>Ga0209717_1000756_pt1 | contig 37909 bp, 44 predicted proteins | sample AD_UKC048_MetaG_FD_184418 | JGI IMG/M metagenome (GOLD analysis project Ga0209717, IMG submission 184418) | Active sludge microbial communities of municipal wastewater-treating anaerobic digesters from USA - AD_UKC048_MetaG (SPAdes) (version 2) | ecosystem: Engineered > Bioreactor > Anaerobic >...
GATCCCCTCGTTGCGTTGCGGTTGTGAGCCTTTTTTCCAGGAGCCAATCGCGATACTTCTGGACAACATTGTGGTCGATCTGCGATATGGGAGTTTCAGGATCAATGTACTCCTTGAATGATTTAAGTGCGAACAGATTTCGGCGGAGATCGATCTCCATCTGCCGCTTTTGGGCATAGACCTCGGTGAACAAATTTAGAGTCAAGGTGGAGAAAGTAATTGGAGGTGGATTTGATGCCGCATCAAGCTCTCTCGCTATCTGCCTTGCATCAGCATAGGAGTGCTCTGGGCCTAGGTAGTGGGTAAAACGCTTTCCATTTTTGTAACACTGAATCTGAAATGCTGTTCCGGATTTCAGTTTAATTTTGCGGATGTGGGCCAAAATGCTAACACCCTATATAGTCATTTACAATCCAGAATATTGACTGATCGTGAATTATATTCTTAATGTGTGGAATCTATTTTTTGCTCACTATATTGCGCCCTATATTCCTCGATTATCTAGATCAGACTCTATGGGCTTGCCGTCATTAAGGCGTCTAAGACGAGTTGTCTGCGCTTCTAATCCATCCCGTAGTATAAATAATAAACTTTCTGCATCTCCTTTTTTGAAGTGAAAGTCGAATCCAGTTGTGCATTTGCAATAATGCAGTTCGATGGTGTTAAGTACAGCAGCGATAGCGTCCAATGCTTTATCAATATTGTTGCGTCCCGCTGGTTCCAGAGGTATTGCAGATTGTTCGGTTGTCATAAGTTTAAGATCAAAGTGTGCAATTTTACGATTCCTCCAATCTCGTGCAAAAGCAGATTTGTCACGTGCTATGTCAATTAATTTAATGGTTTTAGCAGTGAGTTCTGCATCATCTAACAATTTATGAAGGTGGCAGATGGATAGATTATCATGCCCGCAGGATTTTTCCTTATCAGTTAGTTTTGCGATATGAAGAAGCACATCTTCCCAAACTACAATTTCGACCATATAGAAGAAAAAGCTTGCAGTGCTGTTAATGAGTTCGAGACGACTGGAGCTTGTCGAAAATAATTGCGTGTATTGCCTCCATTTAATGTTAAGCCAGGCAAGTTCATTAAAAAGTGAGTAAAATACTGGTCCAAGATTCAAACCCATTGTTTCACAATATCTATGTTCTATTTCGCTTGCAGTGAGATAGGCCATTGCAGATTCTCGGTCTTTAACGTCTTTTCAGCGATTAGAAAAAAGCTACATTATGTAACGGAATAATATAGGAATCTTGGATGTGAAGTTATAGTTTTGTAGCTACAATTACATTCTCATCCTGCGCAAATCAATACGCACGAAGTATTATAATTTCTTTATGCACTCCACCGCCCGGAAGCAGTTGATAAGGCTTTCCTTGCCCACCAGCTGCGGCGGCTCCTCGCCTGAGGTGCTTTGCAAAATGATGTGCTTATTCTGGATATATACTTTCCGCACCAAAACCCGCCCCGCCACAATCATTCCCGCTACATTTCCGGCTTCAATTTTCTCATCAGCGTCAAAAACAAGAATGCTACCTTGAGGGCATAGTGGTTCGAGCGTTCCATCGGGCATCTGGAATGCGAACACGTTGTCACCTCCGTGATGCGTAACTATAGTGCCAATCTGATTATTAAGAACAAACGTCTTAAAAGATTTCCTGGACGGAGGGAAGGCCTTTAAAAGGAAAATACGATGCAATTTCTGTGCCTCGCGTGGATCGACGTTCAGTGCCTTGAAGATCTCCAGGTCCTTTTCGGTGAATTTGACCTCCTGGGACAATGAAATGTTTTCATGCAGAAGATCGGCCGAAAAACGGTCCTTGATCAGGACCAGGAAATCATCCCGCATCAAGTCGGAGATGGAATAGCCAACCAGGCCGGCCACCTTGTCGAGTTTGGCGCTGCTGGTGTTGCGTTTACCGTTAATCAGCAGGGAGAGATGCCCCAGGGTGATGCCCAGGTGCGTGCAGATTTCCTGCCTTGATGTATGTCCCAGTTTAATAAGAAGATTGACGTTGTCCCAGAATTTCATAGTTCTCCCAGATCACAAGTGTCAAAATAAATTAAAAAAATACTTGACAATACTAGCAGTAAAAGGTATATTCAATCAAATACAATAGACCACGAGTAACAAAAACGTTATTATGAGCCACGCAAGCATAAAAAACATCATTTACAGCCAGGGCTACACCCTGTCCCAGATGGCCGCGAGGCTTGAAGTCAGCGCAGGTTTTCTCTCCATGGTCTTGAGCGGAAAACGCAGGCTCAATCTCGACCGTTTCTTTAAACTGTGCGAAATCCTGAACCAGCAACCGGACACGCTTTACAAGGAATTGAAAACAGGACTCTAAACACCCCCTAAGAAAATAAAAAAAATCCGGCCCGCCAGCCGACCAAGCAAGTCGGGCCGGATCACACGACCAATGAGAAAGCGAAATCCCATAGGGCTTTTTGCTTTTTCACGGCCTTTTTTAATATACAAAATATTTCACCCGAGGTCAAGAATTACCGTTTGTAAATTTTACAAAACTGAAATTCGCAATTACAATACTGGGAGGTCCTGATGAAACCAAACTCGGAGGAGGCTGGAAGGATGTGGCGCGAAAACCAACAGCTCCTGCGCCTTTATTTTGAAAAGTTGATCCAGCTCAACAAACTCGGCAAACTGTCGGTGATCGCCGAGGAGACCAACATGACCGCTGGAGAATTCTATTCAAAGATCAGCATCACCCCACGCACGCCGCTGACGCGGGCGGAGCTGATCAGTCTGGAACACCAACTGTACAAACGGGATCCGCAAGCCTATGGGCAGTACCTGCGGGAATGGCATGGCAATCCATTTATCTGCATCGGGCTGCCGGATCCGGGAGAGGGCGAATGATGAATGACTGGGATGTATTGGTGGAGGCTTGGCACCGGATGTTCGGCAAACGAGATCTGGTGACTAAAGATGAAGCGGCTCAATTCCTTTCATGGAGCACCAGGACCATTGACAGGCGAATTGATGCCGGCTTAATCCGGCCAATATTTATTAGGGGATCCGGCAAGTTCAGAAAGGCCGGTCCCAAAATACGGGAAAGCATCAGGGAGTGGGAAGTGCGGATTCCGAAGCAAGAGGTGCTAAAACAATTCATCCTTATGGAGGAAATGGGAGGTGAGAGACGTGCGAGAAGATGCGCTGACGTGCGAGCATTGCAGCAGGGAGCTTGAACAACATCCGCTGTTAAAGGAAACCTGGACCTGCCGGCAATGCGAAATTGACTATGACGAGGAGGGGCGTAGAATAAGCTGGCCGGAGATATCCGACGAGCCGGTTAAGGGTCAAACGAGGGCGGTATGAAGCATAGAAAAGTCACATCGGCAATTGCCAATCGGATGCTGATGCTTAAAAAAGAGGGCTATACGCACAAGTATATCGCGAAGGATGTCGGCCTGAGCGATGGCTACATCAGCGACCTTTTCCGCCAACGCTTTTTACTTGAACAAATGCAGGAGAAGCTCAATACGGCAAATCAGTCACACCCTGGGCACTGGCCTTGCATGATTCCGAAAAGAGAGTGGCCCCGCTGTCTGCATGGAGAGCATTGCTACTTATCAGACCGCTGTGGGGCTTGGGCAAATTCAAATCACAAAGGAGAACCGTCATGTGGCGCTTAACTGTGATTCAATTCCTGACAATGTTGGACGGGATTTGGGCGTTCTGCCGCATAACGTCTGTGAGCGATCAAATGGAGGTGCAATATGGCTTACGTCAATAAGAATGAGATGTCAACCGAGGAATGGCTTGCCCAGCGTCAAAGCTATCTTGGCGCGTCTGAAACGGCGGCTGTCCTCGGGTTGGACCACTACCGGACCCCGCTGGATGTTTATCGCGAAAAGAAAGGGCTAAAGGAGCTAGAGCCAGCAGGAGCAAGAGCGGAAGCCGGTTTGAGGGCCGAGCAGATGATCGCCGATTGGATCGGTGATATGTTCAACCTCAAGATCCAGCGGGACAACAAGATCAGAATACATCCCACCCTGCCATTCTGGCGGTGCAACCTCGACCGCGTCATCGTCGGCCAGCCGAACGGAACAGCCGTCCTCGAAATCAAAACTACCTCACTCGAAAACCTGCGGCGCTGGAATATCCAGAGCGAAGAACTGAACCCCACTTTTGTGCATCACTGGATCCAGGTCCAATGCCAACTCGCCATCACCGGCTACAAGTGGGCGGCGATCGGAGTCATGCCTGCCGATACCTACCAGGGTTTTGGGCAACCCGAGTTGATTCCTATCCAACCTGACCGTGAATTCATCCGAATGATGACCGCTAAAGTTCGTGCGTTCTGGCAGGATCATATTGAAAAGGACATCCCGCCTGAACCGGCCACTGAGGATGATCTGAAAATCCTTTATCCTCGGAGCGAAATCAAGACCCTGGCCGTGGACGAAACCACCCTGCAACTGATCATGCGGGTCGCTCGGCTCCGGGCGGCGAAGAAAAAGATCAGCGACAATCTTGATGCCAAAGAGTTATCCCTCAAAATGCTTCTGAAAGATTACGAAGCCGCCGCTTACAGCGACGAGGTCGTCTGCACCTACAAATCGGCCAAAGAGAAAGAGGTCTTCCTTGAAGATAAATTCAAAGAGGAGTACCCCGAAGAAGCCGCGCACTGTGTCAAGAATGTGCTGGATGAAGAATTGGCCAAAGCCAACTATCCAGACTTATACAGGGCTTGCCTCGACAAGAAACCTGGGGCAAGGTCCTTATTGCTCAAATTCAAACTGTGAGGAGGTAACAAATGGGAATGCCGGAAACAATCAAGAACAAGCTCAGAGCGCCGGATGAAAAGCCGAACGCCCCTGCATTGGACCCTAACGGCAAAAAGGGTAAAAGCCCGATACCGGTGACGATGGCCGGACTTGACAGCCACAAGATCACGGGCGTTCTGAAACTCTACGAACCGATGTTCGCCACAGCCCTGATGGGAGCGATCCCGCCGGAGCGGATGATTCAGGTCACCACCTCTATCATTGCCGAAAACGACGCACTGAAAGCCTGTTCAACGAAAAGCATCATCGGTGCGGTCCTGAGCGCTTCGATCATCGGGCTCGACCCAACCCCTGAACTGGGGCTGGTTTACTTCATCCCCCGCAAGTCGAAATGCTGTCTGGAAATCGGTTACATGGGGTGGCTGAACCTCATGTACCGCAACCCGAACATCAGCCACATCTATGCTTACTGTGTTCGGGAAAACGATCAGTTTGAGGTTCGGCTCGGCCTTGAACCGAGAATCGATCACGTCCCGAATCTCGACAAACCGGGACCTCTGAAATACGTCTACGCGGTCGCTCAATTGAGCAACGGTCAACAGGTCTTCCGCTACCTCAATCAGGATCAGGTGGAAGCACGGCGAAACAGGAGCGAGGCCAAAGACAGCAAATACAGCCCGTGGAACGACAAAGTGCTGGTCGAGGAGATGTGGGGCAAAACGGCAATCAAGGTCCTTCGCAAGTTTGTCCCGATCACCCTCGAAAGCCGCGTCGCTACAGCAATGGCTGTTGACGGGCAGAGCGTCATGCCCGAAGCTATCGACCTCGACAAGAAAACAGTGAAAGTGACCGAAAGCGATATCTCGGAAGCCACTGTAATCAACGAGACACAAACCGCAAACGGCAGCACACCGAAAACCAACGGCCAAACTGAACCCCCACCCAACGAACCGCCCACTGCTGAAAAATCCGCGCACAGGGAGAGATTCCTCAAGGCACTTGAGGTCCATCGGAAAAAGATCTCCGGACTGAAAGGCGAGAGCTATTGGAAAGACTTGCCAGGGCGGTTTGGCTATGAATCCTTCGAGGAAGTAGAGGAAGCGGGCGAGGAACAGTGCCTGATCGACCTCTCTGCAATCTCTCGGGATCTGCAAAAGGCGGCAGCTCAAAACGGTGGAAAAACCGAACAGGGGAGCCTGCTTTAAATGGCAACTCTAATTTCCTGCAGGGAAAAGTGCGAACATCGGCGGCAATGCACCGCAAAGTGCTACATGGCAAAAGGGTTAAAATGCACCTGCATTTGCGGCGGCAGAAATCACGGTGTTGGATCTGAAAGAGCCGCCCAAAATGTTCAGGCCCTCTCCGTGGAATGGCTCAATGAATTGGAGGCTATTGCCAATCGGCAGGAAATCGCGCGGCTTAAAGCCGCTGCAAGTCAGCTGAGTTTGGAACTCTATTAAGGGAGGCCGCCGGAATTAGCACTTAATTCCAGCCCCGCCCGATTCTGGCGGCTTCCAAAACCTTTGGGAGGTGGGTCGTGAAAACAGTAACTGACAAAGGTCCTTATTGCAGGAATGGCAACTGCGGATGGGTGGCGATTCTTTCCCTGCTCCCGCTTTTAGCCCTGCACGGATTTTCCGTCAAAAGAGCCGTGGCCGACTATCAGGCCAATCATGCCCAGCACTACAGATGCCCCTACGCCGGCAAAACCGGATCGTGTTCTCAGCTGTTGTTGGACCAGGGGCCGGTCACGGTGCTCAGAAAGTGCAAATCTCTGAGGGCTGCTCAGGAATAGGGGGCCAAAATGTTCCTGACCGAAAAACATAAAAAAGAGCTGGCGCGGCTTGACACGGTTCTTCTGGAAATCGGCTATGAGCTGCTCAGAATGGCGGATAGCGAAGAAATGAAAAGAGAAATCAAAGACATCATGGCCCTCTTTCAATCCAATGAGGCAGTGAAATGAAAATGGATTGGCTACGACTTTGGCATGAAATGCCGATAGACCCAAAATGGCGTGTTGTTTCGCGTAGATCCGGTCGGCCTGCAAGCGAAATCATCGCTGTTTATACAATGATGCTCGTCAACGCCAGCCAATCCGAGGAGCGGGGGACCCTTGAGAATTGGGACGATGAGGATGTTGCCGCCGCCCTCGACATGGAAACCGAACACGTCCTGGCTATTCGTGAGGCAATGCAGGGCAAGGTACTCGATGGCCAGCATTTGGCGGGATGGGAAAAACGGCAGCCTTCACGCGAAGATGAGGGCCGATATGAAAGGGTGAAACGTCACAGGGAAAAAGCGGCTTCAGAGAATCCGGAAAACAATCCTGAAACACCGGACGAACCACTGAAACGCGATGAAACGGATGATGATACTGTGAAACGCGATGAAACGCATGGAAACGCATTGAAACGCACAGAAACGCCCAGAAACGCTTTGAAACGCGATGAAACGACAGATAAGATAAGATTAGAGAAGAGAAGAAAAGACCAGGAACATATAATCCCGGCCCAGGAGCGAGAGCAGGACAAACCCATTGCACTTATCGACCAGCAGTACATTCCACTGTTCCGCCAAATTGCGAGTGTTTTCCATGAGGAGGACCTTCCCCCTACATCCAAGCGAATCAACACTTTAAAAAAAGCAATGAAGCTGAACCATGTCGGCGGCTTTGACCGCATTCTGGAGGCGGCCAGCAATCTGGCCAGCTCGCTATCGCCGCCAGGCATGAAAAGATACGACTGGTTACTTCACGGGTTTGACTTCGAGGAGCATATCACGGAGTTTTTGACCAGGAAAAACAACGGCAAGCCAAAGCCGCGAAAATATGCCGCAGTACCTGATGATTGGAGGCCCGAAGATGCAGTCGTCGCAACTACCCAATAACGACTATGCTGAGATGATCACGGTTGGCTGTTTGCTTGAGGGATACGCTCCCGACATGATTTTGGCTGAATTGGTGCCAGAAGATTTTTATGGCGCGGCCAATCGGATTATTTTCTCCACTTGCAGGGACATCGCCGCGAGCGGTGCACCCATAGGTTTATTTAGCATTGTGGACCGTTTGCGCAACAACGGGAACCTTGAGAAAATTGGCGGAGAGGCGTATCTGGCCCGATGTGCAGACCAGGTCATCAGCACAACCCAGGTAGAGGGGGCTGTTTGGGGTGTCCTCGAATCCGCGCTTTTGCGGCACGGCTATCTGGCGACCACCAGAGCGAGCAGAGAATTCACTACCCCAGGGCAGAATGCGACGGAGTTGATTGACGGTCTCCAGAGCGAGCTGCTGAAAATCACCAGCCGGAAAAAGGAAATTGCGGCTACGGCAGCCAAGGCGCTTATGGAGATGGCGGTCAGCGATATCGGCTCATGCAAGGGAAGGCCTGGGCTATCTGGCGTCACGACAGGTTTCAAACAGCTCGACTACTGGACCGCTGGGCTGCAAAAAAGCGAGCTGATTATCCTGGCAGCTCGTCCCTCGATGGGAAAAACAAGCCTGATGCTGAATATCGCGCAGAGTGCTTCTCTGGCAGGGCAGAATGTTTACCTCTTTTCCCTGGAAATGAGTGCCAGACAGCTGGCCTTGCGCATGATATGCTCAGAGGCAGCTGTAAATTCGCACCACGTCCGTACCGGTCGGTTCAACGACGAGGAGCATGAACGGCTCGTAAAAGCGGCCGAAAAACTCGGTCACTGCCAACTCAAAATCAATGACAGGGCCACTGATCTGGCTGAGATTGTGGGCGTAGCGAAACGGGAAGCAGAGGATGGAAAGCTGGACCTGATCTGTATTGACTACCTGCAACTGATGAGTACCCGCTTTGCAAAAAGCGAGACCAGGGACCGCGAAATTGGAACCATCACACGCCAACTCAAAGCCCTGGCAAAAGAGATCGACGTGCCTGTTCTATGTTTGTCCCAGCTATCGCGTGTCAACGAGGCGCAGAAAGCGAGGCGTCCGACGCTGAACGCCCTGCGTGACTCAGGAAATATCGAACAGGACAGTGACACGGTTATTTTCCTTCATTCCGAACAGTATTATGAACGGGAAAACGCAGATAGCGAACAACTCGACGAATGGCAAACCGATATTATGATAGCCAAGCAGCGCAATGGTCCAACTCTGGAAATACCGATGCTTTTCCGGCGTCAGTTTACCCGCTTTTACCCCATCGACGGGATTCATGACAGCAAGGCGGGGAGGGCTCAGGCGGCCGAATGGTATCAAGACTGGTAATCGGACATGATAGAATCCGGCATTCCAGCAGGGAAATACGAGGCAGATATGAAAATTATTGAAAACAGGTTGGTGGAGTTTTTAACCGGTTGCGGGGTGCTCTATGCCGCCTACCACACGAGCCCTCGCACCATAGCAGAGATCTTTATCGCGGTCGGCGGATGCGCCCTCGGAGGTCTTATATTACTCCTGTCTTGGATGCGCGACCAGGAACAGACAGAGATGAGCAAACGGAGGCTTAAATTATGAACCCGCTGGATCAGGCAATCCTGTGGTATCGCGCCTCACATCTGGAAGTCGCCAAAGGAAAAGAAGAAATCGGAGAAATCATCACTTTCCTCGTTGAGCGGGTGCAAAGGCTCCAGGAGCAAGTGAGAGAGCTACGCCAGGCACCGAGAACGCGTCCTCTGAAACGGTCGGCAAAGAAATCGGAGGAAGCCATTCGACGGGCTTTTTCGTGGCATGGAATGAAAGGGCCGCAAACGGCCAAACCGGTTGATGATAAGTCCGAGCAATTAACTGAAGGGCTGGGAGGTCGAGATGGACGCAAGAGAAGTAAGAGACAAACTGCTTGAAATCACCCGTCAGGATTGCGGCCTGACAGACGGAAAACATTACCTGGATATGGGGCGCCTCGGCGAGTGTCCGAGAAAACTGGCCTGGGAGATCGTGCACGGAAATGGTGTGACCGACGACATCAAGACGCGGCTCTATAAAGCAAGACAGATGGAAGCGGACCTGCAGCTGCGGCTCAGCAAGCTGTTCGGTAAAATCTATTCCGGCCCTCGCACGCTATACGGTTGCGATGATGAGGTGGTCGGGCACACCAACGGTGAAATCAGCCCGAACATCCTGGTTAAAATCAAGAGCGTGCCCGATGACGAGGCCCTCCCCAACGGCAGAACGCCCAACAATCACTACTGGACGACGCAAGGGCTGATGCACTTCGGCCATTTCAACAGCTGCATTATCATCTACGAAAGCAGGGCAAGCGGCAGAATCCAGACTTACAGCTACGTCTACGCTCCGGCTATCGGCCGGCAATGCCAAATCAAAGCCGAGATGGTCATCAAGGCCGTTTCAGAGAGCCGGTTGCCCGACTGCCAATGCGGACGGTGCAGAGAAAGGGGCTTCAACTAAAAAAGGCAGGACCGATCCGGAACAGCAGAGGGGATCGGTCAGGCCGGCCGGATGATAGAGCATTGGGCGGATTTCTTCCCCGCTCATGTGAGGTCAAAGATAACCGGTAAAACACTCTACCAAACCGGTCAACCATCCGGCAAGTCATTATCCGAAAGGATAAAGCTCTGATTTTAACAGGGAAGTTGTACGGTGGCGTTATGAAAGACAGTCATGTTTTCATCCTCATTGTGGCGCTGGCCCTTTTATGCTATGGAGGCGCTTTTCTCGCTGGTTATTTCTATGGCAAAGAAGAGGCGGCCGTTTCAATCAATTCAACAGAGGCGCGGATTGATACCGTGCGAATTAAAGTGCCTGCCAAGCCTGAACCGGAGATAAAGCTTAAGAAAATCCCCGCCAGGATGAGGCTCGATACGCTCAAAGTCTATGGCTGCTTGCCAAATCCCGAGGGCTCGAACGGCTACGCGGCGGTCAAAGTCGCTTTTATGGATACAACCATCACAGGCTATGGCAGAGCGGCGGTCGATTACTTTTTCCCTCCAATCAACAAATTCGACTTTCAATGGAAGCCGGATCCGAGGCCGGAAACCACCATCCTCAAAACAGTCTACGTCCCCCAGGTGGTCTATAAACAGCAGTGGTATCAAAAAGAATGGCTATGGTTTACCGCAGGCGCGGCCACAGCACTGGTCATCGCGGATCGATTGGGCCGCTGAGGGCTGGGCCATGTACGGAAGAAAATATCCCATGATTCACCAGCACACGCCTGGCGAAATGAACCGGCTGGAGAAGGCTTTTGCTGGAGAGCTGGATCTGTGGAAAATAGCCGGCGAGATCCAGGAATACCAGTTTGAATCGGTCAAACTGAAGTTGGCAAAAGGGTGTTTTTATACGCCCGATTTCCTGGTGGTAAAGGACCATATCTGTTTCTATGAGGTCAAGGGCTTTATGCGGGACGACGCTGCTGTCAAGCTAAAGATCGCGGCCAGGATGTTCCCCTGGGCTCAGTTTATCCTGGTTACTCAGGACAGAACAGGCTGGAAGTTCCAAAGCATTGACATTAATTGATGCGGGTTGATAAATTGTGCGCTATACCACAAATAGAGTAATAACAAGCTATTAAGAGTAATTTACTTGCATTCTAAGTATGTTCGGTTTATATATCAAATAGACACAATGAGTTACGCATAATGACAGGAGGCTTAAAATGCGACAGAAATTATTCACAAAGGAAATCGAGAAAAAGCTTAAAGCCCAGTACCCGCTGGGCAGCAGCATGGAGCAGGAAATCCACTGTGTCATCTTTAACCCGTATGGGCGCGGCACCTGGTACATCATGAACCAGGACCCTGAGGATCCCGATTATCTCTGGGCGATCGTGGAGCTTGAGGAGGTGGAGATGGGCTCGGTCTCCAAATCCGAGCTTGAAAACGCCCGCATTCCGCTGGGGCGACTGAGGATGACGTTGGAGCGGGACCTCTACTGGAAACCGAAAACAGCCCGTGAAGTCTGGGCGCATCTGAATCTCAACTGAATCCAACCCAGGGCTGGCGAGGTGGATAACCTCGCTGGCCCTACGGAGGGAACGCAATGATTTATACGAGCTATCTGGCAAAGGCCGGAAAGAACCCCAAAGCAGTGATGATAACGCGGACCGTGCCGAATTACTTCAAAGGTCTGCGCTGCATCGCTCTTGCGCCGCCTAAACATCTCTTCGGGCTGAACGATCCGGATCTTTTCACAGAACGCTACCGCGAGGAGGTCCTCTCCAAACTGGACGCGAAGGAAATTGCGGCGCAATTTGAGGGCATGATTCTGACATGCTACGAAGGGCCAGGCAAATTCTGTCACCGTCAGGTGGTGGCTCAATGGTTACGCGAGGAAGCCGGTGTCGAGGTGCAGGAATGGCAGGGTGAGGGGGGCGACACGACGAAAGGACCAAAAGCCGATATTCCAGAACAACTGGATCTGTTTTAAACTGAGCCCAATCGGGCAGGAGGTAGAAAGTGAGTCTGGCAGAATTGAAAATCAGGTCGGCGAACAAAGAGTTGAGCACCGAACAGGTGATCGCTCAGTTGCCGGAGGCAGCAAAGGAATTCGCTTATGTGGTCGGAGCCTGGGTCTGGATTGAATTTCCTGAAAAGCCCACAGCACAGGTGCGCAGCCAGCTGAACACGCTCGGCTTTAGCTGGAATTCGAGTCGTGGGGTCTGGCAGCACCCCTGCGGTGTTTTCAGGTGCCGGAGTCAGAAATACGACCCCCGCGAGGTCTACGGGATGCATGAGTTGGACGAGAACAAAAACTGAGTGAGGTCCAAAATGGATAGCCAAATCCCCAAAGAGAAAACGGTCGGGGTGTTCACCTATCAAGAGGGCACCATCTCCGGACCCAAAGAGTACATGGAGCAGAAGGGCAATGCGCTGATCAGTAAAATCGAGGATGGCAGAGATCCGATTTTCAACATTACGGCAGACCAAAGCCCCGACCTCATTACCGCCATTCTGGTCCGGCTCCAGACCGACTATGCCGGCTGGATCGGCGTGAAGCGGCTAATTGGCAGCCTGAAGATATCGCCCTGCAGGAATAGGACGCAGCACTGAAATCAAGTCCGCTCAGCGCCAGAATTTTATGGAGCCAAAGTAACATGACACCAGAGCAGAAAAAGTGGGCGGATGAATATTTGGCAAAGCACCCGCACCACATGGTCATCGACAAGGGCAGCTGTTTGGTCATCCTGCCCAAAGACCGGACGGTGAGCGAGGAGTGGATCCGGATGCGCCACGAGAAGGATCTGCTGAACTACGGCGCACCTGATTCACAAGAGGAGGAAGGTGCATTATAAGAAAGCCGCTTGAGCAGCTTGATTTGCGTGGTCGTCTAAGGACAGGACAACTGGCACTCAGCCAGGAGATCGGGGCTCGATACCCCGCCACGCGACCAGATTTGCTGTAAAATAATGAGAAATCGTGTCTATCTATTTAATTCTAAATTGCTAAGAAAGAAAAGACGGAGCTTAAAGACACGCTAAGTTAGAGGAGGTTGAGGGGTCACCCCTTTTTTGACGGATGGCCTAAACCATTATTAATACTACGCAACAAAATGGCTAAAAATGAGAATGGTCAAAATCACTGGGTATTCGACAGAATGAATGACCTTTTTTTATGCCGGTGGAGAAAACATGAACCTCGAAAAGATTTTCTACGGTTCCTCGACATCAGCGCGAAAGAAATTTATGATGCGCTGGCTTGAGGGGAAAAAATTCAAACAGCTTGTATTTCCAGGCTGCGGAGATTTCCAAATCGTCATGGCAGCTAATAAAGTCCTGGGCGCGAAAATTATCGCTTCTGACGTTTCGCTATACTCGGACACCATCGGCTGTTTTATCATAGGAGAGGATCCGCCCGAATTTGAAATCATCGCCGACATCGGATTCGAAATCAACCAGAAAGATCCGGCTGAAATCCTGATGCTCATAAAAGCGATCCAGCTTATGGCAAAAGGAGCCTGGCACTACCAGCGTTATTACAACGAACTCCGGTCCAACTTTTCTGGTCAGAAAGCTCACTTGATGGCCCACCTCGAAGAATACAAACAGCTGCTGTGGGGAATAGAATACCGGCATCGCTGCATGTTTTCCGAATTGGCTGAATTCGAGGACGACCCCGAAACCTTCATCTACCTGAATCCCCCAGTGTTTGGGGCCTACGAAAGGAAAGTTTTCAGCACCGAGGGTTTTATCCGCTATCGCTCCGATTTCAGGCAGATGGAGTACAAAAAAGACATGCCCGCCTTGATCGACGAGTGCAACAAGGCAAAGGCCCACATCATTTATGTCCTGTATCGCAACAAGTTCAAGGTCCCCGCAAAACATCTGATTTTTGCCGAGTCGCGTAACATCGACAAGATAAACTATCTGGGCTACAACCATGTTTTCAAAAAGAGCCGTTTCATCGATAAGAGCTACCTCCAGTATGAGCGGTATAAAAACGCTATCTTCAGCGAAGCTGACACCGGCGGCATCGACGAGAACAGCGAGTTGAGCATCACGATCATCCGCCCCCAGGTGGCCCTGTATCTTAGGGACCTGTTCGTTCACAAGATGGGAGCCTTTGAAGGCGTGGCCGCTGAAAAGACCGTCGCCTTTTTCCTGAACAAAAAGCTGATAGGCGTGTGTGGGTTGAACCTCTCCCACCTGATTAAAGACCGCGCAGATTACATCTTTGAGGTCTACGCCATGAGCGTCCCGAATTCGCGCTATCACTTCAACAACCTGATTATGCGCTGCATCACGCGGCAGGAATTTGCCAAGCTGGTATGTCGTCAATACAAAAATTCCTGCATGATTCGCCCTAAAAAAATCAAAACCGTCTGCCTGACCCGCTTCCCGAAGCTCAAAACCAGCGTGGGCGTTCTTGAGCTCGTGGAAAAGGAAAAGATCAATAACATCCCCACCTGGAAATTAACGTATGAAGCCCTGCTGAAAAAGGACGGACTCAAAGCTGCCTATCTTGAATGGCTGAAAGTTATGAGGAGCAAGAAACATGCAAAAGATGATTGAACTGGACGGCTACGAAAATACCGCCATTTATAAGGTGCCCCTGGACGAGATCATCGAGCGGGACAAAAACGCCAATGTCATGGAGCCGAGGTATTTCCTCCGTCTGATCGAGAACATCAAACACGACAAGCGCCTCGAATCGCTCCCCTTCGGGCACCTGATAAAGAAAGGCGAACGAACCCTGTTCGAAATCATCAGCGGACACCACAGGGTCCGCGCAGCGAGGAACGCCGGACGGGAGTGGGTCTACTGTCTGGTCTGCGAAACAACCCTCCCTGAAGATGAGGTCAAGAGCAAGCAATTGGCTCATAACCGTCTCCACGGCTACGACGACCCGCAGATCGCCAGGGAGATCTACGAGAGCATCATGGATGTGGACGGTAAAATCGCCACCGGCTATGATGACAGGGATTTCAATATTGAATACCCGTCCTTTTCAGGCGACTCCCTGAACCTTGATTTCGAGATGAAGCAATTGACTCTGCTCTTTCTACCCTCGGAGATCAAGGACCTGGACCGCGTCTTTCAGGCGCTCACCGGTGACTATGAAGCCTTGTATGCCGCTCATATCACCGGCTACAATTCATTCATTCAAGCAATCGCAAGGGTGGGAGAGGAGTTTAAAATCAAATCCATCTCTTCACAGCTTGCCAAAATGGTAGACATCGTCAACGAGGTGTTAGATGGGACTCAAGAAAGCCGACAAAGCGGAAATGGAACGAAGGATAAAGTACGTTCTGAGCCTGATTGAAATGGGCTGGTCCGAAGAATACGATATCATGCAGATTATCCGTAAAAACAAACAGTGGACCGTGACGGACCGGCAACTTCGCAACTATATCACAAAGTGTTTCCGAATTCTTCAAAATTACGCGCAGGAAAACGTCGAAAAGGTCTGGGGCACTGTCTGGCTGCGGCATGAGGGGATCCTGAGAGCGGCCATTAAAGACGGATCCTGGGTAATTGCCATTGACGTTTTGCGAGAACAGGCTAAATTGGCCGGTCTATATCGACCGAGCAAATTCGCCCTGACAGACCCGACGGGTAACGAGGACTATGGACAGAGGTTCGCAAACATATCTTTCATCGAAGCCGCCCTCCGAGCCAATCCGGAGCTCCAGGAAAAGCTCGTCGATATCATCACCGAGATGGGCAACCAGGGGGATGATACCGAGCCTGGTGGGTCTGGCACGGACTAACTATCTGGCGTATTTGCTTTTCGCTTATTACCTGAGATATAAGCCGTCAAAGCATATCAAACTGATTGCCAGAACGTGTGAAAGGATTGAATCCGGAGAGCTAAAGCGGGTTATGTTTTTTATGCCTCCGAGGCACAGTAAGTCGATGACCGTCACCGAGAGCTTTCCCAGTTGGTTTATCGGCAAGGATCCAGAACGGCGCGTCATCGAGGTCAGCTATGGCGATGCGCTGGCAAGGCGATTTGGCAGGGCGAATCGTCGCAAGATTGAGAGCTTTGGGCCTGCGCTCTTTAACATCGAGGTTGCCGGCGACAACTCCAGCGTAACCAACTGGTCTATTGAGGGCCATAGCGGAGGAATGATCAGCGCGGGTGTCGGAGGCCCAATTACAGGCGAAGGAGCCGACTGCCTGATTATTGACGATCCGATAAAGAATCGGCAGGAGGCCAACAGCCCCACCTATCGTGATATGCTTTGGGACGAATACCGCAACACCCTGCTGACCCGCTTGCAGCCGAACGCTTCAATCATCCTCATTCAAACACGCTGGCATGAAGACGATCTGGCAGGAAGGGTTTTGGAGCACGAGGGCGAAGATTGGCACGTCATCAGTCTGCCGGCAGAAGCAGAGGAGGAGGACATCCTGGGCAGGGCGCCAGGCGAACCGCTGTGGCCGGATTTCGGTTTCAACCAGGAATGGCTGGAAAAGACGAAGGTCGTGGTCGGCTCACAGGTCTGGAATGCGCTTTATCAGCAACGGCCTTCACCACAGGAGGGCGCTTTACTTAAAAGAGCATGGTGGCGTTATTACATTGTGGTCCCTGGACATTTCGATGACCTGGTCCTCAGTTGGGACATGACCTTCAAAGACGAGAAACAGGCTGCGTCGGGCAATCCCGACTATGTGGTCGGGCAGGCTTGGGGCAGGGTAGGAGCGGATAAATATCTGCTGGATCAGATCAGGGCCAAGATGGACTTTCCTACATCCCTGAAAGCAGTCAAGGCCTTTTATGCGAAATGGAAAGACGCTTCAGCAATCCTGATAGAGGACAGCGCCAATGGTCCGGCCATCATAGCATCCATACAGCATGAGATTTCAGGAGTCATCCCGTGGCCAGCCCAGGGAAGCAAAACTGAAAGGCTCTCGGCGGTTTCGCCTCAGGTCGAGGCGGGAAATGTATTCATACCTGACCCTATCGTTGCAGCGTGGGTTAGCGACTATGTGGAAGAATTTGCCGTATTTCCAAACGGCAACAATGACGACCAGGTGGATGCAACAACCCAGGCCCTCCGGTACTGGATGAGGCCAGACAAAGCCGCAGCGTCGGTCAGCACCTATCGGTCTGTTAGAACCGAATAACAACCACCAGAAGGAGACAGAGAAATGTCACTGTTATCCAGTATCTTCAATGGGCTATTAAGCAAGATCGGGGCAACGGGACGGGATAAAATCGGCTCCCTGGTCGATAAAAACAGGGAAAAGGTCGATCCCGCCCGAACCACCGCGCCCAGGGAATTCGACACCTTTCCAACTGGCTATCAATTCGCTAATCAGATGACAGACCTCGGCCAGGTTTCCATTCGAGGCGGCTTTTACTGGGAGGTGCAGGATGCATGGCAAATGTACGGGAGCGACGACCGTGTGCGATCCACAATTGACAGCATCGCCGATGATGCCACCCAAAACAACCGTCGCGGTGTCCCGTTCAACATTGTCGTCAAAACTGGAGAAGATGAGCAGAACGACCGGACCGATGAACTGCAAAAGATCCTCGACTCCCAATTCAAGGCGCTCCGCATCTACCAGCGCAGTTCCGACATGCTCAAATTTGCGCTGTTGGAAGGGAGCCGATTCTATCGGATCGTGGTCGATTTCGGGCAGAACAAAGTCACTGAACTGCGGCACATCAAGGGGCCAAGAGACGGCTTTATCCTGATAGAATTGATCGAGGGGCAGTACAAGGGCTACTTTGTCCAGTTCGAGTATGCCTCCCAGCAGCCTGTCGCGATATTTCTGCCGTGGGAGGTGATCCGCCTGGATTGGAACCGGCCCGATGAATTTGCCTATGGAATGGGGCTTTTCTCCAGCGCGCGGCCAAACTGGAAACGGCTCACAAAGACCGAGCAAAACCTCTACATCGCACGGCATACCAGGGCCTATGCCAGAATCAGCCGTGAATTTCCCGACACCTCGGTCGAGGATCTGTTCCGTATCCGTGCAACCGATGAGGAAGAACGAAAGAAACACGGGCCGCTTGAAGTCGAAACCGACATCTATACGACCGGCAGAGCAAACGTCCTGGACACCTCGAACGCTTCGATTTTCAACATCGAGGATGTCGAGTACGGTCAGCGGCGGCTCTTCGCCAGCGGTCGGCGGCCGGTCTCCCTCCTGGGCGGTTATGGCAAGGACGCGGTCAACCGCGCCGTCCTGGACCGTCAGGAGCACCGCTACATTTCCGGCTTCCTGTCCTCAGTGACGGAGATGTTCGACACGGGGATGGTCAAACTCGTCAACCTGATGCTATTGCTAGAGAATATCCTGCCGCAGGATTTTCAGGTCACTTTCGAGTGGACCCGCAAATCGGTCGAGGACAAGCAGATCCTGGCCACAATCGCAAAGGACGGCGTTGACCGTCGCGCTCTACCATTGTCCGTTTATCCGGCCATTTTCGACATGGAAGCCGAGGATGCCATCAGCGAAATCGAATCCGACCTTGAACGGCTGGCTGAGTGGGATGAACGGTTCAGCGCAAAGCTGGAAGATCCAGGTTTCTTACCGCCGCCAGAGGAGTAACCTGAAATGGAAATCAGTGAATATCAGCACTTGATTTTGAAAACCCGAGCGAATTATGTTCAGGTTTCGCTGGAAATGGTCCGGAAGCTCGAACAGGCGTTCCAGAAAGCCTACGAGGATGTGAACCGGTTGCTCATTGGAATTGATCACGACCCCAGATTGACCGCCCAGCGGCAGTTCTGGAAAGTGCGTAAAATCCAGTTGAAGGAAATTGCCGAGGGTTTGAGAAACGGCTACGCGGATGCTCTGAGAGAAGGGATGAAACTTGTCACCATCAATTCAGCCCAAATTTCGGAAATGGCCGAGACGATGCTTTTGACCAGCCACGGCTACGAAGCCGTCCTTGTCAGTCCTGCCTTCCGCACGCTGCCGCTTGCTGCCGTCGATCATGTCTGGCGCAGGATCGGCACAGACGGGCTGACTCTGAGCGACCGGATCTGGAACCTGAACAAGCTGGTCCGGCAGCGGACTGACGCGATTGTCCTCTCCGGCATTGCCAGAGGGCAGAGTGCCGTGGAAATGGCAAAAGAACTGCAACGGGACATCCTGGGGATCAAGCGGCCAGAGGATATTCCTGAGACTTTGCGCTGGACAAAAGGAATCAGCCGGTCAGTCAGAGGGCGCGGGACCATTCACTATAACGCCCTCCGGCTTGCCCGTACCGAGATCGCCAACGCCTACCACGAAGCTGAAGTAATGGCGGCAACAGCCTCGAAAGTCGTTTCAGGTCTGAAATGGAACCTCTCGCCAGCCCACGGGATTTATGACGTTTGTGACCAGCTTGCCGATCAGGATGTTTATGGTATGGGACCAGGAGTATATCCCCCTGAGGACACGCCGCTCTGCCCTCACCCGAATGATATGTGCTACGTCACCAGAGAGATCCTGCCGGTTGAAATGTGGGGCAAGGAGAGGGTGAAACTGAAGCCGAAAAAAACTTTTGATTTCCATCACCCCGAAGAAACGTCTTACTTGTCCGCGACCAGAAAGCAGGAAGTCACCCGACCGGTAACAGAGAAATACCAAAAAGCAGTAGAGGAACATTTCCGCGCCATGATCGAGAAGAATACGGTGGGCACGGGAAGGATTCGAGGTGTGGCGTGAAGGAGGCGGCTATGGGCAAGATCACCACTAAAATACTGGTCATCCGAGAGAACGGAACAGGGAAGAACATTCAATCGTTTGAACTGCCGTCCGATGACCCGCTGGGATTTTTTGGGACGGTTGAGCTGAAGTTGCAGTCCGGCTCAGTCAGTTCTGTTCAAATCCCCAGGCAATCACTGCACATCGCTACCATTAGCCGAGAGGAATGGGAAAAGATGACCGGGATCCACGAATTGCTTTAAACATATGAGAAATTAGATGAAATTATCCGCTAACGATTCCATTTTTTGCGAAAAATCAAAAAATAAATCTGAAAGGCAATTGTATGCTGCTATAGTAATACAGAATTTGTACGTCATACTTAGTTTAGCAAAGGAAGTAGACATCAGCGATTAAATAATCTCACACAAATCAATATAAAACATTAGGAATGCTATAAATTTTTGAGACTGGGCCTCACAAAAAATTACATTCAAGAATCTTCCATAGGATTATTTACTATTCAGGGTAAAGGAAGATATTTTCCGATTTATAAAGGCAGTTTTCAAAAAGTAAAAAAATAGACTTGGTTCTGATTACTCCAAACAGACTCTATTACTTGTGGGAGGTTGCATGTCGGTTATAAATAAATTTAAGGTCAAATCATATTTGTTTAATCTTATACTACTTTTTTCTGCAGCCCATCTCTTCTACTGCAACAGTGAAAAAATTACAGAACCTAAAACCGGTTCGCTAAACGGCATTGTCAAAAATCACACTACTCAAATTGCACTCTCTGGTGTTATCGTGAATTGTGCTGGTATAATTACTACAACGACCACTGATGGCAAGTACTTACTTCAGGAAATTCCAACGGGTCGACATCCATTGGTCGCCGAGAAAACGGGATATGAGAGATTTTCTCAAACCATTTCGATAACATCGGAAATGTCATCATATGATATTCTTTTGACACAATTGACATCTAGCGTAAGCGGATCAGTGAAAAATAAAGATACGGGAGCGCCAATCCCAGGGGTAAAAATAACAATCGCTGGGGTTGTAGATTATTCCGATGCGAACGGACACTATCATCTTTCTTCGGCTCCGCAAGGAGAACAGATGATAAAAGCAGAAGAAATAAATTATGACGAGTTTACTGCTACCACATTTATCCCAGCAGAGGGTAAGTCATATGATATAGTTATGAGCTGGAAGTTGCCCCATATTAGTACTGGAAGCGCTTCATTGAGTTATATCGGCGAAATTACAGCGTATACTGATTTGTTCGGTGTTATCAAGCCATGGCCCTCAACTCTGGCAAAAATGCCCATTAGCAAGGTCACTGCCACTGCAAGTGGTGTCAAGGACGGAAAGGGGATAAAAAGTGTAGAATTAGAATATGAAGCTTTAGTAACGCACTATAGCATTAAAAACTCAACCTCTACACTGACAAAAAAGTCTGCAGAATATGAGATGAGGAGACTGGCCTTGATCAGTGAAGGTGATGGGAAATATTCACTAACAAAGGAGTTGGAAAAACCAACGATGCAATTCGCAAGCGGAGGCGGTTATGTGAGTACAGATTATTATGCATTATGGGTATATTTTGGCACAAATCCCAAGTTAGTTGTTACGGATGTTGATGACAATACCATTTCCTTAGATCTAAGCTGGATCAGATGAGGTTAGTCAAGCAGATATGATGCTCCAATAAGTTATATTTATGGTTTCTCTTTTTTAAAATGTACTCATCCTGCAAATCCGGGATTTAAAGTTTGTTTAATCTGATTAATACTGAAAAGCCTATATGTACATTTGGTTTTAAATGGATTTTCTGTAAAAATATTCTACTAATTAATGTGAATTTGACCCTTAAAAATCCGGAGGAAGCAGATGAAAAGATTAGTCGCTTTTCTGACCGTTCTCGTTCTCTTTTGCATTAGTAATTTAAATGCACAGGCTCGCTACGGTAAAACTGAAGGCTATTCCATTTATTTAGGTACCAGTATTATTGGCCCTGAGATTTGCATCGGCAGCACCCAAAAGAACTCAGATTCATACGGGGAGGTATATTTCATTTATCATGCGTATGACTGGGAATCTGATGAAGAATTGTGGAATAAGCCTTCAAGTGGGGGGTACCACGTTGGGTTAAATTATTTGAGTGGAATTGGCAGTACTGATAAATTTAAATGGCTTTTAGGCGGTGGACTAAATATATGGAACGAAAGATTAGGATCCAATGCCTCATGGAACTATGGTGAACCAACTGAGGGATATTATCAAAGTATTGACCTCCACATTGGCGGCAGATATTTTTTAAATCCTAGCATTGCGACAACTTTTTGGATTGGCTATGCAATTTCAACTGATATATCAAATACAATGCTTAGCAAATATCCTATAAGCGGTATAGAAGATTCTTGGTCTAAACTTGAGGGTAATTTAAACATTTTGATAGCGTTATAATTGATGTACTGCCAGGATAATCAATTAAAATTCATGTAATATGCATTTATTGATTAAGAGTTAGGAGGAAATTATGAAACTGGCTAGAACCACCCTATTTTTAATCTTTATTGTCGTGCTCTTTGGTTTGAGTTGTGAGGAGCAGACCTTCGCTCCGATAGTTTATAACATTGGAGTTTCCGCGACCATCTATGTTAAAGATAATAATACGAACAATCCAATTGCTGGTGCAACTATTCAGTGGGAGAGCGAGGAAGGCAGAATTACAGAGCAAACCTCAGCTACAACAGATCAGTATGGCAGGATGTTTTTAACAAAACACATCCAGAGTGAGAATCCGTATTATGACCGAGTTATTACCCATCTATTCGCTCCTGGCTACTATGGCCAATCGGGGCGCACAACTATTCGGCTAAGTCAAGCAGGATCGTCTTACACGTTTTATATGATACCACAATAACACTCATGTCATTGAAATATTAAATCGCTAACGCGTTTTAATTGGATAAATTTAAAAACTAATCATTCTTGAAAAACTTAAGAGAATTAATGAATTATAGGAGATGATGCATATGTCATTAAACAAGTATCGCTTTAGTTCAATTGCAGCTGTCTGCTCATTTTTGTTGCTTAGTTGCGCCCCCAAACCCCTCATCATAAGGGAAATAAATGACTATCACTTAAGCGTCGTTAAAATACCAAAATATAACTATTGCGAAATTGATATGATTTTGAATGTTTTAAACCAAGGCTCAGAAGTAGAAATTTCTGCGATTAAATCTATAATGGATGCCATGCAAATTTCCTTGGTATATCCCGGAAAGGATAAGTTATTTATTGATATCCAACAAGCTATGCGAACAGTTGATAAATACAAATATTATATAATATTAAAAACCAATTTGATGTATCCTCCACCAAATGATTATCTAATCTGTTTCGTGACTCAGGACCAAAGGAAAGCAATCGCAATATTGGATTTGGGCAAATCTGGAGTAAAGAACCAAGGCTTATTTCATCCATTTACTGGTGGCAACAATTGGGTTTTAGAAACAATTAATAATCAAAAGTATGCAACGAGAGTATTTGATCTCCATGGTACTGAGATACCTTTCCCAGTATTCAAAATGTGAGAGACAAATTTGCTTACGTTTGTCAAATTAATCATTGCTTTAAAACTCCTCGATCTATAAAGGTATGGTAGAACGTAATGATTATGTAGTCAATTTGTGGCGATTTAGTCCCTCGACAACCTCCTGGGGAATGGGAAAAGCTGGTGGGAACGCTGGAATAAGATCCGAAAACATTAAAAAATAGAGTACAAAAATGACATTTGCTGCTTGACATTGCTATGTGGATTGATTAAATTAGCTACAGCAATTTGGTTATTGCTGGCGGTATTATTCAGACAGCTGTCTCCCTCGATTGCGCTAACCCCCCTAATGCGCTCTCCTAGACGGCTGTCTGTTTTGATTTGCGGCGATTTTGTCCCTTGACAGCATTTGTTTGAATGCTTATATTCCAAATGTGGCATAAGGGCCACTGCTTTAATATACCGCACCTTTTCCGGAAAGGTGCGACTGAGCGCCCGATTCGACCCCCTCCCATCGGGCGCTTTTAATTTGCCTTTGGCAGGCTCCCAATCGTCAATCTCGCCTCATCCTCTCCCTCGAGCAGCAAGTCCCACATTTTGCGAACCAGAGGCCATCATGTGGGCATTGGTTGGCCATCTTATGCGTATAAGTTCATGATCTTGTGATGACATGATTGTGATCTCCTGGGCGCTCTTATGCTCATTCTTGCGCATCGGATGCGAACGCGTGCGAAAAAATCAGTAATAGTTTTAAGAATTTTCACTTGTTTTTACATGAATTAATACTAATTTATCATCAAACGTAGTTTAAAAGAGACTAACGATAAGAATAGAAAAGAGAAGACGTGAAATGGTAATATTTTTCCAAATAATTAAAACAATTATCATCTTACTATTAGTAATCTCACCTGTGTTAAATGTAATCAGAATTTGGAAATTTAATGATAAACGAAAGAAGAGAGACAGGTCATTTGCATACATTTTAATAGTGATTTGGAGTTTTGTCAGTATTCTTTCGGTTTTAGTCATTCCCAGTATCAGTCAAAAAATCGAAGCAATTGAAACGGAAAGGAAAAAGCCTCTATTTAAAATAGAATTTTACGAAAGAACCGAAATGATTGCTGTAACTGTTGAATCCGATACAGTAAATGTTACACCAATCATCGATCTATTGTTTAAATTTGAAATCCCAGGTGAATTTACTTCTTTCAGAATATCATCAAAGGATGAAGTTAAGAGTATTGATGTCTCGCATCAATTTATGGCTAGTATAGATGAAATAACAACTGCAGAGAGTATTCATATATATGCCAATACTTTATTCCCAAGTGGATTTTTTCGAATTGAAATATATTTTAAACCAACTCAGGAATATATAATCCCCGGCCAAGAAAAATCAAAGAATCCCAAAAAATATTTTCCTATTATGGATCTGCATGATTTTTCTAAAGTATTTTATACTTGGAATTATAATGGAAAGCTCATATCAGATAGTTATTATTTAGATCTTCGAATTCTTAGTTATATTAAAAAAGACAATGAAAATCTGCTTAAGTCCATGAGATTAGAAGATATAAATTGTGATTTATCATCACCCAAATTCAAAATTTTCATTGAATCCTTAAGGACTAAATATAATGATGAGTGGCTTTATAAATCTGAATATTCACGAAGGAATTGGTAGCTGACTTTAAACTTAAATTTTGGTTGATGATAATGAAATTATTATAAAGCCCATCATAGTCTTACTGCGTACAATTTTAGTAAAATCTACCCAATTACGGGGCATAATAAAAATGAAAAATCAAGGAACAAAATCGCTGCAGAATTATGACGCTCTAGTATTGAAAATTGGTGACTTCCGCAAAAGCCTTGTTTTTGTGTATAATATTATTACCTTAGGGAGGTTTATAAAATATCGCATCTAGGGAAGTGGCATAACCCGGGAGGGGATATGGTGGGAAATTGAAGGCTCAGTCATAAACGATGGCTGAGCCTTTTTGTTGATTCATAATTGTAATATTCATAATGATCCACCATAATGGGGCTTCTGACGATTCTACGCCGCAGGATAAGCCGTCGGCTCTGCCTCGCAGCAGATCCGCGCGATTGGGTTAAAAGAGTTAAGGACAATAGGAGATGACCATGTTAGAACAATGGATTTCTGTGCTAAATGGTTTTTGCCAAGATCAATCAATTGATCTCAAAATTAGAGAAAAGAAGGCGAAAGAGATCGGGAATATGATTCATGACATTGGCGGAATTGAACTAATGGTTCAAGTATGCCAACAACTAAGGAAAGTTCAATCAACGGTTGGCGCTGCTACATTAATAAACCATTTTTGGGATGGCATCGGAACTTGGCGAAGTTAAGGTATCTGTGCTTAAGAATTATCTCACGAATTGAGTTCAGAGAGGTGGCCAAGTACCAATCATTGCCATGCTACAATCATACGATTATTAAACGCGGATTCTTGTTTTTATGATAGGGATCATTTTTCTCTTGCGTTTATTCGTTAATTCCTATAGAGGATTAGGGTATGCTCGGCTTTCATTCCCATCCTTCAGAAAATGCCTTATTATTATATTCTGTCTATATAGCTGTCCATTATCCATAGGACGCAAATTTTAAATTGAAAATCGTAATTAGGCTCAATTTTAAATCTGATTGCGATTTTTACGTCAAGCTATATTTCCAAGAAAGCAACATTTGAGTGCGTGTCAGCATCCCCTAATAGAAAAAAGCTGCACCTGTCGCTAGGAGGTCAGATGAGATTGTTCTCAAATTGGATCCAAAAAAAAACTGGGCACGTTGATAATAAGACCTCTCTTCAGGAAACGGTGAGTATGACACCGTTGGATGAAAGCCAAATCGCTGGGATTTTAGTGATTATTTCATCTCCAACCTTCGATATGAGCGAAGATGATGCAATTGAGCTTTTCGCAAAAAGAAACCCGACATGGTCGAGGCGTCATAACGTGAAGCTATTACGGACTGATAGGCAAATCTCGGAAGAAGTCGAAGGCCGTGAGGAAGTTTTTTCTAAGATGGTTTCATCCGGATATCCTGGAATTTCTGATGAGTATTCAGTACTGGTGCAAGATGGTAATCTAACTACAGTAAACCGCGAAACGGGCATCGTAAGAGAGAAAGTAATATTCGGACTATTCACTTTTTTTCGCTCTGACATGGGGAAAAAAATTGTCATGTTCGGTAATCTAGAGATCAAGTTTAGACACAATGAGTTCCAAATTACCAAACCAGAGTTATTGACAAATCGCCTTTTTTCAGATTTGGAACATATCTATATCTTTTGTGAAGATTTCGGAGAGGATATATCTTCATCTGTGCCCGTAGGAATTATCATTGAAAACATGGTTAACCAACCAATGGAAGTAATTAACAATAGGATTCCACTCACAGTAATCCGCCACTCAAGTGTTGCTTCTATGGCACCTAATACAGTCACCTTCCCTGAGAAAGGTTTACAGGAAATTGAGACTGATTTTCCTGGATTGTCAAATAACCTGGAAACCTATGGGCTTGAATTGTTTTTTAAAGCCTTTACTATCAATAACTCAGGCAATAAAGCGGTGGTCCTCCTAGTTTATAAGGAGGATTTATTAAGGATGTACAAATGTAAATGTTGTTTTAGGATTTTTGGCTCAGATGAACTTAGTGGCGACTTTTGGACATTTTGCCGCCATTGCAATGGCAAGATTATTCAGAGAGAATTGCTTACTTGTCCCAACTGTAAGGGAAATTTACGAGCATCGAAGGGAAGAGATGCCACAATTTTTTGCCCACTTTGTGGTTACCAGATTCATATTAAGACATAATCTTCGAATATTCCAGTATCGATGTGTTGCCGCTTATTCTAAAACACCGCATTTTCGGAGTGGCGCTACCAAACGCCCAATTCCCACCCTCAGATCGGGCGTTTTTTATTTTTCCGCAATAAGCCTTGATATTACTTCGAATTTTCCTATATTATCCGAAAGATAAACAATGCGGTTGGAGGATGCCCAGGGCGTACTCAGGCACTCTAACCCAGCCACTACCCAAATATACCTCAAGACCATTAAAGAGGAGATGAGGCAAAAAAATATTCCTGAGGAGCTCTTGGATAGTGTTTACTGAGCTTATTAGATAATATTATATTACTATGCAAAAATGGTAACACAAGTAAACCATATAAGGGTAGGGCAATGATACAAGTAAAAGATATTACGATAAAAGGTAAAAACCTCAATAAAATACTTGCCGCCCATTACAAATTTCTAGGAAATGAAAAACGCGGGCAACGAGCTGATCTCAGTGGGGCCGATCTCATTGGGGCCAAGCTCAGCGGGGCCGATCTCTTCAGGATCAATCTCAGCAAGGCCAATCTCACTGGGGCCAAGCTCATGGGGGCCAATCTCGTCGAGGCCGATCTCATGGGAGCCAAACTCTGCGGGGCCGATCTCTTTATGGCCAAGCTCAACAAGGCCGATCTTACTGAGGTTGATCTCAGCGATGCCGATCTCAGCGGTGCCTGTTTCGCCGGTGCCGATCTCAGCGGGGCCAAGCTTGATAATGCAAATCTTTTCCATGCAGACTTCACAAACGCAAAGCTTTTAAAAGCAAATATAACCGGAATTGTGTTTGAACAGACAATAACATTTATCTGGCAGATTAGCGGAATAAAATGCGATTTCATATACCTTGATTTGAATAGACAAAAAAGACAACCTAAAAGTGATAATTTTCCGCCTGGGGGATTTGAACAATTATATGCATCTTACCCAAGCATTGAATATGTTTTTGAACAGGGAGCTCAGTGGTTAGACTTAATGAGTTTTAATTATGCGTACGCAAAGATAAAAGAACAGAATCCAGAATTTGATCTTAAGTCGATAAATATTGATGACAAAGGAGCCGCCCCAAGAGTGCTGATTGAGACGGCACAACCAGAAAGGGAAAAAGATATTCTTGAGGCAATTGTTGGTGGGTACAAAGAAGCTCTAGATAGGGCTAAAGATGAAATCCAGTTTTTACGAGAGTTGGTCGGATCTAAAACTCCATCCATTTCGATTGGGCAAATTCAAGGACAGACTAATTTGCTCATGCCACATTCATCGATGACTCAATACAATATTGAGATGATAGAGAGAGCCGAATTTCTGCTCAATGATATTATTTCGAGTGTTGAGACCGCTGCCAGTAAGGAGCTACCTAAAAAACATAAGAGTGCGGTACTGGATCAGCTGAAAGAGGTAGGCAAGAATATTAGAGAAGGTTCTTTTCGCGAGGCGGGTAAGCTATTGATGGATGAATCTCTGAAACAGGTTGGAAAAGCCATTCCCAAAGTCGCGCAACTAATCCCCCAGTTAATACAAATACTGTCAACTTCGGGTAGCGGACCACTTGCGTAGGAAGTCAGTAATAAGGAGACGATTTGAAGCTGAACCTGAAATGGCTTAATCCGAAGCGCCTCATCGACAAAATCTGGGAGGATGAGTTTAAGATTTCGCTGTTTGTCTTAGGGGTCGCTTTCCTCGTCGTAAACCTTCCCACAATCCTCAGCGGGCGCTATCTGGAAAAAGAATTCCTTGATAGCATGCTTTCAAATGCAAACTCGATGATTCTGGATATTCTAGTTATCCTCTGCCTAACAACCTATCTTATAAAAAAATCGGAGAAACGCCGTGAGATCCAAAGACTAAAAGATGAAATTGACGACTTCAGGGGATGGGAATCCGAAGAGGCCTCGCATCGGATCAGAGGTATTATTTTCCGGCTTAATAAGCTTGGCATTACACAAATAACTCTGACGAATTGCCATCTTGAGAATGCCGATTTAATTTACGCTAATCTTGCAGGTGCTGATCTCCGCGGGGCTAAACTACATGAAGCCGATTTAAGGCGAGCGAACCTTGGCAGTAGTGACCTTCGCGGGGCTGATTTACACCGGTCAAACTTTGAGGGAGCTAACCTTTCGTACGCGAAGTTGGCGTGGTCACAAATCGACAAGACAAATTTTAAAAAAGCTGATATTCGAGGGATTCAAAATATATCTGGGATGCAAGGATTAGATGCTGCATATTTCACAGATGCCATCATGGACGACGAAACCCGCGAATTTCTATCCAAGATCAACCCGACGGTAAAGCCGCTGGAAAAGCCGGTGGGAAAAAATTCAGAAGGCGATAAATCCGCTTGACTTTGAGTGAAAATTTATTACATTGTTGAAAGATTAAACGGATCTGCTTTTTAGACGATGGGCGAATGGGACACTCGCGGGAGGGGATATGGTAGGATTTTGTAGGCTCAGTCATCGGGGGATGATTGGGCCTTTTTACTTTTATCTAATTCGAATATTCTCTACCATACACGATTACCTCGGCATATCGAACGCGTCTGCGAACATACCCCTTGAGGACAACAGTTCAACGCCGCGTTTAGAAGGCACAGATAGATAACTACAGATCACAACATGGAACCAAAAATAAACTGCTCCAACTGCAACACAGTATATCCTCGAAGAAGGCTTAAATGCCCTTCCTGTGACCATGTCGGGATTTCCAAGCTCTACAAGTATGTGTCTTATAGTGAGCGTTCGTTATCAATATTAATAAACAAACAGCTATGGTGTCCAAAAGCCAAATCGTTGAATGATCCTTTCGAATTCCACTTCAATTTAGCACAAAATTCTATTGGAGGAATACCAATTGATCAAATTTCTATCGAAGGTACAAAAGATGCAATCAAGGAAATGCCTGTCATCTGCTTTAGTGAAGTTAACGACGACATTCTGATGTGGTCACATTACACTCACGGCCACATTGGATTCTGTATTGAATTTGAACGCAAAGAGGATAATTACCTAGGCATGTGGGACTCCTGTGTGCCAGTAATCTATAATTCAGACAAACAGGTATTATCATTCACTCCACAACAGCTTGAAAAACCTGATTCTTTTACAAAAATTGCAACGTCTAAATCTCCTCATTGGGGATACGAGAAAGAGTGGCGTCTAATCGGTCGTCATGACCTTGCGGATAAATTAATTCCACTACCTGCGCCGATTTCTCGTATTATTTTTGGCTGTAAAATGGGTATTGATGAACGCAAAACAATTGCACGGATTCTTGGCTCAAATATGAGGTACGCAGAAGCCAAGAAGATAATAACCGAATTTGCATTAAGCATAGTGTCTATTGAGTTCAGTGATATTATTAATGCTTTCTGACAATTCACTAGTGCCAACCAATAAAGCCGGGCGGCACAGTTCAATCTTTTAGCTCTCGCTTTGCTAAGGCTTAATCGCGACACTAAACACGAGTGCCTGGGCCTTCGCTCCACTCAGGCTGAACCAGGCACTGGAACTAATACGCCCCTTTCGGGATCTACAGCTCAGCGCCGCGATTAGCCCATGAAAACAAAGACCGACCGAAAGGAACCGCGTAGAATGCCGAGTAAGTCGCTAAATCGAAGCCTGCATGCCGCTAAGGCGACTAAGCAGGATGAGTTCTATACCCAGTACGTTGACATCCAGAAGGAGGTGGAGGCCTACCTCGAATTCGACGCCGAAACCTTCCGCGGCAAGGTCGTCTATTGCAACTGCGACGACCCATTCGAGAGCAATTTCTTCAAGTACTTCGCCGCCAACTTCAACAAGCTCGGCCTCAAGAAGCTCATCACCACCAGCTACGACGGCTCCCCCATCGCCGGGCAGATGACGCTGTTCCCGGAATACGACGAAGGCAACGGTAGGCGGCAGAAGCCCAAGTCCCTGGCCGTCATCCTCGACCACGTGAAGGACGAGAACAGTGATGGTGCCGTTAATATGACGGACGTTGAGCTCTTCCTCAAGCGCAACAAGGCCGCCCGCATCGCCCTCAAAGGCGACGAAGGGAAATACCCGGGCGGAGACTTCCGCAGCTCTGAGTGCGTCGCGTTCCTCAAGGATGCCGACATCGTCGTGACGAACCCGCCGTTCTCGCTGTTCCGCGAGTACGTCGCACAGCTCATGGAGTACGGAAAGAAGTTCGTCATCATCGGACCGAAAAACGCCATCACCTACAAAGAGATATTCCCACTCATCAAAGAAACGAAGCTATGGCTTGGGTCAGGGTTTGCTAACGGGAACGCATATTTCAGTATTCCTTCGCACGCCAGTCGGGAGTTCGCAGACGGCGTTTACGACGAGAGCACGGGACTCGTAAAGTTTCGCAACGTAGGTTGGTTCACAAACCTCGACCACGGGCGTCGCCACGAGAGGTTGCCACTCATGACCATGGCGGACAACCTAAAGTTCAGCAAGCATAAGGAAATCAAAGGCAAGGCCGCCTACGACCGGTACGACAATTACGACGCGATCGAAGTTCCGTTCACAGACGCCATCCCTATTGACTACGACGGACTGATGGGCGTCCCGATCACTTTTCTGGACAAATATAACCCGGATCAGTTCGAAATCATAGGAACGAGCGACAACGGCATCGTCGATGACAAATTCAAAACGACACGCGGATTGACGCAGCGGTTTGTTGATGATTACTACCGAGCCGGCGGGACTGGAGCTTACAAAGGGGGCAATCCAACGGCCGGCTACTATGACAATGGCGTCGCGAAGATGGCTTACAAGAGAATCTTCATAAGGCATAAGGGGAACAAGAAGTGAAAACCACGCTCCGCACCGACCTCACTGTCGCCGACGTCTGCAACGGCTTTGTCTACAATCAGCTAGAAGGCAAGGGCCTGTTCGGCCTTAGCGGGAAGCTCACGATTCAGCCGGAGTACCAGCGGAATTATATCTACGCCGAGGGTGGCGGGAAGCGCGAACAGGCGGTCATCCACTCGCTACTTAAGGAGTATCCGCTCGGGTTGATCTACTTCAACAAGGTCGCGGCGGACAGGTTCGAGGTGCTCGACGGTCAGCAGCGCATTACTAGCATCGGGCGGTTCGTCACGAACAAGTTTGCCGTCATGGACGGCACCAACCCGCAGTACTTCGACAGCCTCCCCGCTGATCAGCAGAAGCGAATCAAGGACGCGAAGCTGCTGATCTACGAGTGCGAGGGGACGGAGTCCGAGATCAAGCAGTGGTTCGAAACAGTCAACATCGCTGGCGTGCCACTCAACGAGCAAGAGCTTTTGAACGCTATCTACTCCGGCCCTTTCGTCACCAAGGCCAAAGAAGAGTTCAGCAACAGCCAGAACGCGAACATTCAGAAGTGGAGCGCCTACATCAAGGGAAGCGCCAACCGGCAGGATTTTCTGGAGCGGGCGCTGGATTGGGTGAGCAAGGGCGACATCGGCAGCTACATGAGCGCGCACCGCAATGATAAGAACATCAACGAACTCAAGGCCTATTTCAATGCCGTGATCGATTGGGTTTCGACCGTGTTCACGGATGTTCTCCCCGAGATGCGCGACCTGGAGTGGGGCAGGCTGTACCAAACGTACCACGGCAAGAATTTCGACCCGAAGAAGATGTCGGTCGTTGTCCAGAAGCTCGCGGCTGACGACTACGTCACGAATCGCAAAGGAATCTTCGAATACCTCCTGGGCGGCTCTACCGACAAGAAGCTGCTGGCCGTGCGGGTGTTCGACGAGAAAACCAAGCGGGTCGCGTACAACAAGCAGACGCAGGAGGCGCAGGCCAAGGGCAAGTCCAACTGCCCGTTGTGCGCCGTTGGCGACAACGCCAACAAGGGTAGGGTCTACAAGCTCGACGAGATGGATGCCGACCATGTCTCCGCGTGGAGCAAAAGTGGCGACAGTTCTGCCATGAACTGCCAGATGCTCTGCATCACTCACAATCGGGCGAAAGGAAACCGTTAAACGCAAAAATCGGGGTAACAACTAAGTGTTCTCCCCCGACACTGTAACATAGACGTGTAACGCGGGTGCGAACTATACCCCTGAGAAACGGCATTTTACTTACAGCACTTGGGTGCTCGCGAAGATGCGATAAATCTTGATAAATACCCTCAAATTTTCTCTTGACAATAGCGTGAGATTTGATTTAATTTAGCCAACATATTTATCCCGGTAGGCCGGGGAACGGTAGCCCGTGTTTCGCTTGCTCTCTCAGATGAGAGAGAAGGTGAGGTACGGGCATTATCATTTTAACCCTATAATAGCCGATCGTAGGCAATTTGAATTTGCTTGCGAATTGATTATTTATGATTAAATTACTATATAATAGCTTGTGGGATAATCAGATGGGGATCCCCATGATGATAAAAGGCAGAACATAGTATCCAACAGGATGGCTTGTTCTGCCTTTTTTATTTATGAGGTGCCAAGAAAGGATCGATAATTGCGCAACATCATCATTTTAGAGAATTATGAATACCTTTTATAAAATACTATTATCCGTAGTGATACTTTTTTTAAAATCAGCTTATGCTGCTGATCGCGTTACTGCCAATTTCTATTATCACAAAGCAGACTCTATTGCTCATTCTTTACTTGCTGAACCATACTTTTTGATAATTCTCCGAAGTGATTCCGTTGATTCCAATGGCAAGTCAGAATATTGGCAGTACACATTCCAAGACAATGATCAATGTATATCAATGCATTTTACAACTGATAGCGCATCTTATGAAACTGGTCCGCCTTGGACGGGATCTTCGCAAATTGATAATGAATGGATAAATAGCGATTCGGCTTTGGCAATTGCTGAAAAAGATGGGGGCAAAGAATTCCGCGCAAGTTTCCCAGAACACACTATCGAGGCAAATCTTGGTAAAGATTCTGCTTTGGGAAAAAGCGAATGGGAGATTGTCTATGAATCAACCGCCTTTTCTAATGTTGAATTGACATATTTTATTAATGCTTTGACAGGGCTTGTAAGAATAAAATGGAACCCCAAGATAGTATCATATTTCCCTCTGGCCCTCGATAATAAATGGAGCTACTACGGCATCCAATCGGGTGATCCCGAAGGACCCATTAGTTTTGATTCTGTTACTGATAGCATAATCATTGAAGGCAGAAAATATTTCGTTATCAATTATTCTTATTTCTATCGCTCTGATTCTATAGGCCATGTTTACAGGTATCTTAATAACAGGGAGATTTTATGGTTTGACTTCACAAAAGCTGAAGGTGATAGTTATTTTGTGGATTTAGATGGAGGTTATTACTATAAAGTGACCACGACTCACCGTAATACAACGGTCAAGAACCGGGCAGGTAAATTTTTAAATTGTTTGAGTCTTTACTTTGATTCACCTGACTGGATTGACGAGGAGTTTGAATTCTTTTTTGCGGATAATATAGGGGTTGTTAAAATAAATTGGAGTACTGACTTATATATGGAATTATATGAGGCAAATGTCAATGGCAAACACTATCCTGACACAACATCTAAAGTAGAAAGCAGATCATTACCAATGGACAATAGACTTTTCCAGAATTTTCCAAATCCGTTTAATCCAAGTACAACAATACTATATGCCATAACCGCTGCCGGAGAAGTTGAATTCAATCTATATAATATGCTAGGGCAAAAAATAAAAGCACTTCATAAATTTCAGAATGCAGGAGTTCATAACCTTGACTTGTCAGCTCATGGTTTAAGTTCGGGTGTGTACATATACGAAATTAAATCGGGCAACTATGTAGAACGGAAAAAGTTGGTAATACACAAATAAGCTGAACGCTTTATTAGTCGATAAAAATCTCGCCGACTTTCTTTTTTTGTTGACAATGAGACTAATTTTGGTTTAATTTAGACTGACATATTAAACAAGGTAGCCGGGAAACGGAGCCTATGTTTTGCACTCTTCCTCTCGCAAAAGAGGATGGAGGTAAAGCATAGACTCCGTTTTTTTTTGCCCATACTGGTCTGGCGCGTCTACCTCCAGCGCGCCTGCCATGAGGCGGGGCGGGACTTGCCCAGCCCGTCCCGCTTCACATAATCAAGGAGAACTGGATTATGCCATATAACAATTTAGCCGATGCCCCAGCGTCCTGGAAAAAGCTCGATGATACGCCATTGACCCTGGGCCAGGTGAACTGGATTGCCAAAATCTACGACGCGCTCGTGGCCAAAGGGATGGAGAAGGGTGCTGCGGCTGGCACGGCAATCAGCCGTTTCAAAAAGTCCTTCAAAGTGGCGGACGGAAAATGGGTCCAGGTCAAGAAAGAAGAAACCGCCGAATCACAGGAAGAGGCCGAGCCCGAATTGGATTTTGAGGAAATCCCCAAAGATGAAGTCATTGAACCTGTTACAGCCGAGGAAAAACCCGCTGGACAAACAGCACCCCCCCCCGCTGAGTTCCTCATTGAGGAAACCGTCACAGAAGCAGCCGAGACGGAAACAGGTGTCATCCTCAGCCTCTCCGGGCCGATCCTGCTCGAAGAGAGGGGCAAAAGCTCCCCTGAGGGCACGATCCGCGCAAAGGTCCCAATGATCAAATTCGGCGCTTTCACGGACAACGGCAACCGCTATTTCGAAGAGTGCTGGGATGCTCTCTCGGAAGAGATTAAAACATTAAACGAGGAAAGACCCAAACGTCGGGTGTTGGACATGTACCCGACTCACAGGCCCGCGCTTGATCCGAAAGATCCGGACTACTTCATGCTGCGGGCCGCGAAAATCATCGGTGCCTCTCGTGAAGGAGATATCGGTTCAATTCATTTCGAGACCCTACGGACCGAGGCCGGTCGCACGATGGCCGTCCAGGTTCAGGAAGGCATGGTGGACGGCGTGTCGCTCAGGGCGTATCCGCGCCCAGGTTTTTTCGTTCCGAACGAAAAAGGCGGTCACGATGTCCGGCAGCTTGCGCTGATGGGTTGCGACTTCACCGATGTTGGCTCAATGCCCATTGATGAAGTGAAAAAAGGATTCCATTTAGAGGAAAAACAGGAGACAACGATTATGACTCTCGAAGATTTGAAAGAAAAGGATCCGGCCGCTTATGCCAAAATCATGGCAGAAGCCGCGCAGACCGAAGCAGCGAAGGCCAAGCCCCTGACCGAAGAGGTCGAGCGGCTCAAGACCAAACTGGCCGAGGAAGCCGCAAAGCAGCGCCGGACATCCCTCATCGAGCACGTCCGCACCGCGATTGCCAAAGTCAAAGACTTCGGCGAAACCGTCAAAGCGAACGTCCTTGAGGAAATCACCGTGGCCGTGGATCGGATCATGGCCGAACAGGAAAACGACGATGTGGCCAAACTGAAGCTGGAAGAAGCCATCACCAATGCTTTCAACCGCCGCAAAGCCGAAATCGCCGAGGCCTTTAAAACCACCATGCAGAACCAGAAGGCGTTTGTTGCCGATCCGAACGTCATTTCCACCCTGACCACCGAAGCCCGTCAAGTCGGCCTAACCAAAGAGATCACCGGCGGCTCGACCAGGATCCGTGACCTCATTCTCGCCAAAGTGTTCGGTCGCCCGATGTATGAAGGCGGGAGATTCCTGCTCGAATCCTGGGACGATCGGCTGAAGCCACTGATTCAGAAACAGCTATTCTACATGGACAACGTCGGCAGAAACCAGAATGACCTCCTGGCCATTGGCGGTCAGCTCCACAATCTGCTGCTCTCCGAGGAGATGCAGCGGCAGGTGGCCCCGCTCTTGACCGAGGCCAACGAAGCCACGACCACCGGCGTAATCAGCACCAACCTCCCGCACGAAGTCGCCGCCGCCTTGATTTACGCGGCTTGGCCTGAGACCATTGCCATGCAGATCTGCAAGACCGGCGATATGCGGTCCTCGACCAAAGACATCTTCGAGGTCGGCTATCCCACCGGGGACAATGTTTTCAAACGCGGTCAGCATGAATTCGGCTGGGTCGATGAGAACGCCGCCACGACCCTTGTCGCCACAACCGCCAGCCCCACAACCTACGGCGATTTCGTCGATGATGGCGCTCTGGCCGCAGCCAGCAATGAGTACGCCGATCACCTCTATGCTCGTCTAATCGAGGTTCCGGCCGGAACCGATATGGCCATCACCATCACCGGCACCGATGAGAACGGATCGGTTGCGACCTGGACGGTGACTTTCCTCACCACCGATGCGGCTGGCACCATCAAACGCTGCACCCCGACCAACGTCGGCCAGAAATGCACCGATGTCACCGGTGTCTCTGTGGCTGAAGGCGCTACTCTGACCGCTGGTCAGGCCGGTTTTTTCGTCGAAGAGCCGATCTCCGGCGCGACCGCTGGCGCAGCTGAGGACATGACCTACCTCGGCATCACCAAGCAGACGGCCACGGCGGATGATTACGACCTCGGCGCTCGCCTTGACATCGCACTGATCGAAGATATGCAGATGGCGATGCAGGACGGCGGCGGGGGCCTCGATTATCTGGCCCTGATCGTCTCCACCCTCAAGAAAGCAATCATTGACCAGATCGACCGCAAGGTGCTGTATGAGGTGATTGACGATGCGACCGGCGGGAGCCAGACCTTCGCTCAGTCCACCCCTGACAGCGGCTACACCCAGAACGAGTGGAACAAGCGGCTGCTGTACTACACCGATCTGGTGGTCGATGAAACCAGCCTCGCTGGAAATATGGAACCGAACTGGATGGTCTGGAGCCGCGCCGACCGGAGCCGCTTTATGGACAGGCT
>Ga0209717_1000758_pt1 | contig 37859 bp, 20 predicted proteins | sample AD_UKC048_MetaG_FD_184418 | JGI IMG/M metagenome (GOLD analysis project Ga0209717, IMG submission 184418) | Active sludge microbial communities of municipal wastewater-treating anaerobic digesters from USA - AD_UKC048_MetaG (SPAdes) (version 2) | ecosystem: Engineered > Bioreactor > Anaerobic >...
ATAGCGCTGCCATTGGAGGCGATCGCCGAGGCGTCGCGGGATTTTGTCTGTGGCGACCCCGCGGATCCCGAGCACGCGAGGCGATTTCAGGCGTTGTGCGACATGCGGCACTACAGCCGCGAATCGAGGCGCCTCTGCGAGTCGTACGCCCACATGGTCTCCACGATCCAGAGGACGCTGAAGGAGAAGGAGGAGACCTACGTTGCGCTCGCCCTGAAGGAGAAGCAATTGTTCGCGTCGCAGCGGCAGTCGCTGCTGGGCGTGGTGGCCGCGGGCGTTGCCCACGAGATCAAGAACGCGATGAACCCGATCAAGCTCCGTGCCGAACGGATGTTGCTCGCGCACGAGATGGGGCGCGACCCGGGCCTGCGGGAGGGATTGAACCTGATCGTGCAGAGCGTCGGCCGATGCGCGGAGCTTTCGAACAAGCTGAGCGCCTTCGCGAAGCCGGCGGACATCGGCTCGCATTTTCAGTTCGACCTGAATGAGACCCTGCGCGACGCCCTGTCCATGGCCCACGACGCGCTCGCGACCGCGCACGTCAATGTTGCTACCGACCTTGGGGAGATTCCCCGGATCAAGGGCAACCCAAGGGAGCTGCAGCAGGCAATGATCAACTTCTTGCTGAACGGTCGTGATGCGATCGTTGACGCGTGCAAGGGCGGGACACGGGCGGGGGGGAACATCTCCGTCCGGACGGCGGTCCGGGACCGGTTCATCGAGGTGGGCATTACCGACGATGGCTGCGGGATGAGCGAGGACGTGAAGAGCAACCTCTTCGTCCCGTTTTTCACGACGAAAGAGCCGGGCAAGGGGACGGGGTTGGGGATGGGGATCAGCCAGGGCATCCTCCAGGCCCACGGGGCGGAGCTGGGTGTCGACAGCGAACCGGGGCGCGGGACCACGATCACAATCCGATTGCCGGTGGCTGAGGCGACGACTGCGTCCGGGGCTGGTGCCGCGGGCGCAAAGGGGGCGGGGGCCGTTTGAAAGAGAGGAGCTTATGCAAAGTGATCTGAATGTCCTGTTGGTTGACGACCAGCGCGAGAACCTGGTCGAGTACGAGGGCATCCTAAGGCAGCTGACCGACTATTCGGTTCGCGCGGTCGACAGCAGCGCCGAGGCGATCGAGCTGTGCCGCAAAGAGCATTTCGATGTCCTGGTCACGGACGTGCGCATGCCCGGCAAGAACGGCGACGAAATGTACGCAGAGATCAAGAAGATCCTGCCCGAGATCCGCTGCATCGTGATAACCGGTTTTCCCGGGCAGGATGCGCCGATAAACTTTCTCAAGCTCGGCGCCCATGATTTTCTATTCAAGGCCGAGTTCAGTCCGCAGACGCTGCTTCGGTCGATCGACAACCAGGCACAGATCGTCCGCCTGCGCCACGAGACCGATGTGCTACAGGGGAGGCTGGCGCATTTTCACAAGACGGTGCAGGAGATCATGTCCACGGTCCAGTCCGTGACGCGCCTCTCGCGCGCGCCGGAGCTGACGATGTCTTTGCATTATTTCGCGGAGCTGTCGGCGCTAATCTCGGGAGCGCCCGTCGTGGCGATATTCCTGATGGAGCCGGACGGCAGTTCTCTCGTGGCGAGGGCGGCGGTCGGGGCGGAGCCGAATCCCACGCCCGTGCCGCTGGGGCGGGGGCTGGCGGGGCGGGTTGCGCAGTCGGCGCGGCTGACCGCGCAGAGCCGGGCGGAGTCGGGCGGCTGGCCGGGCGACGAGGTGGGGGGATCGCTGGAGGAGGGGAGGCGGTCGGGCCTTGGCATCCCCCTTGTGGCGCAGGGTGTCTGCATCGGCGTGCTGGAGCTCTTCGACAAGGAGCGGTTCGAGCCAGAGGATGTTGAGCTATTGTCGCGCCTGGGGGCGCTCTGTTCCTCTACCGTGGACCTCGTCAACGCGGCGCAGATGGCGGACAATCTCTTGCTTCGCGCGCTGAAACTGGCCGCGGAGACGGCATCGGTCGAGACCGGTGGCGTGGGCGAGGCGCCCAAGGACGTATTCAGCGGCATGGCCGAGACGGTCAAGCAGATCGATCTGGTGGGCAGCGGCGGGCGGGCGACAGCGCTGGCCGAACAGATTCGGCGGGTGTGTGAGTTCGGGCAGCCCGCAGCGGAGTTCTGCGAGCGGATTTTGGCCGGCCTGCTTGCGATGCTCCAGAGCCAGCGGGAGGCCGTTCCAGAGATCAGATTCTGATCTCGGATGCCTCCCATCGCGACAATGAGCGAGCAGCTCCCATCACCTTTCGGTCAACTTGATCCCGCGGAATTCCTGCGCGGGGCGACTGGGCGAGGCGTGAAGGTTGCCGTCGTGGACAGTGGGGTCGACAACAAGCATGCCGATCTTTCGGATCACGTGAAGGGGGGTGTGCAGGTCGATGAGGCGGGGGGCCAGATCGTGTTTAAACCCTACGATGGTCAAGATGCGGCGGGCCACGGCACAGGCTGTGCGGGTGTGATTGCACGGCTGGCGCCGGAGGCCGAGATCTACAGCGTGCGCGTGCTCTCCTGCGTCGGCGTGGGCGCCGACGGGTACAAGTTCGCCGGTGGAAAACCGAAGCACATGATCATGGGCGTTGATTGGGCCATCGAGAACTGCCACGTGATCAATGTGAGCAATGGCCTGTTGGTCAGCGAGGGCGGCCAGTATTTTGAGACATTTCATCGGCTCGTTGAGAAGGCGTACTACCGCGACCGCATTCTTGTGGCGGCGGGCGAGAACGAGGGGATGCCCAGCTACCCGTCGGTGCTATCGAATCTCATCAAGGTCTACTGGTCATCCTTCAAAGACGCGATGCAGTTCGCGTACCAGCTTCGGCCGAAGACGTTCACGGAGTTCACGGCGAATGGCAGCTACGTGAAGGTGCCGCAGCCCGGCGGTGGATACATCTACGAGATAGGCAGCAGCTTCGCGACGCCGCATATCAGCGCGATTTGCGCGCTCATCCTCTCGAAGTGGCCGGGGCTGAAGCCCTTTGAAATCAAGACTCTCCTCTATTCGATGGCGCTGAAGGATGTGGCCGGGGCGAAACGCTAGCCCGGAATTTCACAGCCTGGCAGCTATGAAGAATCTGGATCAGACGTCATGCCCAGTGCGGCGGCCCGACGGCGGGCCTTCGGGGCACCACCGGGGGTGAAATGAGACGTAGGAGCGCGCTTGCGCGCGATTCGCGCATGGAGTCGCCTGCAAGCAGGCTCCTACGATTCGGTGTCTGAGTTTTCGAGTCAGGCTGGCGGTGGCCGCGCCGGGCCTGTCCTGCGTTGGGGGTTCACCCAGATCCTCGGCCGGCGATCTCGGGTCACTGGATGGGCGGGGCAGTCCCTATCCCTTTGACGTGGGGCGGGGATGCCGCTAAACGGGCTTGATGCTCCGGACACATCATTGCGCGGCATTGCGCGCGGAAAACGTTGGCCAGACCGTGACCCTTTGCGGGTGGGTGCATTCGCGCCGCGACCACGGCGGGGTGCTTTTCGTGGATCTTCGGGATCGAGAGGGAGTGACGCAGGTGGTCTTCAACCCGCAATTGGCGACGGCTGCGGCGGAGGCGGCGCGCGGGCTGCGGGCGGAGTTCGTGATCCGGGTGGAGGGCGAGGTGGTCCGCCGATCGCCCGAGACGGTCAACGCGAAACTGCCGACGGGCGAGATCGAGGTGGCGGTCAAGGCGCTTGCCATATTGAACCGGTCCGAGGTGCCGCCGTTCCCGCTGGACGAGGCGATCAGCAACGAGGATTTGCGTTTGGAATACCGCTATCTGGATCTGCGGCGCGCCGAGATGTTCCGCAATCTTGCCGTGAGGCATCGCGTGGTGAAGGCGGTGCGGGATTACTTCGACTCGGAGGGCTTCCTTGAGGTCGAGACCCCGATCCTCGCAAAAAGCACCCCTGAGGGGGCACGGGATTTTCTTGTGCCGAGCCGGCTGAATCCCGGGCGATTCTACGCGCTGCCCCAGGCGCCGCAGCAATTCAAACAGTTGCTGATGGTGGCGGGCCTGGAGCGGTATTTCCAGATCGCGAAATGTTTCCGAGATGAGGATCTTCGCGCGGATCGGCAGCCGGAGTTCACGCAGGTGGACGTGGAGGTGTCGTTCTTGGAGAGGGACGATATCATCGGCTGGACCGAGGGGGTGCTAAGGGCGATGTTCAAGGCCGGGCTGGGGGTCGAGGTGCCGACGCCATTTCCGCGGATGAGCTATCGCGAGGCGATGGACCGGTTCGGGTCGGACAAGCCGGACACGCGTTTCGGGATGGAGCTGACGGACGCGGGGGACATCTTTCGCGCGAGCGGCTTCAAGGTGTTTCGGGAGACGCTCGACAAGGGAGGCGTGGTCAAGGCGATCAACGCAAAGGGATTTGCCTGTGTGACCACGGGGCAGATCGAGCGCCTGACGGAATTGGCCAAGCGGCATGGCGCGAAGGGCCTGGCTTTCATCAAGGTGGAGGGGGGTGAGTGGAAGTCGCCCATCGTGAAGTTTTTCTCGGAGGCTGAGAAAAAGGGTCTCTCGGAACGACTGGGCATCGAGGAGGGCGACCTCGTGCTTTTCGGGGCGGACAAATGGTCGGCGGTTTGCGAGGTATTGGGGCGGATCCGGCTCGAGATCGCCGCGATGCAGAAGTTGACCGAGGGCAGCAGGGCCCTGAATTTCTTGTGGGTGCTGGATTTTCCGCTGTTGGATTTCAGCGTCGAGGAGAACAAGTGGAATGCGGTTCATCATCCGTTCACGCGGCCGAAGGCGGAGGACGTGCCGATGTTGGACAAGGGCGAATACGGCGCGGTGCGCGCCGAGGCGTATGATGTGGTGCTGAATGGTGTGGAGATCGGGGGCGGGAGCCTGCGCATTCACGAGCCGGATCTCCAGGCGAAGATGTTTGGCATCCTGGGGGTGGGCCCGGAGCAGCAGGAGGCGATGTTCGGGCACATCATCAAGGCTCTGGGGTTCGGGGCCCCGCCCCACGGGGGGATCGCGCTGGGACTGGATCGGGCCGTCATGCTTATCTGCGGGGCGGAGAGCATCCGCGACGTGATGGCGTTCCCGAAGAACAACAGGGGCCAGGATCTGATGTGCGACGCGCCGTCTGCTGTCGACGCCAAGCAGCTGAAGGAGATTTACATTCGGACGGTGGGCGGCGACGCGGCGTCCTGATGCGCCGGCGAGAGCCCGGTGTGCGCGACTCTCCGGGGCGAGAGGTTCGTGCCCCGGCAGATTAGCGTGGCCGCTCGGCTGCGGACGGGCATGGTCTCGCGCCCTATCCCATCTATTCGTCTGGAGCGCCCGCCCAGGATCTGTAAGATTAGGACAATGGCATTGAAGATTCTAACGATGCGATCTGGTCGCTTCGGTGATGTGGAATCGCGCTGGCCGTCAGGGCAGATGCCGGTCTTTCAATGAGGTCCTATGAAACCGATACATGGCATCTTCTTTTGGCTTGTCGCGCAGGCGGCGTGGTGTGAGGGAACCGGGGCGCCGCCGAAACTGATGCACGAGCCGCGATGGGCGATCTTCTATGATTTTCACACGATGCCGGCGCAGCCGGACGTGGGGTTGAATTTTGACGCGGACGATTTTGCGAATCGGCTCGAGAAGTGCGGGGTGGACTACACCGTGTTTCACGCGCGGTGCAATCTCGGGATGGCCTACTACGACACGAAGGTCGGGATCCGCCATCCGTCCCTGAAGTACGATTTGTTCGGGCGGTTGGCGGAAGCGTGCCAGCGGAGGGGGATTGCGATCACGGCATATTTCAACGTGGGCCTGAGCCATGAGGAGGGGCTCCTGCACCGGGACTGGCTTGCGCTGACGCCGGAGGGCTACACGTATCTCCCCGACCGGATGAACCACTTCATGAGACGGATGTGCTACAACACGGCCTATGCGGAGCACCTGATCGAGATGATACGGGAGGTGGTGTCGCGGTATCCGGTATCGGGCCTCTTTCTGGACTGCATGAGTCCGAACGCATGCGTTGGCGTCGAGTGTGTCCGGGAGATGAAGCGGCAGGGAATCGACTGGAAGAATGCGGTGCAGCGGGATGCGTTTGCGCGCGCCTCGCAGCTGAGGCTCGCGAGACGCATCCGCGAGGCGGCGCTCGCGATCAAACCGGGGTTGCTGCTGTATTTCAACGGGGTGGGTTTCGAGGACCAGCAGGACATCGGAACATATCTTGAATTCGAGTGTCTGCCGACGGGGGGCTGGGGTTACGAGCTGTTACCGGTGTACGGGCGGTACCTGCGGAATCTCGGCAAGCCGGTGCTCAACATGACGGGCCGGTTCCATCGGAGCTGGGGTGATTTTGGGGGAATCCGGACGGAGGCGAGCCTGGAATACGACTGCATCAGCGCGCTGGCCAATGGGCTTGGCAGCTGCGTCGGAGACCACTGGCATCCGAGGGGAGAGCCCAACGAGGCGGTGTTTGATCTCATCGGGCGAGTGTATGGCAGACTGCGGCCGCTTGACCCCTGGCTGAAGGGCGCCGCGGCCGAGTGTGACATGGCGGTGGTCGCCACCAAACCGAGATTTGGGAACGAGGTGCTTGGCGCGACCCGGCTACTGGCGGAACTCAAGCAGCAATTTGATGTCGTCACGGAGAAGACGCGTTGGGGGAGGTATCGCACGCTGATTCTTCCGGACACCACGGTGTTGACCGATGGATTGCGAAGCAGGGTCGAGCGCCACCTGAAGGATGGGGGAAGCGTCATCGCCAGCGGTTGGTCCGGGCTGGATCCGGGGCGGAAAGAGTTCGTGTTGCAGGAGTGGGGCGTGAGTCGGGGGCCGGATGAGGAGCAGCCGGTGTCGCCGACGGGCGCGAAGCCGACTTCGTTCTCGACGCCGCTGCCGTGCTATTTTCGCCCTGGGCCTGAGATTGCGGCGGGAATGCCCGACATGCCCCTGAACTGTTACGTCCCTGGCCTGAAAGTCGTGCCGCGCGAGGGCACGCGGACGCTCGCGCGGGCCGTGGCGCCGTATTTCCCGTGGCACTGGGATGGGGAGCACCACTTCGTGTATCTGCCGCCGGACCGGGAGACGGAGCAGCCGATCGTGACCCGGAACGGGGGCGTTGTTCATATCGCCCGACCCATCTTCACCGCATACAACGATTATGCGCCGGTGCCGCTGCGCCAGATGGTCAGCAATATCTTGGCAGCGGTGCATCCCGATCCGCTGATCCGTGCCACCAATCTTCCGTCTTTCGCGAGGGTTACCGTCACGGGGCAGCCGGGGCGCCGGATGGTCTATGTGACGAGTTACGTGCCAGAAAGGCGGGGCGCACAGATCGACATGATCGAGGAACCGGTGGAGTTGCGCGATGTTTCGATCGGGCTCAGGCTCGATGGCAGGAACGTGAAGAAGGCATATCTGGCGCCATCGCGCACCGAGGTTGCGCTCGCGATCAAAGATGGTTATGCGACGGTGGCGCTTCCCGGCGTCAAGGGCTGGGCCGTCGTCGTCTTCGAGGAGTGAGGGGCGATGTCGGTTCTATTTTCGGGCCGACGCCGCCCCCGGCGCGCGGGGGGCGGCGTCGGCCAGAGCCGTCCACGCGCCGGATTATTCAGGGTAAAACTGCTGGGAGCGGGGCCGTTATGGACTGCGGTGGCAGAGCGAAGCGGCGACACCGCTTTTGCCCCCGGCGGAGCCGAAGCCGATGGCCCCGGCCCGCGCTTCGCGCGCCGCCAAAGCGGTGGCACCGTCCGGCGGTTGCCGGACTCTGCCACCGCAGTCCAAAGCCCTCCCGGCCCGGATCCTGGGTCGGGGCCCGAGCCGCGCCCGAGAACAGCGCCCGAAGTTTCAGGTCAGTGACCGATGCCGACGGCTTCCTCGTCCACCGCGCCAGATGCGTCAAGCAATGACCTTGTTCGTGCGGGTGGATTCTGCCAAACTTTTACGGATTTATATTCATGGGCCCGATCTCACCTGGCCGCGATGGCTCCGACCAACTTCGTTTCCTCAGCGAGAATCTCGCCGACGGGATGCTCTACCAGATTAATAGTGGGCCGGACGGGCGGGATAGACGCTTCACATACCTGAGCCCTGCCCTCGAACGGCTGCATGGCCTGAAGGTGGAGGATGTGCGGCGCAATCCGAAACTGCTGTATGACCAGGTTTGCGAAGAGCACCGGGCCATGGTCTTCAGCGCAGAGGCCGACGCCGCCAGGAACCGCACGAAACTCGACGTCGAGGTCAGGGTTCGGCTTCCATCGGGCGAAGTCCGTTGGCGTCGATTCGTCTCCGTGCCGCGCACGGATCCGCCCGGAAATATCGTGTGGGACGGCATCGAGTTAGATACGACCGAACAAAAGAGGGCGGAGATCCGGCTGCGGGATGAGAGGGAACGGCTCGCGGTCACGCTGCGGAGCATTGCCGACGGCGTGATCGCGACGGACACGGCCGGGCGCATCGTGATCATGAACCGGGTGGCAGAAGAACTCACGGGTTGGCCGCAGGCGGAGGCGGAAGGCAAGGCGCTGTCCTCGGTCTTCTCGGTCGTCGATGAGAGGACCGGCGAGCCGCACGGGGACCCGATCCATCCGGTTCTGGCGGAGAATCAGACGACCGAGATACCCGGTGACGCGGTCCTCGTGGCGCGAAACGGGGCAAGGAGGGTCATCTCTGGGAGCGGCGCCCCGATCGTCGATGGGGAGCGCAAGATGATCGGCTCGGTGTTGGCATTCAGGGACGTGACGGAGAAAGTGCGATTCGCCGAGGAGGCGCAGAGGAGGCAGAAGCTCGAATCCCTCGGCATCTTGGCGGCCGGCATCGCCCACGATTTCAACAATCTGCTGGGCAATATCTTTAGCCATGTCGAGCTCGCGCTCGGCACATTGCCGGGGCGCGAGGGGGAGGACTATCTGCGCGCGGCACTCAACACGATGAACCGGGCCCGCGGCCTGACGAACCAGCTGCTGACCTTTGCAAAAGGTGGCGCGCCGATCCGCAGGGCGGAACCGCTCTTTCCCTTCTTGGAGCACGCCGCGAGATTTGCACTGGGCGGCGCCGATGTCGGGTGCGATTTCGAAATCGATTCCGACCTGTGGTGGTGCAACTACGACAGGAACCAATTGGGCCAGGTCGTGGACAACCTCGTCATCAACGCGCGGCAGGCGATGCCGGCCGGCGGCCATATCCGAATCAGGGCCACGAACTTTGTTCTGGAGATAGATGGGCGCGGTTCGCTGCCCGCCGGAAGATACGTGAGGGTGTCGTTTGAGGACAACGGCATCGGGATGTCGAAGGCGACACAGGCGCGGATCTTCGACCCCTTTTTCACGACCAAGCAGAAGGGCAGTGGCCTGGGTCTTTCGACATGCCTGTCGATCATGGAACGTCACGGCGGGGGCATCGAGGTCGAGTCGGAACCTGGCAGGGGCAGCAGGTTTCACGTGTATCTGCCCGCGTCCAAGAAAATCGAGTCGGCGCGGGCGGATTCGCCCGGCGAGTCTCGCGCGGGAGAGATCAGGATACTGCTGATGGAGGATGACGCGGGCATCAGGGGCACCCTGGGCAAGATGCTGGAGCGCCTGGGCTACGGGTGCACGTGTGTTCCTCATGGGGAGGGGGCCGTCCAGGCCTACCTCGATGCGCGCGGGGCGGGTCGGCCGTTCGGGCTCATCCTCCTTGACCTAATGATCCGCGGAGGCATGGGGGGCAAAGAGACGATCGCGGAGATCCGGAAAATGGATCAAGACGTGCCCGCGGTGGTCGTGAGCGGATATGCGGAGGACCCCGTGCTGGCCAACCCCAAGGAATACGGGTTTTTCGATAGCATAGGAAAACCCTTCACGATGGCGGAACTCGCCGACGTCATCAGGCGCAATCTCTCCCAGGAACGTGCGGCGCGGGAGGACGGCGTTGGGCTTTCCGGGGCACGGACGCACCAGCGGATGTGAGCGGGCGCCCCGCTCAAGGATTCTGCTATTCGTGGGTCCGAAAAGCGGCGGAGGACCGCCGCGCTTAAAGACGCGGGGCGTGGTCCGGTGTCTGGGGATGGGGGACAGCTTATGGGGCGCGAACCAGAGCGGGTGAGATAGCTCTTGGATTCGAGCCGCGGAGCACGCTTGCGTGGGGATAAGCGTCGTTTGACAAATGAATCGCTTCATCTAATAGGCAGGGCTTCATCATGACCCTCGTTCAGCTCAGCCTGCGGCGTCCGATGACGGTGATCGTGCTGGTGATCGCGGTGGCGCTGGGTGCATGGGTGGCGCTGGGGCGGATGACGCGGGACATTTTCCCGCCTCTTGGGATTCCGACCATCTACGTCGCGCAGCCGTACGGTGGCATGGACCCGCTGCAGATGGAAGGGTACCTGACCTACCGCTACGAGTATCACTTTCTCTACATCAGCGGCATCGAGCACGTGGAATCGAAGTCGATTCAGGGGGCCTCGATCATGAAGCTCCAGTTCCACCCCGGCGCGGACATGTCGCAGGCGATGTCGGAGACCGTGGCGTACGTGAACAGGGCCCGCGCGTTCATGCCGCCGGGGACGGTCCCGCCGTTCATCATGCGCTTCGATGCGGGCAGCGTGGCCGTCGGGTACCTGGTCTTTTCGACCGACGACCCGGGCATCACGCTGAACCAGATGCAGGACCAGGCGCTCAATCGCGTGCGTCCGGCCTTTGCGACGCTGCCGGGCGTATCGGCGCCGCCGCCGTTCGGGGGCAGCTCGCGCGGGATCATCGTGAACGTCAACCCCGATCGGATGCGCGCGTGCGGGCTATCGCCCGATGACATCGTGAGGGCGCTCGCGGAGGGGAATGTCATCAGCCCCTCGGGCAACATGAATCTGGATGGCAAGTATCCGATCGTGCCGGTCAACGCGATCGTCTCGAACATCAAGGACCTCGAGGGTGTGGCGCTCAAGCGGACCGCGACGGGCGCGGTTTTCTTGCGCGACGTGGCGACGGTGGAGGATTCCGCCGACATCACGACGGGCTACGCGCTGGCGAATGGCCGCCGCACGGTGTACCTGCCGGTGACCAAGCGCGGCGACGCCTCGACCTTGGAGGTGGTGAACCTGGTCAAGAGGAACATCCCCGAGTTCCAGAAGCTCCTGCCCGAGGGAATCAGGGTCAGCTACGAGTTTGATCAGTCGCCCGTGGTGAAGCGGTCCATCGGCGACCTGCTCAGGGAGGGGGGATTCGGCGCGATCCTCACGGGCCTGATGGTGCTGCTGTTCCTGCGCGACTGGCGCAGCGCGTTCATCGTGGTCATCAACATACCGCTCTCGCTGCTGGCCGCGTCCTTTGCGCTCTGGGTCTCGGGACAGAACATCAACCTGATGACCCTCGGCGGCATGGCGCTGGCGGTCGGCATCCTGGTGGACGAGGCGACGGTGGCGGTGGAGAACATCCACGCTAACATCGCGCGCGGCAGTTCCCTGGCGCGCGCGGCTCTGGATGGGACGCGCGAGACGACGCTCCCGCGGCTGCTGGCGATGCTGTGCATCCTGGCGGTGTTCATCCCGGCGTTCTTCATGGTGGGCGCGGCAAGGGCGTTATTCGTGCCGCTCGCCCTGGCAGTCGGTTTCTCGATGGCCGCCTCGTTCATCCTCTCCAGCAGCCTCGTGCCGATTCTCTCGATCTGGTTCCTGCGCGGCCACTCGGGCGAGGTGCACGATGCCACATTCATCGGCCGATTGCAGAGGACGTACGCCGGCTTCCTTCGCGGGGTGGTCGCGGCGCGGTGGCTGGTGGTGGTGGCCTATGTCGTCGTGGCCGGCTCGACAGTATGGCTCATTGGTGGCCGCCTTGGCACGGAGATCTTTCCCAAGTCGGACAGTGGACAATTCGCGCTTCGGTTTCGCGCGCCAAGCGGCACGCAAGTTGCGCGCACCGAGCAGATCGCGCGGGAGATCCTCGCCACCATCGCGCGGGAGGCCGGCGGCGAAGACCGGGTCGCCGTGAGCATCGGCATGGTGGGCGTCCACAACGCCAGTTTTCCGGTGAACCTCGTGCACCTCTGGAATGGTGGCCCGGAGGAAGGCTGGCTCGCCGTGCAGCTCAACGGCGACGCCGGCAGGCGGATCGAGGATTTCAAAGAACGCCTGCGCCGGGTGTTCGCGGGCGAGCTGCCGGACGTGCGGCTATCGTTCGAGCCACAGGATATCGTGGCGCGCGTGATGAGCTTCGGCTCGCCCACGCCCATCGAGGTGGCCGTCAGCGGCCCGAACATTGCGATAAACAAAGAATATGCCGAGCGGATCCTGGGGCGCCTGCAAGAGATCCCGTTCCTGCGGGACGTGCAGATCGCGCAGACACTGGATTTTCCAACCGTCAACGTGAACGTCGACCGCGAGCGCGCGGGCCTGCTCGGCGTGAAGGTCTCGGATGTGACGCGCTCGCTGGTCGCGGCGACGACCTCGAGCCGGTTCACGGTGCCGAACTTCTGGGCCGATCCCAGCTCCGGCATCAGCTACAACCTTCAGGTCCAGATACCCGAGGAGCGCACGCAGACCATCGAGGACCTGCGGAACATCCCGGTCTCGGCCGAGGGGGGCAGGACCATGCTCCTGCGCAACGTTGCCGATATCAAGGAGGGCACCGCGGTGGGCACGTACGAGCGCTACAATCTGGCGCGCGTCGTCAGCATCACCGCCAACATACACGGCACCGACCTCGGCTCCGCGATCCGGGCGATCCGGAGGACGATCGCCGAGGCCGGGCCACCTCCGGACGCCAAAACGAAGCTGGACCTGCGCGGCCAGGTCGTTCCCTTCCAGCAACTGATGGATGGGTTCGGCGCCGGCCTGATGATCGCGGTCGTGGTCATCTTCCTGATGCTGGCGGCCAACTTCGAGTCGCTGCGGCTGTCCTTCGCGGTCGTATCGACGGTGCCGGCCGTGTTGACCGGGGTCGTGGTCGCGCTGTGGGTGACTGGCACGACGGTGAACATCCAGTCCGCGATGGGGGCGATCATGGCGGTCGGTGTCGCCGTCGCCAACGCGATCCTCCTGGTGACCTTCGCGGAGCGCGCGCACGTGGGCGGCGCCGACGCAATTGAGGCGGCCGTCTCTGGTGCGAGGAGTCGCCTGCGCCCGATCCTGATGACGAGTTGCGCGATGATCGCGGGAATGATGCCGCTCGCGCTGGGCATGGGCGAGGGGGGCGAGCAAACGGCCCCGCTCGGCCGTTCCGTGGTCGGTGGCCTCGCGCTAGGCACGGTGGCGACACTTTTCGTGCTTCCGGTCGTGTTCGTGCTCGTCCGCCGGAAGACCGGCAACCAGTCGAGTTCGCTGGATCCGGACGACCCGCTCAGCGGGCATTTTGTCTCTCCGGTGGGTCACGATTGAAGGGAGGGTCAGGATGCACGGGACAAATCGGAGGAATAGGCAGATGGCTGATTCGAAGAATCCGTATCTCACGCAAAGACGCCAAGGCGCAAAGGCATCCTTGGCGTTCTTGGCGGCTTTGCGCGAGAGATTCTCCGCCGTGATCGTGCTGGGCTGGGCGTGCAACTTGGGGGTGGCGGCCGATGCCAAGCCCGCACCGGAGGTGAATGTGGTCAAGGCCACCCGGGGTGAGGTCTTTCGGTTTGTGACGTTGCCGGGAAGCATCCGGGCCAACCAGCAGGCGACGCTGTACGCGAAAGTGGCCGGCTACCTGAGGTCGCTGGCTGTGGACAAGGGCGATGGGGTGAAATCTGGCCAGGTGCTTGGCGAGATCGAGGTGCCGGAGTTGGTGGCCGACCTGTCGCGCTATCGGGCCGAGGTGAGGGTCGCGGAAGCGGAATTCAGGCGCGTCGAGGGCGCGAGCAAGAAATCGCCAGATCTCGTGATGCCGCAGGCGGTCGATGAGGCGCTTGGCCGACTCGAGATGGCGAGGGCCGGGCTGGAGCGCACCGAGACACTCCTGGCCTACGCGAAATTGGTCGCGCCGTTTGATGGGGTGGTCACCGCGCGCTTCGTGGATCCTGGCGCCTTCATTCCCGCGGCGACATCCGGGAGCGCCGCACAAAATGCGGAGGTGCTGACCATCATGGATTTTGATACCGTCCGCGCGCAGGTGCCGGTGCCGGAGATCGAGGCCTCTCTGGTGAGGGTGGGGCAACCCGTCAAGATGACCGCCAACGCGCTACCGGGAAAGACGTTCGCGGGCACGGTGTCACGGCTCGCCTATGCGTTGGATGGGGCAACCCAGTCGATGCTCGTCGAGGCCGATGTGCCGAACCCAGGCCGAGAGCTGCGACCGGGCATGTACGCGACAATCCGCTTGGGGGTGGAAAAACACGACGGCGTGATATGCTTGCCCGTCAGCGCCCTGGTCATGGAGAAAGGGGGCGCCTCCGTGTTCAAACTGGTTGAAGGCAAAGCCAAGAAGAGCGCCGTGAAAGTGGGTTTTAACGACGGGGCGATGGCGGAGATAACGGATGGTGTTGCGGACGGCGAGGCGGTGCTGGTGCCGACCGGCACGGCGCTCGCGGACGGGCAAGAGGTGCGCGCGAGGGAGGCGAAGGGGCCGTGAGCGGGGGATCGATGCGGCGCTGGTGGGGTTCTTGGACTGCGGCGGCAGAACTCCGGCAGGGGTGGCGACGCCGCTTTGGAGCCGTGCAGTGCGTTGGCGAAGGACCGGGCTTGCCGGTCCCGGCTTCGCCGGACGGAAAAGCGGTGTCGTCGCTCCGCTCTGCCACCGCAGTCCAAAACCAAGCAGTGTCGGGATCGGTGATTCATCGACCCACCTTGGCGCTGTGCGGTTTGACGCTGGGTCTATTGGTCCTCATGGCGGGATTATCCGCCCACGCCGACTCCGGGCCAGCGGCGTCCGCTCCGGGCCCGCTGCCGATCGATCTGCCCACGGCGCTTCGACTGGCCGGGGCGCAGAACGTCGATGTCCAGATCGCGCAGGCCAAGGTCTACGAGGCGCGCGCCCGGCATCTCGAGGCCCAGCTCGGGTTCTTCCCGTGGATCGGGGCGTCGGCCGGTTTCCGCCGTCACGAGGGCAACCTCCAGCGGGTGGATGGCAACGTCTTCGAGACGAACAAGAACACGTACGTCGCGGGCGCGGCGCTGAACGCCCAACTCGAATTGGGCGAATCGATTTTCGCGTCCCTTGCGGCGCATCGCCTAGCCGCCGCCGCCAATGAGGCGCTTGATGCGGAACGCCGCGACCGTGTGCTCGAGGCGGCGACGGGCTATTTCGAGCTGGCCCGCGCGCGCGCCGCCGTTGGCATCGGCCAGGAGACCGTGCGCATCGCGCGCGATTTCGCGGCGCAGGTGGGCCATGCGTGCGACGAGGGGATCGCGTTCAAGGGCGACACGTACCGCGCGGAGGCCCAGGCCGAGCGCGATGCCATGGCCCTGCGCCAGGCGCAGGAGCGGCAGAGGACGGCCTCCGCGAAACTCTCTCGTGTCCTGCGGCTGGATCCAGCCGTGGAACTCTTGCCGCGCGACACGGATCTGGCGCCGCTCTCGATCGACGACGTGGGTGCGCCGGTGCAGGCGCTCGTGGCCGCGGCGCTCGAGGCGCGGCCCGAGTTGCGCGCCGCGGGGTTCCGCCGCGACGCGGCCGAGAAGGCCAAGGATGGCGCGGTCTATGGGCCTGTGTTTCCATCGATCGGCGCGCAGGCGTACTACGGTGGACTCGGTGGCGGCACGGGCGATCCCGGGCCCAAGGAGGCCGAGGAGAATCGCGAGTATTCGGTGAACCTCGGCTGGCGCATCGGCCCGGGGGGACTGTTCGACGCCGGCCGGATCGGCACCGCCCGCGCGCGCGCCGACATGGGCGAATTTGAATTGGAGAGGGCCCGCGACGAAGTGCGTCGACAGGTGGTGGAGGCCCGGGAGCGCGCCCTCTCCCTCCGCGACCAAGTTCTCATCGCGCGAAAGGCCCTCGAGGCCTCGCGAGAGACCTTCCGCCTCACCGATGAGCGCCGCGAGTTTGGGGTCGGTGCCGTGATGGAGCATATCCAATCGCACCAGGACTTGGACCGCGCTCGCCTCGACTACGCCAATACCGTCGCCGAATTGAACAAGGCGCAGTACGCCCTGCGCTGGGCGATGGGGAAGTAGCCCGGGCAGATTCGGCGGAGGGTCATCTGGGATCCTCGCCCCGCCGCCGACCGCGCAACACCGCGAGGACAAAGACGCAGAGCCCTACGATGATAATGCTGGCCACCGCCAGTGTGACCGGATCGGGCGGGGGCGACATCCACCACGGCCCGACGCGCATGCGGACGTGCAGCTCTTGGGTGCGGCTGAACAGCCAGCTCGTGCAGCTTCCGAGCACGCCATGCACGATGCCCAGCGCAAAAAGATTCCGACCGCGGTCCTCCATGAATGCCCAAGAGAGAAAGGTCCCGAGGATCCATGTGGCCACAACGAGGGACCAGCTATTGATGTGGATGAGACCGAAGAACAGACCATTGAGCACGGCCACGAGCAGCCTGCGCCATGGAAATGTCCCGGGTTCATCCGCCGGGGCGAACCCCTTTCGCAGCCGCGTGCCAAAGTAGCCGCAGAACAGCAGTTGTTGGATGGCGCCCCAGAAGACGTAGCCGAGGGCGCCGCGGCCGTGGGCGCGGACGTCCAGCCCGGTGAAGGCGGCCGTCCCGTTGAAAGCGAGGGCGAGGATCAGGATCACCGGGAGAAGGGCCGCGAGGATCTTCCCGGCGACCGCCAGGGCGGAGAGGAAGTTGTCGTAGCGAAAAACGCAGGTGGTCCAGAGCGCGCCGAGTAGCAGGCAAGCGAGGAACGAGAGGGCCCGTCCGCCGTCGCTCTCCCGCGCGGCCAGCACTATTTCCGGCGGGATGCCCAGGAGAAATCGCGCTGCCCCCGGCGCATTGCGGTACAGGGCGATGGTCATGAGCAGCGTGAGTGCCCCGATCAGGAGCGCGAATCCCAGGCGCCGACGGCCGTGTCCGAGGGTCATCACGCGCCACACCCACCGCGGGCTTCCGAGCCCGCGAGACGCCGCGGTGTCGCCGTGCAACCAAGGACTGATGAGCAACACGAAGGGGAACAGCCCACCTAGGATTGATCGGCTGACTGCGTCGGCGGCACGCCACCCCATGAGGACGCCGAACGGGTAGGCGATCCACCAGAGGGAAACGAGGATGATGATCATCACGCCGATTCCCTCGATGAGGTTGTATTGGCGCGATTTCCTCTCTCGCTCCGGTTCGCCGGCGGTGTTGGGCAAATCGGCCCACGGTCCATCGGGCATGGGCGACAGGCTACTTCCGCAGAGATCCACGCGCAAGCGACCTGGAGCAGCCGATAGCCAGCGGCGATTGGGCGCCAGACGCTCAGGGGCTCGGCCTGCGGTTGGTTCCGCGGTCGCGCTTGCCGGGCCATCGTGGATCGTCCAGATTTCCAGTCTATGCAACGCAAGAAGGATGCCGGTTCGGCGCTCTCGCGCCGCGGGTTTTTGGGGTCGGCCGCCGCATTCGCGGGCTACAGCCTGATCGTTCGGGCTCCGGCGGCCCGCGCGGCGGAGGGCGCGCATGGACCGACATCGCACGAGGCGATCAAGGCGGCGCTGGCCGCAATCGAGCCAAAGCCGAAGCCCTCGGAGCTATACGCGGCGGAGCCGGGGATGTCGGTGGTGGACCTGGATTGCGAACTGATGGTCGCGGGAGGAGGCATGGCCGGGGTATGCGCGGCGCTGGCCGCCGCGCGGAACGGCGCGAGGGTCGTCCTCGTGCAGGACCGGTCGCGACTGGGCGGCAACGCCAGCAGCGAGGTCCGCATGCATATCGTCGGCGCCGACAAACACGGCAGCCGCAAGGGTTGGCGCGAGGGCGGAATCATAGAGGAGCTGCGGCTTGAGGATGCGGCGCGCAATCCGCACCGCGCCTACGAGCTGTGGGATCTCATGCTCTACGACAAGATCGTGTGCGAGAGAAACATCACGCTGCTTCTGGACACCGCCGTGTTCCGGGCCGAAGTGAAAGACGGGCGCATCGGGACCGCATGGGCGCGTTGCGACAAGACCGAGACGCTGTACCGGGTCAGGGCACCGCTCTACGCCGATTGCACCGGGGACAGCCGACTGGGTTTCGAGGCGGGCGCGGAGTTCCACTGGGGCCGCGAGGGAAAACTGGACTCTGCCGAGGAACTGGCGCCGGATGTCGGCGACTCGCGCACGCAGGGCTCCAGCATCCTTTTCACAGCCCGGCAACACGACCGACCGATGCCATTCACCCCGCCGTCATGGGCGAAGAAGATCTCCGAAACGGACCTCGTCTTTCGCAAGCCCACCGAACTCGATTACGGGTACTGGTGGATCGAGCTGGGGGGCATGGGCAACACGATCAAGGACAACGAGAGGCTGAGGTTCGAATTGCTGTCGATCGTCCTCGGCGTATGGGATTACATCAAGAATAGCGGGGCGCGGCCCGATGCGGCGAACTGGGCCCTCGAGTTCGTGGGCATGGTGCCAGGCAAGCGCGAGAGCCGAAGGCTCCTGGGCCCGCATGTTTTTGTTCAGCCCGAGATCGAGGGCGCGTGGAAACAATTCACGGACGGCGTGGCGATCGGCGGTTGGGCCATGGACGAGCACCCCCCCGAAGGATTCTACGGCAAGGACATCAGACCCTTCACGCCGAGCCCTGTGCAGGAGGTCTACAATATTCCGTTCCGAAGCCTGTATTCGAAGAATGTGGCGAACCTGCTCATGGCGGGCCGCAACATCAGCGCGAGCCACGTGGCCTTCACCTCGACGCGCGTCATGGCCACCTGCGCGGTCATGGGCCAGGCCGCCGGCACCGCCGCCGCGCTCTGCGCCAAGGACAATATCCTCCCGAAGGAGCTCTCCGCCGACCCCGGACGGGTCGTGGCTCTCCAGCAGCGGCTCCTGCTGGACGACCAGTCGATCCGCAACATCCGCAACGAGGATCCCGCCGATCTCGCCCGCGCCGCGGAGGCCCGGGCCTCCGCCGCGGAGCTAGGCCCCGCCGCCAATGTCCTCACCGGCGAGGTCCGCGATATGCCCGACGAGTGGAAACATCGTTGGGGCACCAGGCTCACCGGCGACACGTGGATCGAGCTGGCATGGAAGAAACCGCAGCGCATCGGCTGGGTCCAGATCACCTTCGATACTGGCTTTGAGCGCGAACTCACGCTCACGGCCAGCGCGGCGAAAACCGCCAAGATGATCCGTGGGCCCCAGCCGGAGACGATCCGCGACTACACCGTGGAATTGATCAGGGGCGAACAGGTCGTTGCGAGCGAGAAGGTCGAGGGCAACTTCCATCGTCTCCGGCGCCACTGCTTCCAGCCCGCCGAGGCCGACCGCCTCCGCATCCGTGTCCAAGCCACCAACGGCTCCGACCGCGCGGCGATCTTCGAGATCCGTGCCTACAGGCCCGTTTCCCGGCAGTAGTCGACGAGGTGATTGCGAATCTCACGTGAGGTGCGCCACGCGTCCTCGCTGATGCCGTGGGCGGCGTTGCCGAGCGCGCTGTAGAGCGCGCTGACCCCCGCGACGAGCGTGGTGCCAGCGCTTCCCAGTGCGCCGGGTTCCGCATTGCTGCCGCCCGTCGTCAAGAACTTGAGGAAGGGTTCCTTTTTCGAGATGGCGAGGTCATAGATGGCCACCTCCGTTTCCATCTTCGTGGCCCCCAGGCCGAAGCCGATGGTCGCGCGGAGCGCGCGACTGCCCTGATTCACCCGGATGAACCGTCCCTTCACCAGCCACCCGCTCGCGGGTAGTTTTTTCGGGGCACGTTCCGCGGGCGCGATTTCTGGCAGCCGCTCGATGAGCTTGGATTGCAGCATCTCGGCGGTGGCCTGCTTGAAGGAGGCAAGCTCCTGGCCCTCGCGGTCCACGTTGAACGCCGCCCCGCGAGTCTCGAACGGGGCCACGTAGATCATCGCGGGCTTGGCCTTGGGTTTGTGGCTGCTCACTTGCTGGTCGCGGATGCTCACGGAGGCGCACCCCGCAAGCAGGCACAGTGCGGGTGCCAGAAATGCGATCGACGGCTGAATCGGTCGGGCTGTCATGGAGGCTAAACATAGATGGGCACCGGATCATTTCTAGCCCATATATTTGGCCGACATCGCCGGCCGGGCGGTATCCCGAAGGCGCCGGCGACATGAAGGGCCCATGGGATCACGCCGCGTTCGCCAGCCCGGTTGTCGCGAATACCAAGATCCGCTTCCTTTCAGGATCGATCGCTGGTCCCGGTGGTCCGCGAAGCGCGGGTGCCCTTTTGCGTCCGTTTCCCTTTTCTTTGAGAGCCACGTTCTGGAAGAGAGGCGTCGAGCACTATCGAACGAACCGTGATGCCGTCCCTGCTCATCGCGTCGGATTTTCTCTCCAGCATCATGCGCAGCGCATCCAGATGTTTTTCGCGACTGAAGCACACCACAACATAGAGCCCGTGACGCGACAGGTTGCGGGGCAGATAACGATCGACGAGCTGGGTTTCAATGGCTGTCTCGATCTCGCGGTGCCAGCAGCCTTTGACCTCCAAAACCACGTTGAACGCGGTGCCGGGCCCTCCCTTTTTGTCGGGCAGCGCGGTTATCAAAATATCTGGCTTTGCGCCAGGGCGTATCTCGACCTCCCGATTCGCGACGATCCCGCGCCGTTCGAGATCGTCGACCAGATAGCAGCGGATAAAATCACTCAACTCTGTTTCATGTTTTGGCGTGGCGTTCTCTTCCCATGGGTGGTTCCAAAGGAACTGGGCCCTTGCGGATTCGCCGTGCAGCTCCCCTTGGAGATGGTTTAGGGACTCGATAACGACGGATAAGAGTTCCGCTTCGCTTTCGACCAAACGCCTCCGGCTGTGTGAGACCAGCGCAAATAGGTTTGCCAATGATGGTGCGGACCAGGTGTTCCGGCGCATATTCTCTTCAGCCCGCGCGAGCAAGAAACGCATCGATTTGTGCTCGGGGAACCGCATTACGAGCCTTGAAATGGTCGCGGTGGCGGCGCGCGTGCCACGATCTGCCAGGTGCGACAGGAGTTGATCGCGGAAGGTTGCTACGGCTTCGCGCTTATCGATAAAGGGCGCAACCCCCAGTTCGATTTTAGGGTCTGACGACGGCGGGTATTGTGCGACCAGCCACACGTAAAGATCCTCAATCTCACGCTCGGGCAGTCCGCGCACGACTTCCGCAGGATGCGAAAAGGCTTCATACGCGACTTCCTCGAATAGCTCTCGGCCGAAACTTGAATCCTGAACAATCGCGGGCCAGATGGCAGTCCATCCCCCGTCGGGCGCGCGTTGCAGGAGAAGTCGTGCCGCGCAGACGGCACGTTTTCGATCTTCGGCTTCAGTGGACAGCGGGAGACGCAGCCATTCGCGGCATAAAGCTGCGACGCCGGGGCCACCCTTCTCCATGAGGAGGCGAAGGATGGGTTGGGAAACTGACGCCTTAATCTTGGGTGACCGAACTTTCTCCAGGAGTGCCTCGGCCAAAGGTTCATCGACGATCGCTTCAAGTTCGGTGGTCTTGTCAAATCCGCGGTCGGCTTCGTTCTCTCGGTCAATGTATCGGAGCAGCCAGTCTTTGACGGCAGTTGGATCGGCTTTATAGGCGTGCTGCGTCAGAACCACGTGGGTCTGGGGATCGCCGAACTTTGGATGGGCAACGATGATCGGCATCCATCGACGCCACACCTCCGGCGGCAGACTCTGGAAAAGGTCTGGCGTTTGTTTATGCAACAGGTACAGAGCCCTGAACCCCCCAACGGCTGGCCAAGAGAAAGTGCCGGTTTTATTGAACCACTCGACTTGCGCCGCATCGCGCGCGTGCACATAACGCCAGGCCGCATCGACAATACGCTGCCGCGTGATGCGGTCAGCATCTCTCCACCCCGGCGTAACTGTGATGTCGTCATCGTCATCGCAGCCGTCGTATGTACTGGTTTCCTCCAGTGTTAATTCTTGGGTCAGGCGCCACCACGTGTCATGCTCGCCCCGTTCGAAGCGATCGAGCAGAATTGCGATGCGTTCCTTTGGCGGAGGTTCGATGCGCGCTCGCGCAGTCCGCTCGCCAATTTTTTTCTGCCATTCCTGATCTTCCAGATGGGCCTTCCGTTGGCGCGCGGCCTCGTCCGATTGGAGATTGACCGTTGCGAGCCAGTGCGAGAAGCGTTCCTTTATTTCGGGATGTCGGTGCGCTGCTGTGATCAATCGATCCACATGTTCTGGATCGGTCCAGTCGAAGACCCGTCGCATCACTGTGGCAACTCCGGCTCGAAGAGCGGGAGATCCCGCATGCTCGAGCTGAGTTGCCAACCAGAGGAAATCATCTTGATCGATAAGTGGGGCGCTGGATATGGACAGGAGCTCGATGTCGTTCGGTGAATCCAGGAGGCGGTCTAATACGAGCGGAAAGATACGGCGTCGAAAAGCGGTGTTTTCACGCAGGCGCGCTGTCCACTCGTGCCTTCTGAATGCGAATTCACCCGCATTTTGCTTCAGCAGGCTGGCATACGCAGAGGCAAACGATTCGAGAAGCTTGGGTTCGTCGATGTGATCGAGTGCATTCGTTACGATGATCGAAAAGATCTTATCGAAAGTTGTATTAAGAAGGTTCTGTTGCGCAACCCAGTCCAGCGCCGCGGGCAGATCGCTGGGCGGAAGCTTCGGGATGAACTCGTGTGCGATGAAGTACCGATATCCTCCGAAAACGTGAGGGACAGGCGGTTCCAGCACTGAAAAGACTTCGGCTACGGTCATCACTCGTGGCCAGCACGCCTTTAGGACTTCGCCCTTGATCTGGTTGTCTGGGTCGGAATCCCGCGTCAAATTGACGAGGGGCTTGAGGCGGACGAGTGTAGCGTCGTCGGCGAGGCGACCGCACGCATGGGCGGCGATCCAACGGATCCGATGTGCTTCCGCCGAGTCGAGCGCGACAAGGGCGAGGTCTGAAGCGAGTTGCTTGACGTCGCAGGCCCGGGCGATTGCGATCGCTTCGATTCGGGCATGCTCGTCCCTTCTACGTTCCATGATCCAAGCTCGCAATCGCGAGGCGATCGTTGGATGGTTCAGCTTTGGGAGGAGGTCAATGTGGTCCCATGGTCCGCTTGGGGCACCTTGATTGCCCGCCAGAGTGAGGAGGGCGTCGATGAGCGACGCCCGGTCCTCGGGAGATGCGGTGGTAACGTCACTGTGAAGCAGGGCATAGGGGTCGCTAGCCTTGATGGCCCGAAACACATTGGAATCACAGCCTGCGAGCCAAGCGGCGGTCTCGCGGAGCTGGGGGATCAGTTTTCGGGATCCATCGGCGGGTGGCGCCAAGAGGCTCCATACTTGTTCGTGCGTGAGGCCGCTGTTGGACAACCAGCCGGCGGCGAGAAACTCCCCGTAAGTTTGATGATCCCAGCCGACGCGATCCGGGCCCTGCGATGAGAACAGTGCGGTGTCGAGGGTCTCGCGGATAGCGGCGCTGTCCCACGGAATTGTGCAGCCCGGTGGTTGAGTGGCACAGAGATCATCGATCGAGACATCATTCGCCGGCGCCTCGCCCGGCCCAAGCCAGATCGCAGCGCGATTGCAGAGAATTGTCGCGGCGGCAAGGTGCTTCGCCACTTCAAGGCGCTGCGCGGGAGCCAATCTCCCTGTTAGGTGCGCTCCAAAACGACCGCGGGTAGGTTCTTCGCACAAGCGGCGGCACCCCTCCTCGTAGAGTTCGCGTTGGCTGGTCGGCAGGGAGGCATCGCGCTGGAAGGTCTTCAGGAGGAAATCCAGCGTGATCGGCTTGAGAGCCAGGGGGAGGGCTTGGCGCTGTTCGATCTGTTCCAGGAATCGTTCTCCATCGAGTCCATTTGCATCGGCCGTCTCGATCACGTCGCGTTTCTGCAACGGCATGAGCTCGATTGTGGCCACGCCTTCCGGCCCCCACTTTCGCAATAGGCACTCTGCCAGAACCGGCGGCCATTCGACAGTCCGACAGGCAATTCGGAAATATAGACCATCCACCGAGGGCAGTTCTTTCAGTCGATCCGCGAGCAATGCTGCCAGGGCCGAAGTGTGGAGTCTGCCCGTGTCCAAACTATCGAGAAAGAGGTGAAGATGGCACTTGCCCTGTGACCAAGAACGGAATGGTTCTGTGTCAAAAACCGTTCGCTCGAGCCATTCGCTGCCGTCGCAGGATGCGAGATCAACAAACATGACGCGGTCGTCGGCGTGACCCACCTGGCGCTCGAGATTCTCTTTGGCCCGGTTCAGTTCATGACTCTTGCCCATGCCGGGCGCCCCGAGAAGGACTAGGCAAGGCGTATTTGCGTACTGCCCCAATGTTGCGGTGTCACGAGGCACGTTGGAGGCCTGCTCAAAAAGCGAGACCCGATCAGGATCTCGCGAATTCTCGCCTTGGCGCCTCCAGTAGCGCTTCCATCCATAAACGATTCTTGCGGCTGTCCGTTCTTTCCGGTCTCCCACGCTAATCGTCGTTCCGGCAGGAGTGGGTTCAACCGGCGGCTGGTCGGCGGAGCGTTCCTCGAATCGCTGCAAGTCGGACTCGACTGCGCGCAGCAGAGGCGCGACTTCGGACTCGATGATGTACGGTGATAATCTCTCCTCCCGCATGGTGAAAATCTTTCGCCAGCGGAGAATCCAGGCGCGCGCAAGGGCCCGCCAATCGAACCAACCTGCCGATTCGGGCACCGCCAGGGCGTTTGCTTGGCGTCGCGCGACCGTGTAGGCGGTGGTGCTGCCGCGTCCCCGACCCTCTTGGACGATAGTGAGCAGCCCGCCAAGCGCCATTTCGCTCATCGCGTCATGAACACGGCGCTGCGAGTACCCGAGTTCACGGGCGGCCTCGTTGGCGTTGACTCCATTGGGTCGCAATGCCGCGAAGACAAATACGTCAGCGCGGATGTTGACGCCAAATATGGCGCGTGCCTTGAAGAACAGGCTGGCGGGGCTGATGACCCGAGGCTCCGGGGCGAGGATGGGAGTCGACGACTCCCTTCGTTTGAAGGCGGGACGGGACCAGCCGTAGCGCAGCCAGATGGCGTCCGCGTCGGCGTTGATTGTCGAGCTGGCCGGGCCCAAATCAAATAGCGGTGTGGGCTGTGCGGCCGTCGCAGGTCTGTGCTTCGTCGCAAGTGTTCGCCACTTCACCGTGCGATCTGACTCGGCGAGCGTTGCGGCAGCCGCGCCCACCAACGTTGGGGTGCAGACCTTGTCGATTGCCAGCAGACTGTCCAATCGGGTGACGTTGACCCATCTGCCGTTCGTGTGAAGCCAGTCCAAAACCTCGTCAAAGACACGAGGATCTCGTCGCGCACATTCCAGTGTGAGCAGAAGCAATGTTTCAGGATCGATGACTGTCCATCCGCCTCTTGCGGTGCCCGCGGCCACACCGATTCGCGACCACTGGCGCCACAGGAACGTCAGGATCCGATCGGTGAGCTGATCTCTATAATGCTCGAGCGAGCTTTTCATAACCAATGCGGTTCAAGACTTGGCCCAGTTTTTTGCGAAAATCTGAGCTGGTTTCTCGGGCCAATAGCCAGTGAAGTGTCGATTGTACTTCATTCTCGAGAGGCTCGATGTCTAGGAGATCCCGCGAGTGACGTTCCCCGCTTTTCGGGTCCATCGCTGCAAGCATTTTGAGGTGGACTTGATCCCAGCGGTTGACAAAGAAGATCGTGAGTCCTTCCCCATAACGTCGGCGCATCAGGCGGGACTCGATCCCAATTGGAAAACCGAATTTTTGAAGTTCCACTGCCGGTCCAGCATTCAGCCAGTCGGACCTTAGCCCGAGATCCTGTGCCACGCGGGCTGCCTCTTCCACGAGTTCGGAAGGGAGCTGCGAAATCGCGCCCAGCGCGGGCGCGGCGTCAGCGGATTCACTTGTGGCGAACGCCAAGACATCAACATCGGCCGTGGCCCGTCGAATCAGCCGGGTCACGATCAGAGCCGCACCACCGCAGACCACCAAGTGGAATTGCAACTCCTTGTAGACCAAGCGCTCGTTCAAACGTCGAAAAGCGTAATGGATTTCGTCCTTTGTCGTAGTTGTGTACGGAAAAACACTAACTCATAGTGTTTTAATGTCAATATGAAGATCGCCTATCTTTTGTAACATGCTTATATTGAGGAAATTAGGACAAAATAGTATTCTGGGGAGGCGACCGGTTGAACGGCAGAAAGGAACAGCGGAGCTCGTAACGAGATGCTGGGTTGGCGATGCTTGGATCATAGAGGGGAGTCTCCTCACGCTTGGTAGGCGCCTCCCTCAACACCTGCTCGATCTTTTCTGCCGTGCCAGTCCCCACTCCGGGCACCGAGGCTAAGTCTTCGCGCTGGGCGCCGACGACTGCCCGCACGGAGCCGAAAGCCTCTAGAAGGGCCACCGCCCGTTTCGGCCCGATGCCCGGGAGCGCTTGGAGCACTCTGAGCTGCTGTCGGCGGCGACCTTTGGGCCGGTATCCTGAACCGCCGACCAAGCCTCGGCAGGCTCGATCGATTTGGCCCGCGGTGTAAAGGATCAGCCGTGCGCACTCCTGGCCGTCCCGTGCTCGGAGTACTGGCAGGCCAAAAATGATAGTCACGGATATCAGCGCGCCCTGTAGAGCTTCCCGGCTTAAGCCCACTGCAGCCAAGTCCGCCGTCCCTCCTTCCAGCACCATCACCCCAGCCACCGAGGATCTTGCAAGGCGGCCTGCTTGTTGGAACAGCCGCCCATCCATCACTGATTGTGCGAAGTCTGCCATCGTCTTCCGTTCGAACAGCACCCTGTCCGCAACGAGATAATCCCCGGTTTTCAGTTCGGCGTATTCCGCCGACACACCCTGCGTTGCCTCAAGAACCCGCGCCGCTTCCGAGCCACGCTCCCGATGGTCGATAACGACCCGCACGGGAAACGGTCGCCCGGTGCCCGCCTGCCCTGATCCCATCTTCCAAGTCTAACGTCGTTCCCCGCGGTGTCACCACACTTCATCTGGGGGTAGAGATGTCTCAACCGACCCTTGCACTATCCTCTTTGAGCCCTTTTATATCGTGCCATGTTTGAGCGCAGCGATGGTCCGACCTTGGCGGTGATGGCGGCAGGGATGGGCAGCCGATACGGTGGGCTCAAGCAGCTGGATCCGGTCGGCCCGTCGGGCGAGGTGATGCTGGAGTATTCGGTCTACGACGCGCTTCGTGCGGGTTTTAGGCGCGTGGTGTTTATCATCCGGCGGGATTTCGAAAAGGAATTTCGCGATGGGGTGATGTCCCGGTTTCCGCGAGGATGCGGCGCGGATGTGGTGTTCCAGGGACTGGAGGATCTGCCGAGGGGATTTAGCGTGCCCGAGGGCCGCAAGAAGCCGTGGGGCACGACGCACGCGGTCCTGTGCCTGGCGGGTGCCGTGGACGGCCCTTTCTGCGTGATCAACGCAGATGACTTCTATGGCCGTGCCAGCTACCGGACGGCGGCGAGCTTTTTCTCGGGGCCGGGTGGCGACGAGGGCGGGCCAGTGCGGCTGGCGATGGTCGGCTATCGCTTGCGCAACACGCTCTCGGAACACGGCGGCGTCGCGCGGGGGCACTGCCGCACCGATGATCGCGGGAGGCTGCTCTCCATCGAGGAGTGGAACCCGATCGCGCGCGAGGGCGCCGTCATCGAATATCGGCCGGCCGGAGCCGCATCGGTGCGGCTCACGGGCGATGAACTCGTCTCGATGAATTTCTGGGCGTTTCGGCCCCGCGTCTTTCAGCCCCTGGGCAAGCTGTTTGATGAATTTCTGCGCGACCGCGGCCCGGAGCCGGGTTCCGAGTGCCTGCTGCCGAATTGCGTCGGCCAGATGATCGCGCGCGGCGAGGCCGAGGTCTCGGTGCTGGATTGCGATAGCCCGTGGTTCGGGGTGACGTATCGCGAGGACAAGCCCAAGGTGCAGGCCTCCATCAAGGCGCTTGTGGCGGGTGGGGAATATCCTTCGCCGCTGTGGGGGTAGGCCGTCGGCCGATGAGACCGGGACCAGCGGCGGCAAAGCAACGACGGCCTCTGCGGGGAGGCCGGTCATGATCGGCGCCTAGGAATCTGTCGGACTTAGGCCGACAGATTCCTCGAGAATTCAGGTGCCGGGCAGTAGGAGCCTGCTTGCAGGCGATTCCACGCGCGAATCGTGCGCAAGCGCGCTCCTGCGTCTCGTTTTCACCCCCGGTGGTGCCCGAATGCCCGCCGCATGAAGTTTCTGGTCAGCGCCGCCCCCGGCGCGCCGGGGGCGGCGCCAGCCAGAGTCGTCCACGCGCCGGATTATTCATGATGAAACTTCTGGGGGCGGGGCCGTTTTGGACTGCGGTGGCAGAGCGAAGCGGCGACACCGCTTTTGCCCCCGGCGGAGCCGAACCCGCTGGTCCCGGCTCGCGCTTCGCGCGCTGCCAAAGCGGTGGCGCCGTCCGGCGGTTGCCGGACTCTGCCACCGCAGTCCAAAACCCTCCGGGCCCGGATCCTGGGTCGGGGCACGAGCCGCGCCCGCGAACAGCGCCCGAAGTTTCAGGTCAGAGCGGCTCGCCGCGGACCTCGGCGATCCACTGCCGCGCGAATTCCACGCTCGGGAGACCCATGTCGCAGAGCGTGCTGGATAGAAAGATAAGGTACTCGACGCGCCCATCGCGGAGCCATTTTAGGCCGCGCTCGCACTGGAGTTTCATCAGCTCGATCGGCATCGGTCGCTTGTTGAAGTAGTCCCACATGTAGAGCCCGAGCGCCTTGCGCGCGGTCTTTGGCGCCATCGCCTCCAGCGTTGCGAGGCTCGCGTCGAGATCGCGCAGCTCTTCGCCGTTCCAGGTCCAGAGCGTTAGCACGTCGAACAGGTTCAGGAATCCGGCCAGCGGCGGCTCGCAGCCCTTGTGGCGCGGGTGTTTTGGGTCCAGTTCGTGGGTGTAGAGTGTCACCCATGTCTCCATGGGTCGTCCCACGGTTTTCATGCGCTCGCGCGCGGACTTGAGATCCTCGGGCATTATCGCGGGGCGGCCGACGGTGCGCCCATCGGGCTGTTTCCTCGGCTCGACGATGTAGTCGTCCAGAAAGATGCCGCCGATGTTGGGGTACTTCTTGGCCAGGCCGAGCACGTGGTGTAGTTCGCTCATCCCGCCCTTGCCGCCGCTGCCGACCACCGACCAGATCACCTTGTTCAAAGGCCGAAACGCGATCGCGTACTGCTCATACTCCGTCTTGGCGCGCCATTCCTGGCTGCTGGGCAAGGATGGCAGCTCGCGGTTCCGCACCAGAATGAGATTGGGGATGTTGAGAAAGAACGCGCCTTCCGCCGGCGTCATCCGCGAACCGCCGCGGAACCCGCCCATCTCCATGTAGTTGTTGCTCGACCCAGACGGCGTGGTGAAGATCCACAGGTGATCGCGCACGGTGGATCGGGGGCCCGACGGCTCCGCGGCATTCGTCGCGCCGCTTGCCAATGACAGGGCGATCGCGCCGGCCCATCCCATGAACACGGGTCGGCTGGCGTATCGCCGATTCCTATTTTGGGGTGCTTTCATATCTTTCATTCCACTCCGTCCCTTTCAGAAGCCACGACCGGCATCGAGGGGCCCTCGAAGCGGCTTGTCTTTGGCGTAGCGCGGAAATTGTCCGAAGACCAACCGACCTTTCATGCCGAAGGGAGGGCCGCGGCCCACCCCGGCGGGAGAGTGTCAAGAATCGAGAGTTGACCCCGGCCTCACTTCAGCGATTTCATGTCGATGACGAAGCGGTACTTGACGTCGCTCTTGAGCATGCGTTCGTAGGCCTCGTTGATGCGCTGGATGGGGATGAGCTCGATGTCGCAGGTGATCCCGCGCTGGCCGCAGAAATCCAGCATCTCCTGGGTCTCGGGCAGGCCGCCGATCAGCGAGCCCCCGATCTGGCGGCGCCTCATGACGAGCGGGAACATCCCGAGCGGCAACGGTTTCTCTGGCACGCCGACTATGGTCATCGTGCCGTCGCGCTTCAGCAGTTCGAGGTAGGCGCCCAGGTCGTGCTGGGCGGAAACGGCATCGAGGATGAAATCGAAAGTGTTGTGGTGTTTGCGCATCTCGTCCTCGTTTCTGGAGATGATGACCTCGTGCGCGCCGAGGCGCCGGGCGTCCGCCGCCTTGCCCGGCGATGTCGTGATCATCACGACGTGGGCGCCAAACGCGTTGGCGAATTTGACCGCCATGTGGCCCAGTCCGCCGAGGCCGACGACGCCCACCTTCTGGCCCTTGCCGACGTTCCAGTGACGCAGGGGGGAATATGTGGTGATGCCGGCGCAGAGGAGGGGCGCCGCGGCCGCGAGGTCGAGATTCGTCGGGACCCGCAGCACGAACGCCTCGTCCACGACGATGCTGTCCGAGTAGCCGCCGTAGGTGATGCCGCCGCTGTGCTTGTCGGGGCTGTTGTAGGTGAGGACGAATCCGGTCTCGCAATATTGCTCGAGGCCGGCGCGGCAACTGGGGCATGTGCGGCAGGAATCGACCAGGCAGCCCACCGCCGCGATATCGCCGGGCTTGAATTTCTTCACCGCGTTCCCGACCCGGACGACCCGTCCCACGATCTCGTGGCCGGGCACGCAGGGATAGATGGTATTTTGCCACTCGTTGCGGGCGGTGTGAAGGTCCGAGTGGCAAACCCCGCAGTACAGGATCTCGATATGGACGTCGTTGGGCTGCGGGTCCCGTCGCTGTAGCGTGAAAGGACCGAGCGGCGACGTGGCACCAGGGGTGGCGTAGGCTTTGGCGTTTGGCATAGGTGGTTCTCCCGAGTTTCAAACTACTCGCGCGCGCGTCCGCCGTCAACGCATGGCGGCCCCCGAGGCGCGATGAATTCCCGGCTCGGCAGGTGCGGCGGGCCGCGCTATGCTACGGGAACATGCGGGCGGTTTTTGACCGGTTGGAGCAGTTTGCCGTCGACGTGATTCTGGAACGTCGCTACGGCAAGCGCGCGGCCCTGCTTCGGGTGGTGCTGCTTTTGCTCTCGCATCTGTACGCGCAGATCATGCGGCTGCGGCTCTGGGTCTATGAGGAGAGACTGGCGCGGCCCCGGCCGGTGGGCTGCCTCGTGATCAGCATAGGCAATCTGACGGTGGGCGGCACCGGGAAGACGCCCGTGGTTGAGAAATTTGCGCGGGCGTTGAGCGCGCGGGGCAGGAGCGTGGCGGTCTTGAGCAGGGGCTATAAATCGAAGTCGGCGCCGTGGCTGGAGCGGGTGCGCCGAAGGATCGGCGTGGCCCTGGGCGAGTTGGCCCCCCCGCCGCGGGTTGTCAGCGATGGCAAGCGGGTGCTGCTGGATGCCACCCGCGCGGGCGATGAGCCCGTCATGCTGGCATCGAATCTGCCGGGGGTGCGCGTGCTGGTGGACAAGGATCGCGTGAAGAGCGCCCTCTATGCCATGGACCGGTGGGGCATCGACACGCTGCTGCTCGACGATGGATTCCAGTACCTGCCCCTCAAGCAGCGCGTGGACGTGGTGCTGATCGACCGCCAGGCCCCCTTCGGGAACGAATATCTCCTGCCGCGCGGCACGCTGCGCGAGCCACCGGGCCACCTCAAGCGCGCCGATGTGATCTTCATCACCAAGTGCCACGGGCGCGACAACGCCACGCTCAAGGAGCGCATACGGCAGCACAACCGGCATGCGGAGATCATCGAGTGCCGCCACGTTCCGCTCTATTGCCAGAACGTCTACACCGAGGAACGCTTGCCGCTGGAGTTCCTCAACGAGCGCCGCATCGCGGCGATCTCGGGCATCGCGCAGCCCGACAGCTTCGAGTCGTTCCTTCGCACCCTGGGTGCCGAGATCGTCCACGCGAGACAGTACGCGGATCACCACCGGTATTCCAAGGGCGAGATCCTTTCCATGTTGGCCAAGAGCCGTCGGCTTCGCGCCAAGGCCATCCTGACGACCGAAAAGGACGCCGTGCGGCTCCCCCCGCTGGATCCCGAGCAGCTCCCCGTGCCCATCCTCTTCTTGCGCGTCGAGGTGCGGGCCATCGGCGGCGAGGCCGCGTTCGAGCGCGTGGTCGATCGCATCTGTGCGGGGGCCGAGGGAAGACACCCCGCCGTCGCCATCGCGCAACATGCCCAGAGCCCGGAATCTCACAGTCTGACGGCTGTGCGTGACGAGGAATGTCCGGGCTAAATGGGGCTGGACGACACTGGCCAAGTGGGTAGCATGACTCGCCCGATGTTCCAGACTGGTCACCGGGACGGACACAAGAATGGCAAACGCGGTCGAGGTTGAAGGCAAGGTCGTCGAGGTTCTGCCCGCGACGATGTTCCGGGTGCAGTTGCCCAACGGGAGCGTCGTGTTGGCGCACCTCTCCGGCCGCATGCGCAAGCACTTCATCAAGATCATGACCGGCGACAGCGTCAGCGTCGAGATGACGCCGTATGATCTCACCAAGGCCCGGATCACCTATCGTCATCCGCCCAAGCGCGCCGCGGGTGCACCGCCCCCTCCGCCCTCAAACCGACATCGGCGCCGTTGATTTGGCCCAGGCTTCTGGGGCGCCTCATCGCGGCTTGCCAACCCGCTCGCTGTCTCGTCTGGGCCCGACGCGTTCGTCGGCAGGACACGTGGCCTCGCGGATCGTGGTTAGCCGATCCCACTGCGGTTTCTGATTCCATATTAATATTGTAAGAAGTTTATAGTGAATGTTTTGTATTGAAATCTGGGGATTCTCGGGGCGAGGAGGGCGCTTTTCTGTTTGACGACCACAACCCATTGTGGTATCTTTCTCAAGAACAACAACAGGCGGTAGTTTTCCCAAGGCTGTTGACAGGGTTGTCGGCAGGGTTGTCACCAGGGGGTGACGTTGGGAAGGTGAACTGGGCGAAGGACTTGGAGAGAATGGGAGTGGCGAAGCATGAGTAATTCACAGGCGGGAGCGGCTATGGCGATTTCGGGGAACACGTCGGTCGAGAATGGCGAGAGGGCAGCCAAGGGGGGCATGCGGTTTGAGCATGTGTTCAGTCGGGCGGGCGTACACCCGTTTGACGAGATCGAGTGGAACCTGCGGGTGGCATCGATCAGCGATGACACGGGCAAGTCGATCTTCCGCCAGGACAACGTGGAGGTGCCCAAACCATGGAGTGATCTGGCGACGAAGATCGCCGTGTCGAAGTATTTCTACGGGGACATCGCGAAGGGGACCGATCCTGCCCGCGGCGGCCGCGAGACGTCGGTGAGGCAGCTCGTGCACCGGGTGACCCGCACGATCACGGACTGGGGGCTGAAGGACGGCTATTTCGCGAGCGAGAGCGACGCGGAGGTTTTCTATGGCGAGCTGACGTGGCTGTGCGTCAACCAGTACGGGGCGTTCAACAGCCCGGTGTGGTTCAACCTCGGGCTGTGGCACCAGTACGCCATCGGCAATAATAGCGGGAAGGGGAATTTCTTCTTCAACCGCGAGACCGGCAAGGCCGAGCGCGCCAAGACGCAGTACGAGTACCCGCAGTGCAGCGCCTGCTTCATCCAGTCGGTCGACGACAACATGGAATCGATCATGGAGCTGGCCCGGAGCGAGGCGATGCTCTTCAAGTTTGGGTCTGGCAGCGGCACGGACCTGACGCCGATCCGCTCGACCCGCGAGAAGCTCAGCGGGGGCGGCATGCCCAGCGGCCCGCTGTCATTCCTGAAGGTGTACGACCAGGTGGCCAACGTGGTGAAATCCGGCGGCAAGACGCGCCGGGCCGCAAAGATGAACACCCTCAAGGTCTGGCACCCCGACGTCGAGGAGTTCATCGATGCCAAGCAGAAGGAGGAGCGCAAGGCCTGGGCGCTGATCGAGGAGGGTTACTCGGCGGATTTCAACGGCGATGCCTACGGCTCGATCATGTACCAGAACGAGAACCTCTCGATCCGGGCCACCGACGATTTCATGGCGGCGGCGGTCGAGGGCCGGGAGTTCTGGACGAAGTACATCGTCAGCGGGGCGCCCTGCGAGAAGAAGGACGCGCGCGTGCTTTTGCGGAAGATCGCCGAGGGGACCTATGTCTGCGGTGATCCGGGGATGCAGTTCGATGACACGATCCACCGTTGGCACACCTGCAAGGGCACCGACCGGCAGCACTCCACCAACCCCTGCTCCGAGTACCTGTTCCTCAACGACACGGCCTGCAACCTGGCCTCGCTGAACCTCGTGAAGTTCAAGCGGGCCGATGGGGCGTTCGACGTCGCCCGTTTCAAGGCCGCGGTGCGTACCTTCATCACCGCGCAGGAGATCCTCGTCGATAACGCGTCGTACCCGACGGCGTCGATCACGGTGAACTCGCACATCTTCCGCACGCTGGGGCTGGGCTACGCGAACCTCGGCGCGCTGCTCATGAGCTATGGGCTGGGCTACGACACTGACGAGGGTCGCGCGATGGCCGGCGCGATCACGGCCATCATGACGGGGCACGCCTACGAGGTCAGCGCGGAGATTGCGTCCGCCGAAGGGCCGTTCCCCGGCTACCGCGATGCGCGCGCGCAGGGGATCCCGAACCCGCCCAAGCCCGACAACGTGGAATCCATGCGGGAGGTCATACGGTTGCACCGGGACCACGTGGATCGAATCCACCCGAGCTGCCCGGGCTATCTCCGCGAGGCGGCCCGGGAATGCTGGGATGCCGCGCTCCAGAAGGGAGACGCCCACGGTTATCGCAACGCGCAGGTCACCGTGCTCGCGCCAACCGGCACCATCGGCTTCCTGATGGATTGCGACACGACCGGCATCGAGCCCGAGATCGCCCTGGTGAAATACAAGAATCTCGCGGGCGGCGGCCAGCTCACGATCATCAACCGCACCGTGTCCGTCGCCCTGCGTTCGCTCGGCTACGACGACGCGGCGATCGCGCGGATCATCGCCCACCTGGAAAAGCATGGCACCATCGAAGACGTCGAGGAGGGCGGCGCCCCCGTCCGCAGCGGCCTGCGGCCGGAACACCTGCCTGTTTTTGACTGTGCGTTCCGCGCGGCCCGGGGCCAGCGCTCGCTGCACTACCGCGCCCACATCCTGATGATGGCCGCGGCCCAGCCCTTCCTTTCGGGCGCGATCTCCAAGACGGTCAATCTCCCGAGCGATGTGACGGTCGAGGACATCATGAACACCTACATCGAGGGCTGGCGTCTCGGCCTCAAGGCCATCGCCATCTACCGCGATGGCTCCAAGCGCTCGGCGCCCATCAACACCAGCAAGACCCCCGGGGCGAAGGCAGAACAGCCCGTGCCGCAGCCGGTCGGCCCGGTCCGCAGGCGCATGGCCGACACGAGGCAGTCGATCACCCACAAGTTCGACATCGCCGGCCACGAGGGATATCTCACGGTCGGTGAATTCGAGGACGGCACCCCGGGCGAGCTGTTCGTGACGATGGCCAAGGAGGGTTCGACCATCGGCGGCCTCATGGACACGGTCGGGACGCTCGTCTCGCTGTCGCTGCAATACGGCGTGCCCCTCGAGGCGATGGTCAAGAAGTTTGCCTACCAGCGGTTCGAGCCGAGCGGTTTCACCAAGAACCCGGACATCCCGATGGCCAAGTCCATCGTGGATTACATCTTCCGGTGGCTGGGGAACCGCTACGTGCCGGGGTATCGCGAGGCCCATACGCCGAAGTACAACCAGCCCGAGTTGCCGATGCCCGAGATCCACGAGCAGGAGCGCAAGGCCGTCAACAGGGCCGTGCCCGAGTTGCCACGCACCGGCGACCCGGAGAACGCCTCCCAGATGATGGCGCGCGGAAAGATCGACGAACCCGCCGATGGGCTGGTGGTGCGCTACCGGGACGGCATGACGTGCCCGGTGTGCGGCAGTTCCGACATCCGCCACACCGGCGCCTGCGCGACCTGCAACAACTGCGCGACGTCGCTCGGCTGTTCTTAGAGAAGGGGCCCCGCGCGCCGTTCGCCGTGTCCGGCACATCCAAGGCCGGGCGCGGCGGCGGCGCGTGGTTCTGCGGGCGCGCCCATCTCCCGCAAGGGGTTCTCAAAGCCATTTATTGGGAAAGGTCAGGCAAAGACTGGGTTTTTTCGCGGTTGCGGAGTGTGTTTCGCGGACCGGTGGCCCCAGACCCCTCAAAGTCGCGTTCTTCGGAGCGCGGTTTTTCTTTGAGCCTGCATATTTCACGCGCTTGCGTGAAATATGCAGGCTGGCGAGCACACGCGCGGGTCGCGGCTACTCCGCCCCCGGCAAAGTTGAATTCTCCGAAACCGAGCCTATTTATTACGCATTATCGGGAGGATCATTGGCCCGCTGGCCGATGGTCCCCGGCAAAGGAGAGCTCATAATATGAAACAGCATCACATCGTCTTCCGGGCGGCGCTGTCGGCCCTGCTGGCAACCGCCCTAACCGCCGCGCCGACCGGCGCCGGCATCATGGACAGGCTCAAGGGAGAGAAACCCGCGGGCAACGATCTCAACCTGCGGATCGATGAGACCGACATCGATCGCACCCAGCCCTCCGCCGCGAGCTTCGCGCCCGTGGTCGAGCGAGTGAACCCCAGCGTGGTCAGCGTATTCTCCTACAAGATGGTGCGCTACCTGAACGACCCGCGCATGGTACCTTGGGCGAACGATCCCTTCTTCCGGTACTTCTTCGGCGTGCCCGACACGCGGCGCTACCGCGACCGGGGCCGGGACCGCGACCAGTCCGCCCCACAGACCGAGGAGGAAAAGGTGCGCCAGGGCCTGGGCTCGGGTGTCATCGTCACCGAGGATGGCTATATCCTGACCAACTTCCATGTCGTCGATCAGGCCGACCAGGTTGGCGTGCTGTTGCCCGATAGCATCGAGGAACTGCCGGCTAAGGTCGTCGGCAGTGACCCCTCGACCGACATCGCCGTCCTCAAGATCGAGGGCAAGAAGTTCCCGGCAATCGCGGTCACCGACAGCGAGCGCATACAGGTTGGCGACAAGGTGCTGGCCATCGGTAACCCGTTGGGTGTTGGCCAGACGGTCACCCAGGGCATCATCAGCGCGAAGCACCGGCGGCCTTTCGAGAGCGAGGGCGATGAGACGGGCCGGCGCCGCACGCGGCAGGTATACGAGGACTACATTCAGACCGACGCCGCCATCAACTTCGGCAATTCGGGCGGCCCGCTCGTGGACGTCCAGGGACGACTGGTCGGGCTAAACTCCGCGATCGTGTCACAGACCGGGGGCAACATCGGCATCGGATTTGCCGTGCCCGCGAATATCGCCCGCTACGTGCTCAAGCAGTTGGTCAAATATGGGAAGGTCAACCGCGGCATGCTCGGGGTCGGCATCCAGGACGTGACCGCGGATTTCGCCGCGACCTTGAATCTGCCCGGGCCCACCGGAGCACTCATCAGCGAGGTGGTTTCCGGCGGCTCTGCCGAGAAGGCCGGCCTCCAATCCAAGGACGTGATCGTCGGTTTCAACGGTCGCGAGGTCCGCGATTCGCACGACCTGCGGGTGCTGGCCGCGCATACCGAGCCCGGCACGGAGATCATGCTGCGGCTCATCCGCGGTGGCAAGGAGCAGACCGTGAAGGCGGTCCTGGGGCAGCTCGGCGCCCCTTCGGGCAGCGCGCAGGCGCGCGGCGAGGGGCAACCCGACCAAGCCGTTGCCGGGGAGAGTCTCTTCAGCGGGGTCGAAATCATCGAGCTGGATAATTCCATCCGGCGAGAACTGGGCGCGCCACCCAGCCTCAAGGGCGTGGTGGTCAAATCGGTGTCGCGGAACTCCCGGGCGTCGGATGCGGGGCTGGCGGAGGGCGATGTCATCGTCGAGATCGGCGAGACGTCGGTCACCAACATCGACGAGGCGCAGCGCGCGGCGGAAAAGATCACGGGCCACCGCAGCCTGCTGCGCATCTGGCGGCAGGGGGTCACCGTTTACTTGGCCGTCCGCATCCGGTGAGGGCCGCCATCCGCTCCTTAGCCTGCATGTTTCACGCTTCCGCGTGAAACATGCAGGCTCAAAGGAAAACCGCGCTCCGAAAGACGCGATTTTGGAGGGTCTGGTGCCACCGATCCGCGAAACACACTCTGCAACCGCGAAAAAT
>Ga0209717_1000761_pt1 | contig 37815 bp, 26 predicted proteins | sample AD_UKC048_MetaG_FD_184418 | JGI IMG/M metagenome (GOLD analysis project Ga0209717, IMG submission 184418) | Active sludge microbial communities of municipal wastewater-treating anaerobic digesters from USA - AD_UKC048_MetaG (SPAdes) (version 2) | ecosystem: Engineered > Bioreactor > Anaerobic >...
TGGGTCGGGACCCGGAGCACGGCTCCCCAGCTGGTCGAGACCAACAACAATCCGCCCGCCCCCGGGCTGACCAGCAACACCCTGCGCCAGATCCTCCGCGTCTCGATCGGCGGCGACACCCTGCGCATGCGTTTCAGCAATGAGTTCAGCTCCGCCCCGGTAACCCTGCAAAGGGTTCTGATCGCCGCCTCGGCGGGAGGCGGGGTGATCGATCCAGCCACAGAGCGGCCGCTGCTCTTTCAGGGCGGGAACACGGTGACCATCCCGCCGGGCTTGGCGGCCACCTCGGATCCCTTCCCATTTCCCCTGCAGCCGCGGATGGAACTCGCCGTCACCATCCATTTCGGCAGCACCCCCTCCGGCCTGACCGGCCATCCCGGCTCCAGGACCACCTCCTATCTGCTCGCCGGCGACCAGACCGGCAGGGCCGATTTCGCGGGCGCTGTGCGGACCGACCATTGGTACATCATCCATACCATCGACGTCCAGGCCCCCGCTCCCGCGGCGGCGGTGGCCGTGCTGGGCAATTCCATCACCGACGGACGCGGATCGGGCACCAACAAACAGAACCGCTGGCCGGATGAACTGGCCCGGCGGCTCCAGGAGAATCCGGAGACGCAGCACGTCGCCGTTCTCAATCAGGGGATCGGCGGCAACTGTGTGCTCGGGACCTGCCTGGGGCCCTCCGCTTTGAGCCGCTTCAACCGCGATGTGCTGGAACAGAGCGGAGTGCGCTGGCTGGTCATCCTCGAGGGCATCAACGATATCGGCAACGGAGGCAGCGGGGTCGGCGAGCGCATCATCGATGCCTTCTCCCAGATGATCCGCAGCGCCCACTCCCGCGGCATTTTTGTCTACGGGGCCACCCTGCTCCCCATGTCTGGAAATTCCTACTATTCGCCCATCCACGAAGCGGAGAGACAAAAGCTCAATCAATGGATCCGGCATGGCGGGCTTTTTGACGGGGTCATCGATTTCGACCTTGCCCTGCGCAATCCGGCCGACACCCTCAGCCTCCTTCCGGAGGCGGATACCGGGGATCATCTTCATCCCAATGAGACCGGCCATCGTCTCATGGGCGAGGCTGTGGATCTGAGCCTTTTCACCGGCAGGGAACCCTATGTCTCGAAAGAACGGAGCGAGTCGCGTTTCCATGAGCCCGAGTGCGCGACAGTGGGTGGAAACTGGCGGATCGGCACCGATTCCCAGGCCTCGGGGGGAGTCTATGTGATGGTTGAGGCGGGAATTCAGAGCCTGAGCGCCGCCCCGGCCGGCAGCGAAAATTGGATCCAGCTCCCCTTTGCGGTCGACAGCTCCGCAACCTTTTCTCTCTTCGCCCGGCTCAACTGCCCGACCGCTGATGACGATTCCTACTGGATCAAAATGGATGACGGGGGATTCCAGATGTTCAATGGATTGGGGACGAACGGATGGGAGTGGAAAAAGCTCGGCGACTATGCCCTCACCGCCGGGGCGCACACCCTCGTCATCGGCTACCGCGAGGACGGCGCCAAACTCGACAAGATCTGTCTCTCCAACGCCGGTTTTGCGCCGACGGGGGTGGGGGAGGAAGCTGAAAACAGCTGTACCACGACCGGCGCACAAGCCCCCGCCGAGATCCCGACCGGCTGCACCCTGGGGCAGAACTATCCGAATCCCCTCAACCCCGCCACTCTTATCCGCTATCAGCTGCCCGGACGGACCAGCGTGCGCATGGAGGTATGGGATGCCGCCGGCAGACGGGTCAGCACGCTGATCGATCGCGTTCAGGAGAGCGGCGAACACACCATCCGCTTTGACGGCTCGGGCCTTGCCAGCGGCATCTATTTCTACCGGCTCACCACCTCAACGGGTTTCAGCCAGAGCAGACGCATGCTGCTGCTCAGGTGAGGGCGCCCGCTGGGCGGGACCGGCCTGTGCTCAGCAGCTTCGCCGCCTGCCCCAATTATTGCACCGGCTGGAAAATGGAGAGCTGCTGAAAGCGGGCGATGGCCCGGTCCGCCAGCACCTGGGTGGCGCTCACCACCGGCACGCCGGAGCGCTCGGGATTGAAGGCGAGAGGGATCTCGGTGCAGCCGAGCACCACCACCTCGGCCCCGCTCTGCTCGAGCTCCTTGCCGGCCAGGTAAAGCCACTCTTCGCACTGTTTTTTGTCGCCGTGCGCCTTGATCAGATAGACCGCTCTCATGACATAGTTTTCCAGGATGCTGGCGGAGGGTTTGATCATCTCGATGCCGCGCGCGGCGAACTCCTTCTCATAGATGCCGGTGGAGATGGTCCCCGTCGTCGCCAGCAGCCCCACCTTTTTGACCCCGGGATATTTGACCGTCACCTCCTCTGCAGCCTCACGGATCATGTTGATGATGGGGATTTTCACCGCACCCTGCATGTGATCATAGAAATAGTGGGCGGTGTTGCAGGGGATGACGATGAAAGAGGCCCCGGATTTTTCCAGTCGGGTCACCCCTTCGGCCAGATAGGGGAGGATGGAGGGGTCGCTGCTGAAGATGGAGGCGGTGCGGTCGGGCACGGTTGGCAGGCTGTAGATGAGGGTGGGGATGTGCTCCTGGTCCCTGGTCGCCGGGGTGCGCTCGACGATGAGCTGATAGAGGCTGGCCGTGGCTTCGGGCCCCATGCCACCGAAAATGCCGAGGATGACCTTCGGCCTCGGGTCGATGGCGGTTGGGCCGCCCTTTTTCAGAGCCGGGGAGCAGCCGGGCCCCGCACTGATGATGACCGCCAGCAGCATCCAGGACAGCAGCCTGCAGGTTCTCGTGCGCCTCATTTTTCATCTCCTTATCACTAAGAACTTTTTCCACCACTCTGCCGGAATGCTCCCGGTCTCATCGCCCGGTCATTGGTATTTGGTAAAATTGTACTGCTTCGCCACTGCCGTTTTCTCGTCGGAAGGTAGTGCAGTGAAGTATTTCTTCCACCCGGGACAAAAATTGATATGCCAGCGCCAGAACCGTCCCAGCAGGGATTTGGGTTTGGCATCATATCGGGCTCGCAATGCGCAGTTGGCGCAGTTTTCTTCAGCCATGACTCATCTCCTTGACTGTCTATCAAAACATTTTGGATGACAACAGCGACATTTTAGCCGGCGGGATCCGGCAGGATGCTGGAGAGGCTGACAGTCAAACGGCCAGCCCCTCTGGCGGGATTACTGCACCTGGCCGACGATGACGGTGTAGTTCTTGCCGTACTTTTTTGCGCATTTCGGGCAGGTGGTGTACCACATGTACCATTTCTTGACCTCCAGCCCCTGCTCTCCAGCCTTTGCACTGAAATCCGCGCACCATTTTCCGGTATCCTGGAAGGGTCCTTCGTAGACCCTGGTCAGAAATTTTCCGCTCAGGGTGGCGTTTTCCGCACCGGCAATCTCGCGATCCACGGCGAGATAAACATCCATGTTCCATTTGGAGGTGTGATCGGATAGGCAGAGCCCCCCGGCGAAGCTGCCGCCCGCAGCCGTCACCCTGGCATCCTGCCGTTTCATGACGGAGCCGAAATTAAGCGGCATAAAAAAGAGGGTGCGGACTTTGTCCTTGATGAATTTCTTGTCCGACCATTCGACCAGTTTGTCATCCCAGGGCGCCGGATCGAACTCCGGGCAGCAGGTTTTCTCATCCATGACTTCCTCCTTAAGTCAGTAATCACTGAAAAAGTTGCGGTCTTTTGACAGCAAGAGGCCCTGTACCCTTTCAGTGCAGGCGCCGCATTCCGCTGGCTTTGCGCTGGCAGCTGACAGGGGAGCTCTTTCCTATTCGTGGCTGAAGCGTTGTGCCGCTCTCATCCCTTCGAGACCGCGGAGGATGTATTCCCAAAGGGGTCTGGAGCCCTCGGAGACCAGCGCGGCATTCAGCGCCACCACCCGGTCGAAGGAGATGTTGTTTTTGTTCCAGGTCTCGCCGTTGTGATGCATATTCTGCAGGATCGGCTCTGCACGGTCGATGGCATTCGCGTAGCGGGCCTCTGGGGTTGCGCGGGCCTCGAATTCGTTCACAAGGGTGTAATACTCCTCCTGGCGGAGCGGACCCAGCATGGCGAAGAAATCATGCGCCGCCTCCAGCTCCCTGCGCTTGTGGTCATCGTTTTTGGCGTAGACGATGGTGTCTCCGCAAAAGATCTCCCCCAGATCGTGGAGGATGAGCATTTTCAGCACCCTGGCGATGTCGACCGCCTCGTTGGCCCAGGGCTGGAGAGTGATAGCCATGAGGCAGATATGCCAGGAATGTTCGGCATCGTTTTCGTAGCGCTCGTTGGAAAAATTTCGCGTCTTGCGGACGATATTCTTGAGCTTGTCCGCCTCCCTTATAAAGGCGATTGCATCATCCATCCGGGTCACACTCTCCTTCGCCTGCCGGCGCACAGCACAGAATGTCTCAGTTCATCATGGTGACGATAAAGTTGATGATCTCACCCTGGCGGACCAGGGCGATCCCGGCGCGTCCGGCGAGGTGTTCCCAGCTTTCCACCGGGCTACGGAACTCCCACAATTCATCCCCCTCCTCCATTTGCGCCAGCATGGCGCGCCAGCGCTCGTTCTTGAAGCCGAAGGGCACAGGATCGGGCCCCAACCGGTCGTCCTCGACCATGTGAGCGGCCTCCACCTCGGCGGCCGTCACCATCTTTTGCAGCCATTCTTTTCTCACATTCCACCTCGATGACGGGTTAGTTCCTCGTTGATACTCTTTATGTACGTTACAAAAAAGAGAGGTTTCATGCAAGACAAAACAATCCGGCTGCCGAGGCGGAGCATGGCAGATTGGCTGCGGCCGGCATGAAGAGGGGTGACGCGGCACCAGGCAGGAGCCTGATTTCGGGGGCTGCGCTGCCGCAAAACTCCTTGATTTTGGATGTGCGATTGGGTAATTTGGAAAGGATTCAGTTGTATTTATGCCGAGGCTGCCTGTGATGAATAACATGACCCGCATTTCCGCCCTGATCATACTCATTTTGGTGACAATTGCAGCCGTACGCGCTGAGGATGGCAGCCGGCTCTGGCTGCGCTATGACCGGATCGACGATCCGGTTCTCCTCACCGCCTGTCAAAAAAATCTCACCGGCTGGTTCATCGAGGGCGACTCGCCCGTGCTGCGGGCTGCCGCCGGTGAGCTGGAGCGCGGCTTGAGCGGGCTCCTGGGCCGGGCCATCCCGGAGGCGCGTTCCGCCAGACGCCATGGCACGGTCGTGGCCGGCACGCCGGCATCCGGCAAGGTGATCGCCTCCCTCGGGCTGGAGCAGAAGCTCGCCGGACTTGGGGAGGAAGGTTATCTGATTGTCAGCACCCTCTACAGGGGAAAAAGAATCACCGCCATCACCGCCAGCCACGATCACGGCGTCCTTTATGGCGTCTTTCATTTCCTCCGCCTGCTGCAGACGGGGCAGGAGATCACCGGCCTGGAGATTAAAAGCCGGCCCAGGATCGGGGTGAGACTCCTCAACCACTGGGACAACCTCGACCGCACCGTCGAACGCGGCTATGCGGGCCGCTCTCTCTGGGATTGGGAGGAGCTGCCCGAACGCCACGATCCGCGCTACATCGAATACGCCCGGGCCAACGCCTCAATCGGGATCAACGGGACGGTCCTGACCAACGTCAATGCCAACTCGCAGGTGCTGACCGATGGCTATCTGCGCAAGGTGGCCGCGCTGGCGGATCTTTTCCGTCCCTATGGAATCCGGGTCTATTTGACCGCGCGATTCAGCGCCCCGGTCGAGATCGGCGGGCTGGCTACCGCCGATCCCCTCGCGCCGGCTGTGATCGCCTGGTGGCAGGCGAAGGCGGAGGAGATCTACCGGCTGATTCCCGATTTTGGCGGTTTTCTCGTCAAGGCCAACTCCGAGGGGCAGCCGGGTCCCCAGAATTACGGCCGCAGCCACGCCGACGGCGCCAACCTGCTCGCCGATGCCCTGGCGCCCCACGGCGGGATCGTGATGTGGCGGGCCTTCGTCTATGACAACAACGTCCCCGACGACCGCGCCAAACAGGCCTGGAATGAGTTCGTCCCCCTCGATGGCCGCTTCCGAGAAAATGCCCTCATCCAGGTCAAGAACGGGCCGATCGATTTTCAGCCGCGCGAACCTTTCCATCCCCTCTTCGGGGCGATGCCCCGCACGGCGATGATGCCCGAATTCCAGATCACCCAGGAGTATCTTGGCGCCTCCGTCCATCTGGTCTACCTGGCGCCGCTTTATGAGGAGTGTTTGCGCTCGGACACCCATGCCGCCGGCGAGGGCTCGACCGTGGCGCGGGTGGTCGATGGTTCGCTCGGTGGTCACACCCTCACGGCTATGGCGGGAGTCTCTAACATCGGGGATGTACGCAACTGGACCGGCCATCCCTTCGGTCAGGCCAACTGGTACGCCTTCGGGCGGCTCGCCTGGGACCCCGGCCTCTCCTCGGCGGAGATCGCCGGGGAGTGGGTGAGGATGACCTTCACCCGGGATGAGGAGGCCGCCCGCACCATCAGCGGCATGATGATGGCCTCGCGCGAGATCGCAGTCAATTACATGACACCCCTGGGGCTGCATCATATCATGTACTACGGCCACCACTACGGCCCGGGCCCCTGGGTCGACAGCGGCAGGGCGGACTGGACCTCGGTTTATTACCATCGCGCCGACAGCGCCGGGATCGGCTTCGAGCGCACTCCCGCGGGCAGCAACGCCCTCGAGCAGTACCGCCCGCCGCTGCGTGAGCTCTACGGCCGCGTCGAGAGCTGCCCCGAGGAGCTGCTGCTCTGGTTTCACCATCTCCCCTGGGAACACCGCATGAAATCGGGGCGGATACTCTGGGAAGAACTTTGCTATCGCTATGACGCCGGCGTCAGGTCGGTTGGCCGCCTGCGGTCGGAGTGGGCGAGTCTTCAGGAGCACATCGATGCCGAACGCTTTTCCGAGGTCAGCACTCTGCTCGCCAAACAGGAGCGGGACGCCCGCATCTGGCGCGACGCCTGCACCCTCTATTTTCAGACCTTTTCCGGTAAACCCTTCCCGGCGGATTTTGACCCGCCGCAGCACGATCTGCAGTGGTACAAGGCGCACACCTATGAGGATATCCCCGGCATCGAGTGAAACCGGGGCCTGTTGTCACCCGAACCGCCAGCTGAACAGGCGCGGAGAGCAGTCATGAGCAGAAGGATTTTACTGGTCCTGATCCTTGGAATTTTTACCGCCGTCGGGGCCCAAACCGATTCCCTGGTCATTCAGGAGCAGGAGCTGGGTCTGTGCACCTGGAACGGGACCATCGTCACCTCGTCGGGGAGCATCAGCGGCTGGACCGGCTCCGGCTTTATCGATGTCGAGAACGGCATCGGCAAGGCGGTGAGCTGGGAAATCTACGTCCAGGCTGAAGGCACCTTTCTTTTCACCTGGCGCTATGCCTTTGGCGGGACCGCGACCAATCTGCGCGACGCCCGGCTCCTCATCGACGGTAATTCGGCCGTCGACTCGCTGCTTTTTCCCTATACCACCACCTGGTCGAACTGGGCGGAGATCACGCCGGTGCCGGTCCATCTCTCCGCCGGCGACCACAAGATCCGCCTGGAGGCGCTCTGCAGCGGCGGCCTCGCCAATCTCGACTATCTCAAGATCCTCGGCAGCGGCCTCAGCGCCTGGGAGTGCTCCCCGCAGTACACCCTCAAGGTCGGCAGTAACGATACCTCGCGCGGCTCGGTGAGCTATGGCCCGGTGCAGGCCCTTTACGACAAGGGGACGATGATCACCCTGCGCGCCCGGGCCCGGCCCGGCTTCTTTTTCCAGAGCTGGACGGGCGACGAGCCCGGGGCCGACAGCCTGCATTCCTTCGCGATCAGGAGCGACGTCACCGCGGTGGCGCGCTTTTTACCGGAGGTGGTGTTGAGCCGGATCGATACCACCATCCTCGGCTATGCCACCGTTCAGGATGACCGGGGGACGCCCTGGCTGGTCACCGGCGGGGACGAGGGGGAGACGGTGGCGGCGACGACCCTGGAGGAGCTGCGCGCGGGGCTTGAATCCCCGGGCCCCTGTACGGTCCAGTTCAGCGGCGAGATCGCCGGCAGCACAGTCATCGCCATCCAGTCCAACAAGACACTGCTCGGCGTGGGCAAGGCGGCGCACCTGCGCGGCATCGAACTGGCCATCAACGGAGCGCGCAATGTCATCATCCGCAATGTGATTCTCTCCCATGTCCCAGACGCCGGAGAGACCAATGATGCCATGAGCATCAACGGTGGTTCGCAAAACATCGTCATTGACCGCTGCGAGTTCTTCTCCGACCGCGACCATGGCAAGGATTATTATGACGGCCTGCTCGACATCAAGAACCGCTCCTCCTTTATCACCGTCTCCAACTGCGCCTTTCATGACCACTGGAAAGCGATCCTGATCAGCTCCGGCGACACCCAGTATGCCGATTCCCTGATCCGCATCACCCTCCACCACAACCATTTCTACAACATCGGCTCGCGCCTGCCCCTCATCCGCTTCGGCAAGGCCCATATTTTCAACAATTTTTACCAGAACTGCGACGATGCCATCAACACCCGCATGGGGGCCTGCGTGCGGGTGGAACGCAACTATTTCGAAAATGTCGGCAAGGGACTTTTTTCTGACTATTCCGCAGCGGAGGGTTTTATTCAGCTGGTGGACAATCACTTCGGCGGCGCCAGCTATATCACCGCCCCCCTTTGCTCGTTCGATCCGCCCTATGCCTATGCCGACAGGATGCATGAGGTGGAGCTGCTGCCCGCCCTCGTCCCGGCGCGCGCAGGAACCCTGGTCCCGGCTGATGAAGTTGTCGCTGCACCGGGGCGGTTGAGCCTGTCGCAGAATTATCCCAATCCCTTCAATCCTGTCACCCTGTTGCGTTATTATGTGCCGGGCCGCTCTTCAGTCACCATTACAGTCTACGACCGCCTGGGCAAAGAGGTGACGACCCTGGTGGATGGCCTCCGGTCGGGTGAAAACCGCGTCGAATTCCGGGGGGATGAGCTGCCCACCGGGATCTATTTTATCACCCTGCGGGCCGGGGTCCAGGTTGTGACCCGCAAGATCCTGCTGCTCAGGTGACCTGTCATCCCATCCGGCGGGGAGGCGATCCGGAAGAGCGGGGCAAGCGGGAATTTCACTTACAGAGAGGATTCATGAGAGCACGAATGATGCGGCATCTGCCGCTGCTGGTGGCGGTCTCGCTCTATCTGGCCGTGGGGTTTCTCCTCCTGCCCTATTACCGGTACCAGATCAATCCGGATGGCATCAGCTATATTAATAACACCCGTCTGCTCCTGCAGGGAGAGCTGCTGCGGGCAGTGAATAACCACTGGAATCCCCTGATCTCGTGGCTGCTGGCTCCTTTTTTGCTCTTCATGAACGATGCCCATCTCGCCTTCAAGTTGATGAATCTGCTCATCGGTGCGGCCGGGTTTTTCCTTCTGAACTGCTGGCTGGAACGGCTGCGCATCAATGGATGGCTGCGCTGGCTGGTGCTGTTTATTCTGGCGCCGGTGCTGCTCTGGATGGCGGTCTCCGTGAACAGCCCTGATCTGCTGGTCTCCCTCTGCCTGCTCTTTTATCTGACCCTGCTCTACCGCCCGGGCTATTTCGAAAGATGGGGAAATGCTGTTGGGTTAGGCTTGGCAGCGGGTCTGGCCTATCTGGCCAAATACTACGCCTTGCCCTTTATCGCCGTCCACCTGCTCGTCTGGCATGCGCTGGAATACCGCCGTCAGCGGAGGGCCGGCCGCCGCAAAGTGCTGCGCAGCTACCTTATCGTTATGCTGATCTTTATCGGCGTGGTACTGAGCTGGATGGGCCTGCAGGCCCTCAAGTATGGCCAGTTCGGCAGGGGGCATCACACCAGCGGCTGGATTTTCTCCTTCATCGATCCGCACGAGAAGGAGTTCCCGCTCGAACGCAGCGGTCTGGTGGCACCGCCTTATCCGGGAGCAACGAGCATCTGGGATGATCCCCATTCACTGCGGGTCAAGCCCTGGTCGCCCTGGAGTTCACCGGCCGATATGGCGGCTTATGCCGGGATTGTGCGGGGCTTTTTTTCCTATTTTCTCCTGCTGTTGGGCCAGTTTTCCCCCTTTGCAGCAGGGCTTTTGCTCATCTTTTTCTGGTTCGGACTGAAGAAGGGGGCATCGCCCCTCTCCCGCCGCGAGGCCTGGCAGTGGCTGCTGCCGGCCGGGATCTATGTATCGGGATACCTGCTGATCTGGGTTGAGGAGCGCTACCTCTGGTTTCTTCATCTCCTGCTGATCGTGATCAGTCTGCACCTGGTCAGGGCATGGCCGGTGCTGCGAAAAAGCCGGGCCGGCCGGACGGTTTTGCTCCTGCTTCTGCTCTCCTTCGCCTACTATCCGGTGGAAAAACTGGTCAATTATCTCGGGCGCGGCCGCAATTATCACGAAATAGCGGTGCAGCTGCAGGCGGCGCATCTCCCGACGCTGGCGCGGATCGCCTCCAATGCCTACTGGAACGAGAGCCTCTATCTCTGTTATTATCGCGGCGGGCTCTACTACGGCAGCTGCACACCCTACCGTGATGAAGCCGCGGTGCACGCTGCCCTGCAGATGCACAAAATCGATTATTTTCTGCATTGGGGACGTCAGCCTGCCTCCCGGTTTTCATTCCTGAACGCCTGTCCCGAGTTGACCGGGGGCGGCATCGAAGGGCTGCGACTCTATGATCTGCGCGGCCTGTCCGAAGAGGCTGCTCCTGCGCCAGAGCCGTGAGCCCGGCAGGCGGCGGAGAGCGCCGATGCGCGATTTTTCTTGATTTTACGCTCCTGATTGGCTAATTTTGCCGGCGGAAGCAGATCTAAACCAGTACCTCCTCCTTATCCAATAAACCCGGAGCTGCCATGAACTACGGCTATTTCGACGACGAGAAGCGTGAATATGTCATCACCCGGCCTGATACCCCCCTGCCCTGGATCAACTATCTCGGCTGTGAAGAGTATTTTGGCATCATCTCCAACACCGCCGGCGGCTACTCCTTTTACCGCGACGCCCGCTTGCGCAGGCTGACGCGCTACCGCTATAACAATGTCCCCTTCGATCTGGGCGGACGGCTTGTCTACCTGCGCGACAACGACAGCGGCGCCTTCTGGTCGCCCGCGTGGCAGCCGACCCGGCAGGAAGTCGGGGAGTATTTCTGCCGCCACGGCATGGGCTACAGCATCATCGGCTCCACCTCTGCGGGCATCCGGGCCGAGACCCTTTTTTTTGTTCCCCTGGGAGAGAATCTGGAAATCTGGCGGGTGAAGGTTACCAACGAGCGCAAGGAACCGGCCAGGCTCTCGCTCTTTTCGGCGGTGGAATTCTGCCTCTGGGATGCCCAGGATGACGCGACCAATTTCCAGCGCAACTTCAGCACCGGCGAGGTGGAGGTCGAGCAGGGGGTGATCTACCACAAGACCGAATACCGTGAGCGCCGCAATCATTTTGCCTGGTTCGCCTGTTCTCCCAAGCCGGCCGGTTTCGACACCCAGCGCGACATCTTTCTCGGCCGCAGCCGCGGTTGGGAACGGCCGGCGGCCGTCGAGCGCGGCCGCTCATTCAATTCCATCGCTCACGGCTGGTCGCCGATCGGCTCCCATCATCTCAAGCTCAACCTCAATCCCGGCGAAACCAGGCAGGTGATCATCCTGCTGGGCTATCAGGAGAACCCGAAAGAGGATAAATTCGATCCCCCCGGCTCGCAGACCATCAACAAGAAAAGAGTCAAGCCGGTCATCGCCAAATATCTCAAGCCCAGGGAGGTGGAGAAGGCCTTCTTGGCCCTGCGCGCCTATTGGGACGGTATCCTCGGCCTCTACCAGGTCAAGACCCCCGACAAGCATACCAACCGCATGGTCAATATCTGGAACGCCTACCAGTGCATGGCCACCTTTAATATGTCGCGCTCGGCCTCGTTCTATGAATCGGGCATCGGCCGCGGCCTCGGTTTCCGCGACTCCAACCAGGATCTTCTCGGCTTCGTACATATGGTGCCGGCGCGCGCGCGGGAGCGGGTGCTTGATCTGGCGGCGACCCAGCTGCCCAGCGGGGGGGCTTATCACCAGTACCAGCCCCTCACCAAGCGCGGCAACAACGATATCGGCAGCAATTTCAACGACGATCCCCTCTGGCTGATCCTCGGCACCTGCGCCTATCTCAAGGAAACCGGGGATTGGTCGATCCTCGATGAGATGGTTCCCTACGACAATGCACCCGGCAGTGAAACCCCGCTCTATGAACACCTCCAGCGCAGCCTGACCTACACCCTCGACCGCATCGGCCCCCACAATCTGCCGCTGATCGGCCGTGCTGACTGGAACGACTGCCTCAACCTCAACTGCTTCTCCGACACGCCCGGGCAATCCTTTCAGACCACCACCAACAAGGAGGGCACGGTGGCGGAGTCGGTCTTCATCGCCGGGCTCTTTGTGCTGGCGGCCAACGAGATGGCCGACCTCGCCGAAAAGCGCGGCCGCAAGCCGGAGGCGGTGCGATACAGCCAGGCCGCCGAGCTGATGGAGGCGGTGGTGAAAAAACACGGCTGGGATGGCAGCTGGTTTCTGCGCGCCTATGATGATTTTGGTCACAAGGTGGGGTCGAAGGAGTGCAAGGAGGGTAAAATCTTCATCGAACCGCAGGGGATGTGTGTAATGGCGGGGATCGGGGTCGGGGAGGGATTGGCCAAAAAGGCGCTGGATTCAACCCACAAACTGCTCGGCACGGAGCACGGGATCATGCTGCAGCAGCCGGCCTATTCCCGGTACTATCTGGAGCTGGGGGAAATCTCTTCCTATCCTCCCGGCTACAAGGAGAACGCCGGCATCTTTTGTCACAACAATCCCTGGATCATGATCGCCGAGACGGTGATCGGGCGTGGGGACAAGGCCCTCGAGGCCTATCTCCGGATCAATCCCTCCGCCCGTGAAAAGCTGGCGGAGCTGCACCGCTGCGAGCCCTATGTCTACGCCCAGATGATCGCCGGGCGGGATGCGCCAAGTCATGGCGAGGCCAAGAACTCCTGGCTGACCGGCACGGCGGCGTGGAACTATGTCGCCATCACCCAGCATATTCTCGGGATCCGTCCCACCTATGATGGGCTCATGGTGGCTCCGGTCATCCCGGCGTCCTGGAAAGGATTCAGGGCGAGCCGGGTTTTTCAGGGTGTGCTTTATGACATCGAGGTCAAACGCATCGGCCGCGGCAATGCCGTGCTGCTGACGGTGGATGGCGAGGCGGTTGAGGGCAGCATCATCCCCAGGCCGGAGGATGGCCGCAGGCAGGTGACGGTGCGGGTGCGGCTGGGGGGGTGAGCCCGGCCGCCGCCGGTTTATTTAAAGATATCGATGTAGCTTAGCAGCCACCAGAGGATTAAAAAGATCAGGATGGTGGAGAAACATCCCCGCCCCAGTTTTTTGGCTCCCCAGCCTGCTGCGAGTCCCCGCAAGAATTTGCTCATTTCAATTCTCCTTTTATTCTAGCCATCTCTATTGACAAATCATCTCCGTCACTATTTCCTTCCATGCCCGCTTTCGCGGCGGGCAATTCCTTCAGCTCATGAAGAGGTAGCGGCTTGCGAATCCCGGATCGCAGGTCAGATTAAGGCCGAGCTTGCGCATACCCGCCTCGTCGCCCGGGGCCGGGATATGGGTGGTATGGACGTCGCAGCCGCGGAGTTCCTTGAGTTTTTCGACCGCGGCCTGGGCGGCGGGATTGGCGGCGGCGCTGATGCTGAGGGCGATGAGCGCCTCCTCGAGGTCGAGGCTGAGGCGCTTGCCTTCCAGCACGTCGCGCTTGAAAAAGGTAAGGGCCTCGATGATGCTTTTGGGCAGCAGATCGATGGCAGGGGGGATCCCGGCCAGGTGTTTGGCGGCGTTGAGGATCAGGGCAGCCGAGGAGTGCATCATCGTCGAGTTCATGCCGGTGATGATGGATCCGTCGGCGAGCTCGAGGGCGGCGCCGCAAAAGACCCCCTCATTGCCCTTGCCGCGGCGCTCGGCCTCCACAGCCGCATGGCGCGCGGGCAGGACGACCGGGCGGTCTTCCGGTTTGGCGCCGATTTCGACCATGAGCAGCTCCGCCCGTTCCACCGTCCCCTGGTCGATGAGACCGAGGGCGTATTCGGTGGCGTAGCGGAAATAGCGGCGGATGATCTCCTGAATGGCGGCGGCCTGGACTGTCTCATCATCGACAATGCCAAAGCCGGCCCGGTTAACCCCCATATCTGTGGGCGACTTGTAGGGCGAGGGTTCGCCGGTGATTTTTTCGATGATCCTGCGCAGCAGGGGAAATGCTTCGACATCACGATTATAGTTGACGGTTTTTTCGTTGTAGGCATCGAGGTGGTGTGAGTCGATCATGTTGAAATCACGCAGGTCGGCGGTCGCAGCTTCATAGGCGACATTGACCGGATGCTTGAGCGGCAGGTTCCAGATTGGGAAGGTCTCGAATTTGGCATAGCCGGCGCGGACGCCCCGCTGGCGTTCGTGATAGAGCTGGGAGAGGGCGGTGGCGAGCTTGCCGCTCCCCGGCCCGGGGCCGGTGACGACCACGATCGGCCTGGTGGTCGCGATATATGGGTTGGCCCCGTAGCCCTCTTCGCTGACGATCATCTCGATATTGTTGGGATAGCCCCTGGTCGTCTTGTGGGTATAGACGGTGAAGCCCCGGCGTTCAAGCTTGTTCCTGAACTGGATGGCGGAGGGCTGTTCCTCGAAGCGGGTGATCACCACCGCGGTCACATCGATTCCCCATTCGCGCAGGTCGTCGATGAGCTTCAGGGCGTCGGCGTCGTAAGAGATGCCAAAATCCGCGCGGATTTTCTTGTGCTCGATGGCCCCTGCGTAGATGCAGAGAATGATATCGACCTTATTGGCCAATTTCTGCAGCAGGCGCATCTTGACGTTGGGATCATAGCCGGGCAGAACCCTGGCGGCGTGATAGTCATAGATCAGCTTGCCGCCGAATTCGAGAAAGAGCTTGTCGCCGAACTGCTCGATGCGGTTGAGAATTTCCGCCGATTGTTCCGCGAGATATTTTTCGTTGTCAAAGCCGATCCTGGCCGGCATGGTCCTCTTTCTCCCGGGATCTTGCAGTCTGGTGATGGTCCGTTTTCCTGGACACGGGGAAGGAATCCACCCCCCATGAATAATCATTCATTATAGAAAAAACCGGCCTGAAAAGCAAGTGGAATTGCTGCCGGGTACCCCCGAAATCTGGCTCCCACCTGACGCCTGGCGCCGCGTACCCCCCGGAATCTGGTTCCCACCTGCCACATAGTGCCGCGTACCCCAATCCCTCCGTACGATTTTCAGCATGCTCTCGGCCTGTGCCCTCGTCATGAGGCCATCTATTTTACAAGGTGTTTCTGGCAGGTAAAATACAATTTTTTATTTAATTATCTTTGGGTGGGACCGAGATTTTGGGGGGTAGCTTGGAATGTCAGTTATAGGGAGCTGAAGAGCAGAGCGGGTGCCAGAAAAAGGGCATACTGGAGGAGTATGGCACGGCGCATGGGGGCCGGATCTTCTCGGGAAAGGCGGGGTGTTGGTAATCTTTACCGCCTTGGAGTGGAGTCCTGCACCATTTACACGCGAGTATTCAGCTGCCGGCCTGTTTCTCTTCCAGGCGCTGCAGGGCCCGCTCCAGCGAGGTCAGCTTGCGGCCCAGACGCAGCAGGAAGAGAAAAAGGGCGAACCAGATCAGGGAATAGGCGGCGAAGAGAAAATTTAGATTTTGCATTACTAGCCTCGGGAGCTGTGTTTAAGGGCCTGAAGTTTCTGCTGGAGCGTGCTGATGCGAAAAGAGAGCAGCAGCAGGGTGATGTAGAGCACGGTGAAGGCGAACAAAGAGAAGAAGAGAGCCTGTTTCATCTCCGGGGCCAGTCCGCCCCCTCCTCTGATGACCGGGGCAGGATGGAGGGTACGCCACCAGCGGATCGACATGTAGACGATGGGAACATCGAGAAAGCCGATGATGCCGAAGACCGCGGCAAATTTGGCGCCGCGCTCGGGGTCGCTGGTATATCTGCGCACCATCATATAAGCGATGTAAATAAGCCAGAGGATCAGGGAGGTGGTCAGCCGGGCATCCCACGTCCAGTAGACATTCCAGACCGGCTTGGCCCACAATGGCCCGGTCAGCAGCACCAGGGTGATGAAGAGGATGCCGATTTCGGCCGAGCTGGCAGCGAGGCGGTCCCACTGCGCCTTGCCAGTGCGCAGAAAGGCGATGCTGGCGATGCAGACGATGAAGAAGGCGAGGAAGGAGACCCAGGCCGAGGGGACGTGAAAATAAAAAATGCGCTGTACATCCCCCATGGTGCGCTCGGTCGGGGCCTGGAGAAGAGCCATGTAGAGCGCTCCCTCGATGAGGAGGAAGGTCAGCACTGCCAGCGCGAGATAGAGGGGTTTGATTGATTTCATCCGGAATCCTTTAACCGAAGTATCATTTCAGGTTTGTAGTCGTCACTTTTGGCGCCCAGCCGAATCCGGGTGGGCACGAGAAGACCTGGCCGGGTGGGTGCGAGATGGCCGGCCGGGTGGGCACGAGAAGGCCGGCCGGGTGGGTGCGAGAGTTCGCCATTACTCTTCCACTACATACTCATAGAGCAGGAAGCAGACGAAGAAATAGAGCACATCGAAGCCGATGAGCAGGCGCAGCCAGGGCCAGATATCGGCGGTTTCGCGGCCGGCCAGAAGATAGGAGGTGCTCTTGATGGCCGCGAGGATGATCGGCACGGTAACCGGGAAAAGCATGATCGGCAGCATCACCTCGCGCGAGCGGGTGTTGGCCGAAATCGCCGAAAAGATGGTCCCGACGGTGGCGAAGCCCGCCGTGCCGAGGAAGAGAATGGCGAGCAGCAGGGGCCAGGCGCGGCCAATGGCAAGGTCGAAGAAGATGATCATCACCGGCAGGGTGATGATCTCGACCAGGCCGATGAAGAGGATGTTGCCGATGACCTTGGCTGTGAAGAGAAGGCTGCGGTCGACGGGACAGAGCAGCAGCCCCTGCATCATGCTGTTCTCCTGCTCGCGTGCGAAGGCGCGGCTGAGGCCGAGATTGCCGGCAAAGATAAAGGCCACCCAGAGGATGCCGGGGGCGGTGGTGCGCATCTCCGCCGAGCCCGGATCGAAGACAAAGTTAAAGATCACCACCACGGTCAGGGAGAAAACCAGCATGGCGGTGATGATCTCCTTGCTGCGCAGCTCCTGCAGGAGGTCCTTGTGGAGAATGGTGTAGAACTGGGTCAGGGTCTGCATGGGCTCACTTCTCCCTGAAGAAGGGGAGGATATCCCCTTTGCGCACCTGCTCCGAGGGCTGGTCAATGACCAGGCGGCCCTGGTGGAGCACGAAGAGGCGCCGGCTGTGGGCCAGGGCGTAATCGGGATCGTGCAGGGTCATCAGCACCGTCACCCTGCCGGCGCTTGCCTCCTCGATGAAGCGGGTGAGCAGGTCGATGGCATGGAGGTCGAGCCCGGTGAAGGGCTCGTCGAGGAGCAGCACGGTCGGCTGGTGCAGCATGGCGCGGGCCAGGGCGAGGCGCTGCTGCATGCCGCGGGAGAAGGTCCGCACCAGATCCGTCCGGCGCGGCCACAGCTCCATCATCGCCAACAGCTCGTCGCTGCGCTTCTGGAGGCCAGCCACGCCGTACATGCGACCGTAAAAGTGCAGGTTCTCCTCCGCCGAAAGATCCTCGTAGAGGAAGGTCTGATGACTGACCACGCCGATGCGCCGGCGCACCTCCTGCGGCTGCCGGCGCACATCGAACCCCGCCACCTCGGCGCTGCCGAAGGAAGGGCGGCTGAGTCCGGAGAGGAGGTGCAGGAGGGTGGATTTTCCCGCCCCGTTGGCGCCCAGCAGAGCGGCCAGCTCGCCTTCAGCCATGGCGAAGGAGAGGCCGGCCAGGGCCTGCACCTGTCCGAAGGATTTGCGGAGGTCGCGGGTGAGGATCACTTGTGCGCGGTTTCCTTTTTGGCGTTTTTAAGCTGCGCCAGGGCAACGCCCAGCAGCAGGAGCGAAGCGGTGGCCGCCAGGGTCACCCAGGGGGAAAGGGCGTTCCTGTCCTGCGGCTGGCGCGCCACCTGCAGCTGCACGCGGGCGCCAGGACGAACGTTCTCGATGCCGTAGCGCTGATAGACGGTGCCGCGGATGGTGAAGGGACCGTGGCTGGTCAACCCCTCGCCCTCCAGACGCAGCCCTTCCTGGCCGATGAAGAGGTCGAGGGAGCGGGTGGGCTGCTCCACCTGGATCACCAGGTTGGCGCGGTCGCGCTGCCAGGGCAGTTCATAAGTGAAGGAGATCTGGCGGTTGCCCGGTTCGAAGACCCCGGCGTCATAAAGGTCGGTGCCATGGAGATGGAGGTCCGTGCCGAAGCGGCCGGCAACAGGGGTGATGTTTTGCGCCCAGGGCGGCAGTCCGATCCTGAGGATGGCGCCGGTCTCATGGCCGTCGGCGACCGCATCGATGATGGTCCTGGCGGTCGGATTATGGAGAACGCGGGTTTCGCGCAGGGCAAGGACTTCGCCGAGGTCCTGAACGAAGAGATGGTGCATCAGCACGATGATCTCGCGGCTGCTCCGGGTGGAGTCGAAGCGGACGATGTCATGGCGCGCCATTTCAGATCCCGCGAAGGAGGCCTGGTCGCTGTAATAGCGCACACCCTGGTGTTCGACCATGGCCAGATAGACTGCGCCGGTGTCTGGGGCGGCGATTCTGAAGGAGAAAGCGCCGCCGGCGCCGGTGCGTTGGGTATCGACCTCGCGCGGGGGATGGCCGTCATCGCGCAGGAGTTGCAAGGCCACAGCCGAGTTTGCCACGCCGGTGCTGTCGCGGCTGCCGTCGAGAAGGCGGCCGGAGAAGAGCACCTCCCGGGCCGATGCGGGAATGGCGGGGGTCATCAGCAGGAGTAAAAGCCCCGCCGTCAGGCCTCTTGCAGTGGACTTTTTCTGGGATTTCGTCCGGGCCGGCCCGGCTTCCAGACGGGCATCGATGTCGGCGATGAGCTTCTTTTGCTCCGCTACCAGTGCGGCGTGGTCCTCGCTGCTCAACTTGCCGGTTTGAAGGTCGAAATGAAGATCATTGATGATGCCTGCTGCCACCTGTTTGCGGTAGAGCAGCTCCCCGGAGGAGGCGGAGGCCTCGGCTGCGGAGCGAACTGCGGTGGATGGGTTACGGAAGAGCGGCGTCACCACCCAGGCGACGGCGGCGATCATGATCAGCAATACCAGTACTATGCTCATAATGCCTCAATTTGTTCCAGTTCAGGCGGCTTCCGGACCGTCGGCGGCCCGATCCCTTTTCCGGCCCGCTCCCTGCGGCGAGATCGCCAGCAGAGTGCCAAGGGTCATGACGATGCCGCCGATCCACATCCAGAGGATGAGGGGATTGATCAGGACGCTCACCGTCGCAATCTGGCTGCTCAGGTCATAGCTTGCGAGGATGACGTAGAGGTCCTCGCGCAGATTGGAGCGGATCGCCACTTCGGTGGCGGGCTGAAAATTGGGATGAAGATGCTTCTCCGCCTCCATCCGGCCGGCGGGTTTGCCGTTGATGAAGAGGTCGAAGCGGGCGGCATCGACGCGGCGGTCGGGCCGCTCATTGCTGACCATCCCCTGATAGAGCAGGCGGTAGCGGCCGATTTCGAGGCTCTCTCCCTTGCGCAGGGTGGCCTCTTTTTCCAGGCTGAAGGCCGAGGAACCGATGATGCCGAGGAAGAGCAGAAGCACTCCGAGGTGGACGATATAGCCGCCGTAGCGGCGCTTGTTCCTGCGCGCCAGGCTGACCAGTGCGCCGGGGTAGCCGGTGGCCTCGTTCTTTTTGCGCACCCGGGCTCCGCGCACGAACTCAAGCAGGGTGGCGCTGATTGAAAAGATGGCGATGGCCAGGGCGAAGAGCGGCAGCGGGCCGCGTACCCCGAGGAGCACGAGCAAAAGGATGATGGCCAGGGTGATGAGCAGCGGCGCGCGCAGACTCCGGAGCAGGTTTTGTTTGGTGGTGCGGTTCCAGGCGAGCAGGGCGCAGAGGCCGGTGAGGGCGAAGACGGCGAGGCCGATGGGGGTGGCCATGCGGTTAAACCACTCTGGCCCCACGGTGATCTTTTGCTGGTTCACCGCCTCAGTGACCGTCGGCCAGATCGTGCCAAGCAGGACCGCAAGGGTCAGGGCGAGAAAGAGGATATTGTTGAGAAGAAAGCTCCACTCCTTGGAGCTCCAGCTGCCGATATGGCCCCTGCTCTGCAGCAGGGCGCTGCGGCTGATGATGAGGCCGGCCGAGCCGGCGATGATCAGACCCAGAAAGGCGAGAAAAGCCGGGCCGAGATTGGAGACGCCGAAGGCGTGCACCGAGGAAATGACGCCGCTGCGGGTGACAAAGGTGCCGAAGATGGTCAGGGCGAAGGTGAGGGTCACCAGGACCATGTTCCAGATCTTGAGCATGCCCTTGCGTTCCTGAACGATGACGGAATGGAGAAAGGCCGTGCCTGTCAGCCAGGGCAGGAAGGAGGCGTTCTCGACAGGGTCCCATCCCCAGTAACCGCCCCAACCCAGCTCGACATAGGCCCACTGCATGCCGAGGATATTGCCGATGGTCAGGAAGAGCCAGGCGAAGAGGGTCCAGCGCCGGATGCTTTTAATCCAGCGCTCATCCAGGCTTTTGTTGATCAGGGCGGCGATGGCGAAGGCGAAGGGGACGGTGAATGCGACGAAGCCGATGTAGAGGCTGGGGGGATGAAAGACCATGCCGGGATTCTGCAGCAAGGGATTGAGGCCGTTGCCGTCTTCGGGCACGAAGGGCAGCCGGGCGAAGGGATTGGTCTTGAAGGTGGCCAGATAGAGAAAAAAGAGGGTGGTGAACTGGATGACCGCCATGGCGGCCGGCAGCAGCTCCGGATGACGTTTCTTGTTGGTAACGAGAACGATGACGCCGAAGATGGCCAGCAGCCAGGTCCAGAAGAGCAGCGAGCCGTCCTGGCCGGCCCAAAAGGCGGCGAGGGTATAAAACCAGGAGAGCGAGCGGTTCGAGTACTGGGCGACATACTGAAGCTGAAAATCGCGCGTGAGAAAGGCATGGATCAGCGCGGCCGAGGCCAGGGTGACAAGCAGGAGCGTGGCGACGACGGCGCGGTGGGCGCTTTCGAGGTAGAGGGCAGCGCTCTTGCGGGCCGCACCGGTATAGATGATCACGGCGTAGAGGGAGAGCGCCAGGGCGATGAGCAGTGCTTGATAACCGAGATCTGCCAAGCGATGGTCCTGTCTGTAATGGATGAGGTAGCAGTTAAATAAGATAAAAATATATCGAATATAGAGCTTAACCGCAATAAAAAAAGCCGGCGGGAGCCGGCTTGCACGCACCTTGTCGAAAATGTCGGGCCGCAGCTTTCCCTGAAGCCGCGGCCCGAAACAGATTTGCCTACTTCCGTCCGGGATAGAGGGCCTTGAGGGCGTTGGTCCGATAGACGCGTTTGAGGACCTTGTCGCTCAATCCCAGACCGTAGAGCGGCCAGTGATAGTTGAAATGATCGATTTCATAAAAGTGCTCATCGTTCGACTCGAGGATGCGGAAGGTGATCGCGTACATGGCGGGATCCATCCCCATGTCGGTGCCGTAGAGAAGGCGTTTTGAGTATTTCTCATAAAAGGCGCGAGTGGCGCGCGGGACGGGCGCGGTCTCGGCATAGCGGGCGGAAATGTCAGCCCAGAGATTGGGGTAGAGGTCGAGCAGCCTGCCCACCTGGGCAAGATCGTAATCGCAGTTGGCGAAATGACAGGCGATGAAGGTGGTGCGGGGATGGCGCTTGACAGCTCGTTCCAGGTTCTGGACCATGCCGGCGAGGTCGATGATGCCCGGCCTGTTGTCGAGGCGCCAGCTGAAGCCGTTCATGAGTCCGTCGTTGGTCGAATCCATCGGCTGGTACATCCAGATCGGTTCACCGACATGGATGTTGACTGGCATACCGAGGTCGGCGCACTTTTCGAGCAGGGGGTCCATGCGCGGATCATCGAGGTGCATGCCCGGCGCCGGGACCCTGCCGTAGACCAGCCCCTCCCCCTTGTCGCCAAGCTCACCGACGCCGCGCGCGCCTACCTTGTAGCAGCGCTCCAGTTCGGCGACGGCAGCCGGGCCGTATCCTGGCTGATTGTAGCCCGAGAAATCAAGACCGCACCACACCTCGAAGCGGCCGGGATAAGCGGTGTAGACCGCGTAGATCGAATCAAACTCGGCTCCGACGGCATAGGAGAGAATGATGGTTTTTTCAATCCCGGCCCGGTCCATGGTCTTCACCCAGGCATCGACTTCAGCGGGAGACTGGGCGTAGGCATGGGAATGGGCATCGATGACCGGAAATTTGGCGCGCTCGATGTGATGGGACGGCACCTTGTAGATGGACCGCGGCCGGTAGTCCTTCAGCAGCAGCTGGTCAGGAGCAGTTTGTGCCAGCACGGCCCCGGCGAGTGCGGCGTTGAGCAGGATGACGAGTCGATGCAGCTTCATTTTTCCACTCCTTTCGGTTCCTCTGTCCCCTCCTCGATGGCCATGAGAAAGACCGCGGCCATGGCCATCACCATACCGGTGATGATCAGGGGATGGGGAATGACGCGATAGAGGGTGAGGGAGAGGATGATGGTGATGACCGGGGCGACGGCATTGGTCAGGGGGCTGACGATGAGGGCCTTGCCGTGACGGAAGGCATAGACCAGCGTGAGGGCTCCGATGGCGTTGAGGATCTGAATGGCGGCGGCCAGCCAGGGCCCCTTCAAGCCCCAATTGATCGGCTGGCTGAAATCGGTCATCCAGAGGGCGAAGGGGATGAGCAGCAGTCCGGTGACGGTCATGTAGAAAAAGATGCTCTCCGCCTTCATGGTTTCGTTGGCGAATTTGATGACAAAGGCCTGAATGCCCCAGGCGAGGAAGACCAGCAGGGCGAGGACAATCCAGAGGCCGCCCTGAACCGGGCTGTTGGCGGGCTGGTAGGAGAGCAGGGGCATGGCCACCATGGCCAGGAGGATGCCGGCCCAGCCGCGTTTGCTGGCGCGCTCCTTGAGCATGAGATAGGACATGAGAATGGTCAGCACCGGCGACAGTGAGATGAAGGGAAAGACCAGATAAGCAGGGCCGCTGCGCAGGGCCTGGAAAAGGATGAGCTGACCGCCAGCCCCGAGAAAGCCCGCGGCCGAACCAAGCCAGACCGAGCGGCGGTCGAATTCGACCTTCCAGCCGATGTTGTTCATGGCGACCAGGACCGGGACCAGCATGGTCAGGGCCCAGACCACATACCCGAGGGTGGCCGGAAATCCCGCTTTTTCCGGCAGTTCAATCAGGGCACCCCAGACACCCCAGAACAGGGTGGTGACCAGGGCGTAGACCAGCCATAATTTTTTATTCACTGCAGTTCTCCTTGTATGGATTCATGTGAGGGCTGACGTTTCAGGCATGAACGCTTCGGCCGGGATTGAGGTTGTGCAGGCCCGGCACTGCGGCCCAGGGTTTCGTTTCACTCACGGTCGGCGCCGAAAGATCGAGCTTGACGACCGCGGTGAGATTATGGGGGCGGTCGGGATTCTGATTGCAGTGCAGGGCATTGTAATAGCCGAGCAGCTGCAGGACCGGCATGTAGAGGAGGGCATTGGCGAGATCGCCACCCGGGCCGGGGATGCAGAGATCGAAATCGACCTCGCCTGGTAAACAGTTCAGGCTGCTGTCGTGCAGCAGCAGGATCCGCGCCCCGAGTTTCTTCATGTCCGCTGCCATCTGCAGCTCATACTCCACTCCTTTTTGTGAAGCGAGGAGGGTGATCAGGGTCTCAGCGGTGGTCGTCGACATCGGACCATGGCGGTACTCGAGGGCGTGAAAACTGCGGGAGGCGGAGAGGGACATTTCATTCATCTTGAGGGCCGCCTCATTGGCCAGACCATAAAAGGGGCCCTGGGCGAGAAAGACAAACTGATTGAAGGACTGGGCGACGATCGCGGGCAGCATCTCGTCAGCCAGGGCGAGGACAGCCCCGGCTGCATCGGGTAGTTGATCGAGAAGGGCCGCCTGCTCCGTCATTTTACGGCCCTGCAGAGTTGCCTGCATCAGGCTGAGGAGCATGGTGGTGAATGACCCGGTCATGACCACGCTCTCTTCAGCCGGGAAGGGGAAGGTGACCGTGTGCAGGCCGGCGCGTGCCAGCGGTGATTGGGGATCGCACGAGACGCAGAGGACGGGGATGCCGAGTTCGTTTCTGGTCTTTTCGACCGCCCGCACGATTTCAGTCGTGGTGCCGGAGCGCGAAAAGGCGACCGCCACGGTGCGTTCGTAGGGGTTGAAGACCAGTTCGGGATAGATGAGGATTTCGGAAGCCGGCACGGCCTTGCTGCGCAAGCCGGTGAGCCCCGTGAACAGCGCTGCAGCGGTTTGGGCCAGATAATAGGAGGTGCCGCAGCCGGTGAAGACCCAGAGATGGTCCTGGTAGCGCTGCAGCAGTACATGGTGTTCTTCCCGGGCAGCGGCAAGCGCGGCGGTGGCGCCGCGCCAGATCTCCGCCTGCCGGTGGATCTCGTTATAGGTGAGTTTGCCGTTCATAGCGTTCTTTCGTTTCGGTTATGCGGAATTCCCGGAGCCTGCTGGCTACATGATCACCAGGAACTTGCCCTGTGTCCGGCCCAGCGACGACTCGATATAGTAAAAATAGAGGCCCGCGGCGACCAGCTGCTGGTCCTCGTTCTTCAGGTCCCAGATGGCGATGCTCGGCGCGAGTGCGCTGGCTGCGTTGTGCTGGATGGTGCGCACCTTTTCACCGGCCGAATTGAAGATCCGGATGGTGGCCTCGCCGGGCAGATAGGTGAACTGCAACTGCTTGTCGGAGCCGACCTCCCAGCCGGAAGCGACCACGTAGGGATTGGGCACCACTCTGACCTGGTCGAGGAGTGAACGGGCGACCGGGGCGTGCGGCACGACCGTAACCGTGTTGGAGCCGGTTCTCGGCTGTGAGGCGGCGGTGTTTTCCAGCGGCCCGGTGATGCCGTTGCCAGTGTCGTAGGCCGCGATGTAATAACGGTAATTGAGGCCGTTGATGAGCTGGTCGTCAATGTAGACGTGCACGGTGTCGCCGCGCTTGAAGTAGCTCAGGGTGTCGGCTTCGATCACCCGGGGGAGCGGCAGGCCGCTCTCGCTGCCGAGATTAAACCAGGCGAATTCCGGCAGGGTGCGGTAATTGCCCTTGATGCCGTCGATGCGGTCAAAGTGGGCCAGCGGAATATATTTGGTAGTGCCGGAGAAATCGGTAAAGGTTTCAGTGCCCCAGGTGACCCCGTCGTCGGTCGAACGGTAGATTTTGTAACCTTCGAACTCGGGATCGCGCTCGCTTTCGGCGCTCCAGAGCAGGGTGTTGCGGCCGTTGCCGGGGATGATCTCCAGACGCGGGGCGGGCGGAGCCTGGACCACTTTCCAGCCGGATTCGTAGAGCGTCAGTGCGCTGGCAGCGTTTTTGAGCAGCTGGGCTTTGGACATGCCGAAGACGGTGGCGAAGACCATGGTATCGACCTGACCGGGGGCGAGATCGAAGGGCTGCGAGCCCATCACCTGCAGTCCGTCCGCGCCCAGGCCGAGGTAATAGTTCTGGCCGCTCTCGAGGTCATCGGCGATGCCGTTATGGTCGAAATCATCATCAATGCCGTCTTTGTTGCTGTCTTCCGGATCGCCCTGGTTGGCGAGATTGTAGCGGAAATAGAGCTCCTTGCTGGCGCCGTTGCCGCTGGGGGTGGTCGCCTCCATCCAGAAATTAAAGGCATCGTAGGTGGCCACCTTTTTGGAAGGCCCGGGCATACGCAGCGCCATGGTGCCGCCCCAGGCGATCTGGTTGGCCCCCAGGCTGCCGCCTTCGGGGTGGTCTTCGTAGGCATTGTCGTCGGTCCCGTAGGCGAACTGCAGTTTGGGATCGTAGAAATGCCGGTCGGTGTCCCCCGTGCTGGTCGGGGAGAAGGCCAGGGGCAGGTAGCTAAAGTCGGAATGGACGCCGACGCGCATGCCGCGGATGGGGGCGGTGCCGATGTTGCGCACCACGAAAATCCAGACGATGAAATCCTGATAGAGCTCTCCGGACCAGGCAAGGCCGCGCATTTCGACCTGGGTATTGAGCCAGCGTCGTTCGCTGGTGCCGAGGTCGGTGCCGCGCCATGCGTACATGACCGAATAGGTCTCCTGATCGGCGATGCGTTCGCCCCGGCGGCCCGCCCCGGGCCAGCCTTCGCTGCCCACATGCAGGGAGTCGCTGGTACCCGGGATGAAGGTGGGCCAGCCGCGGTTGGGCCCGCTCGTCGGCCAGGTGGAGGGATCGGTGCTCATGGGCGCCAGGGCGCTGCCGACAACCTCGGGAAAGGGGGCGTAATGCTCCTCATCCCAGAAGGCGGCCGGGCCTTCATCCATCGAACCGTCGAGGTACTCGAGGTTCTCCGAATTGGCGCCGCTCACCGCGCCGGGATCCTGGGCGGCCGGCGCGCCGATGACAAAACCGACGCAGGTGCCGTAATTGATCCCGCTGCCGGTGGGGTACTCGAAAGAGGGCCTGCGCGCCAGGGGAATGTTCTGCTCATTGCCGTCGGCGAGCATGCCCGTGTTGTTGAACTGGGTGCTCAGACGGTTGATGTTCATCGTATTCCAGCGCTGGTACAGCATTGGATCGCTCTGGGCGGAAAGCAGCGAGCTCAGCAGCAAGAGGCCCAGGGCCGTCAACAAGAGTGTGCGTTTGATCATAGTCCTGCTCGTTTATAGGGTGAACTTGACGGGATTGACGACGACGGACTCGATGCCGCTGCTGGCGAGGGGCACTTCGGAGAGCAGCGAGAGGCTGCGGGCATCGAGGATGGCCATCGAGGTCGCCAGGGTCACAAAGAGCACATCGCCGGTGGGCGCCACCGTAACCGATTTGCAGGCTGTGGCGAAAGCGGTTGAAGCAATGGGGCTGCCTGTGGCGGCGTCATATTTGTAAAGGGACTTGCCGGCGGCGATAAAATGATATTGAGCGGAAAAGGCGATGTCGATGGGCTCGCTGCCGGCCGGAAAGGTGTACGTGGTCTGCGGGGCTGCACCTCCGGCATCGCTCCGCTTCACCTTCAACCCCTTGGCATCGCAGATATAGAGGGCGCCGCTGAAGGGATCGGTGCGGATCTCACCCAGTATCAGCTTGTCGACGACGGCGGGCAGGGTCTTGATGATGGCGCCGGTGGCGGTATTAATGAGCACCAGATCGCGTTTGAGCTGGTCCATGGTGTAGAGTACGGAGCCCTCCTGGTTCAGAGCCAGTTTGCCGGGGAAAAAGCTGGTGGTGAATTTGGCGTCGATCGCCTGGGTCTGCAGATTGATTTTGGATATCGTCTTGCCGTTGACGCTGATGACGTAGAGATAATCCCCGGCCACCTCGACCTGTGAGGGGGTGGTTGCGACTGTGATCTTTTTATCAAGGGCGAGGGAGGAGGCATCGACAAAGGCCACCTCGTTCTTGCCGGTGTTGGCCACAACAATAAAACGGCCGTCCGGCGTCACCACGGCATCTTCTGGCGCCGTAAAGCCGCTGATGCTTCCGGTGAGGCTGTCCAGACGGGTGAAGCGGCGGATGGAACCCTCCTTGCGGTCGCGCAGATAGAGGGGGTTGAATCCGCCGATGGAATAGTCGCCGGCGGAGAAGAACCAGGTCGAGGTAACGACCACGGTATCCGAAAAGGCCCCGGTGCTGTTGACTTCGATGGTGTTCATCCGGGCGTCACGGATGCCGCCGCGCAGCTCGACGGTGTAGAGCGTGGCCTTGTCCAGGGGTGCGTCGGGCTTGAAAAAGACCGTCGAGTCCACCTGGCTGCAGCTTCCCGGCAGAGGCGAGCCGCCGAGGTTCTGCAGCCAGACCCTGCCGGTGAAGGAGGGCAGGCTCATGGGCTCGGTGAACTGGAACTGGATGGAGGCGTCCAGAGGCACCGCCAGGGTGCCGGCCGCCGGGATGACCGCTTTCTCTTTCGGGCGGGTGATCTCAATGGGGGCCACCGGCTCGCGATTGGGGCAGCCCGCCTGGAGCATCGCGAAGACTGCCAGAGGGAGGAGCATCCGCATGTGGTTTCTTTTCATAGTTGCTCTCGTTCGACTGAGTTAAAAATTCACGGCCATGGAGAACTGATGGATGTTGGAGAACTGGCCGAAATCGGTATAGGCGTAATCGATGTGGAGCTGGCCCAGAAAGTTGGCCGGAACCAGCAGACCGCCGCCGGCGGAAAAGGAGACCTCGTCGTAATTGATGCGGTATCCGGCGCGCAGGGTGAGCATCTTTTTCAGGGTCAGGGCGGTGCCAAGATTGTGCCGCGTCGTAAAGTCGCGGGCATCGTTGATGGCATAGCTGCCGGACCAAACGATATCGCCGCGCTCGATGAAATCGGTGGCGACGCCCAGCCGGAAGGTCATCGGCATGTCCCACTCCTTGGTCTCGAGCACGGCGGGGACCTGCTTGTTGGTCGGGCTTCCCGAGACCACATGGGTCACGAGCAGGTCGTTGCCGTTGAACTGCATGGCCCCGCCAAAGTTGGTGAGGGCGATGCCGATCTTCATGTTGTTGAAAAAGGAGGTCTCGAAGACGCTGCCGATGTCGAAGGCGAAAGCGCCTGCCGAAACCTGGGCGAGCTGCTCGCGGATATATTTGAATTTTCCGCCCACCGAGAAGCGGTCGGTGAGATTGCGCGCCACCGCAGCGCCGATGGCGAGATCGCTGGCGCTGACGACGCGGCCGGTGCCGTCCTGCTTGAGCAGGGTGGTCTCCTGGATGTCGCCGGAACCGAAATAGGTGAGGTCCATGCCGACGGTGAAGCCGCCGAGCGGCAGGGCGATCGCCGCATTGATGAAACTGGTCTCCACCAGCCAGCTGGAGTGGCTAAAGACCGCACTCGATTTGGGGATGCGGCTGATTGCCCCGGGATTGTACCAGAGGCTGGAGGCGTCCTTGGCCAGGGTCAGGTCCGATTCCCCGCCCGCCACATAGGCGGCGCCCATGGCCACCTTGAGAAAGTTCGCCGCCGACGTCCCCTTGTAGCTGACGCCCTGGGCGAGCGCCGATCCGGACAGGACCATCAGGGCCGTCCCAAGCGGCAAAAGCAGATTCAGGATGGATCTTTTCATGCATCCTCTCCTTGGATCAATCAAGATTAAAGTTCAGGCCAATCTGGTAGCGCCGGCCCGGGCCCCACATGGCGGGATTATTGGTATAATCATCAGAGGTGATCTCGTTGGTATCCACTCCGGGCTGGCCGGAATCGGCATAAACCCACCAGACATTTCTATGGTTGAGCAGATTGTTGACCTGTCCGTAAAGCCTGGCCGTGATCTTGGAGTAGGTGAACTCCTTGAAGAGCATGGCATCGAGGTAGCTCTGGGTGGGCGAGCGCTCGGCATTGGGCATGAGGACGTTAAAGGTGTAGGGGAAGCCGCTGCTCAAGCCGCCCATGAGAGAATAGCCCCAGTGGGCGGGGAATTCCATGGTCACGCCGAAGGAGAGGACATGGGACTGATCCCAGTCCGCCGGAAAGGTGCGCGCCAGATCCTGGGCCTGCGAAAAGACCAGCGAACTGCTCACCAGGGCCTTCGAATAGGTATAGTTGAGAAAACCGGTGAAATTATCGCTCATACGCTTGGTCATGGAGAACTCGACACCCTTGACAGTGGCGAAGTTGATGTTATCGAAGATCGGATATTTCTGGGCCTTGATAATGTCGCCGGAGGTCAGATAGCCCTCGGCAATGACGATGCCGATGAGGTTGGAGGTTTTGCGGTAAAAGCCGGTGATATCGGCCGAGAGCTTGGGGGCCAACTGCATCTGGACGCCGAACTCATAGTTGATGGTTTTTTCTTCCTGAATATCCCCCTTGGCGATGGCGCCCTGAACCGAATTGACATTGGGGGCCGGATACATCGAATACTCGCGATTGCTCCCCTGGAAGGCCTTGTAGAAATCGGGGTACTGATAGTAATGGCCGTAGCCGAAGCGGAACGCCGCGGCGTCGGAGATCGGGTAGCTGATGCCGAAACGGGGGCTGATGTACTGGCGCGGTTTGACCTTGCCGATCTTGCCGTCCGGGGACTTGATGTCCTCGACAAAATCGCGGTTGGGATCGATATAGTCATAGCGCAGGCCGAGGTTGATGACCATGCCGATGTCGTCGAATTCCATCTTGTCGTTGACATAGGCGTAGAGCTTTTTCGGCTTGAAGAAATAGTCCTCGTAGGCATCGCCCCCATTGGGATTGCGGCGCTGCAGAGAGGTCTTGATGGTGGAAAGCGAAAGGCCGCTGGTGAGATAGTGCTGCCGGGAGACCTGGCTGTTGAAAGAGCCCTGCGCCTCGATCTTGTCATAATAGCTGTCGAAGTAGACCCAGTTTTCGCCGGCGACCGAAAACTCGGCGGTGAGGATCTCCGACCGGACCTGATAGAGGGAGAGGTCCGAGAAGACGCGCGAGCGGTAGCCGCGGCGGTACTTGGAGAGGGAAAAGTCGGCAAAAGTGCTGGGCGAAAAAACATGGGTCAGCTTGAAATAGCCGAGATAGTCGTTGAGGGTGACGCGCGGGGTGCCGTAGGGGTTGTACTTGAAAAAGTGGTCATATACCCCCTGTTTGGTCTCGGCGGCATAATAGCCGAGGCGGAGCTTGAGGGGCTTGCTCACCTGCCAGATCGCCTTGCCGAAGGCCATGCGGGTGTCGCGGTAGGTCATGGGCACCACTTCAGGGGAGCCGCTCTTGTCGGCGCCGCGCGAATCGACCCAGTTCGGGTAGAGATAGCCGTTGATATAGCCGTCCGAGGAGTAGGCGCGTGCCGAGGAGGCCAGGGTGAGATTTTTCACACCGGGCACGGGGCCGCTGACCGCCGCCTCGACGTTGTACTCATTGTGACTGCCCGATTTTTCGCCCAGATTGTCGGTCAGGAGCGCCGCCTGGGCCTTCCAGCGGGTGGCGATGTTGTCGAGGGGCTGCATGAGGATAACACCGGACATGGCCTCGCCATATTGGGGGCCGAAGGTGCCGGTGAGGGTCTGCAGGGACTGGAGGGTGTACTGGCCGAGCACATCGAGGTTGTAGCCGCCCCAGAGGCCGTCGTTGACGGTGATGCCGTCGAAGAGATAGAGGGTCTCATTGGTGCGGCCGCCGCGGAAATGGAGGCCGTCGTTTGGGATGGTCGCGAACTGGCCGAAGACCGGCTGGGAGTTGACCGGGGTGGTGTTGATATCCCGGGTGATACCCGCCTGCTTGGTGAAAAGGTCGCGGATGGACATCTGGGTCGGCATCAACTCAATGTCGCTGAGGTCCAGCCCCTGCATCTTGGAGGTCAGGTCTTTCTGGACGGCCGGCCGGGTGTACTGGATCACCACCTCGGGCATCTCGATCATGGTGGACTGCAGGGTGAAATTGACTCTGGTGGTCAGCCCCGCCTCGACCTTGACCTTGTCGATCCTTTTCGGGCCATAGCCGACAGCGCTGGCCTTGAGATTGTAGGTGCCGGGGGGTATGTTGATGATGAAATACTCGCCCTCGACGCTGGCGGCTGCACCCATGGCAGTACCGTCGATCATGATATTGGCGCCGATGACCGGCTCTCTTTTTTCATCGATGATCTTGCCGGAGATCTTGCCCGTGGTCTGGGCGAGGAGAAATCCCGGCAAAATGCAGAGGAACAGAAGCAGTCTGGATTTCACAGGAGCGCACTCCTTTTTCGCTTGGTGTTACAGTCAGCCGTGAACCGGAAGAAGCCGCCGGGCTGGAGGCGGCGTTGCAGTCGATGCCGCTTCCAGCCCGAACGGATTGATTCATTTGAGAAGCATCATGCGTTTGACGGCGGATTTGGTTTCGGTCGTCAGCCGGTAGAGATAGATGCCACTGGGCATGCCGGCCGCATTCCACTGCGCCCTGTGGAGGCCGGCGGACAGCGCACCGTCGATCAGGGTCGCCACTTCCTCGCCCAGCATGTTGTACACCCTGAGGGTGACCCGCTGCGCAGCGGGGAGGCTGAAGTGGATGGTCGTTGCCGGATTAAAGGGATTGGGCGTATTCTGAGCCAGGGTAAACTCTGCCGGCAGGCTGTTCGGTGCGGCGCAGTTCACGCCGGTCGTCACCGGCCACCAGCGGTCGTCGCCCAGATAGATCGGCGCGCCATCGTTGTCGAAGAGGATGGCAGGTGAGTCGAGGGCATAATGAAAATCGCCGTTCTGCGGATCAGCAAAATGGGGATCCATCTGGATGGCGATGTTGATGAGCTGGAAATCGGTCGCACTGCTCCCCAGGTCGATATCCCGGGTGTTGAAATAGAGCAGGTTTTCGACGATGGAGTGGGTGCCGTAGACCCTCGTCGGGGCGTAGGCGGTTGTGGGCTCGGGATAGACGACGATGGAGTTGGAAATGACCGAATAATCGATGTAATGGGCTATGATATTGTAGCTGCCGCAGTCATAGGCGGTGACTTTATTGACGAAGAATTCCGGGTCCTTGGTCGCCACGTCAGAGTCGGAGCCATCGACGTAGATAGCCTCAGCGTTGATATCCCAGAAAGTGGTGTTCTCCACCTTGAAGAGATTGACCGAGCCGGTCGGGATTACAGGATCATTGAAGCTGATGCCCATCTTGACGATATGGGCGAAGAGGCAGTCCTGGACCAGGAAGCTGTCCACAACCGCAGTGGGATCGCCAAAAATGCCGAAGCCGGTCGATCCGGTGGCATTGCCAAAATTGAGCAGATCGCTCTCAAGGACGGCAAGGTTGTAGCCGGAGGTCTGGGGCTTGGTAACGATACCTTTGGTGGTGGGCACACCGCCGAGGGCGCCGTCGAGGACAACGCCTTTCAGGGTCAGGCTGGCGGAGACCTCGATCATGGCATCGGTGGCATCGGAGCTGATGACCGGTTTTTGTACCAGCTCGTCTGCGGCCTTGATGGTGAGCTTTTTATCGATAACCAGCTTGGCCGATTCATGGTAGACTCCGCCGCTGCTGGTGAGGATCAGGGTCTGGCCATCGACGGCTGCCGCCAGGGCGGCGGAGAGGACATTTTCGCCCGCTGCGAGGTAGACGATCTCCGGGATGCCCTTCGGCCACCAGCGTTCATCGCCGAGGTAGATGGTCGTGCCATCTTCGGCAAGCAGCGCGGCCGGCGAGGTCACCGGGTAGGAAAAGTTGCCGTTTTCAGGATCGATGAGTCCGGGATTTTCCTGGGGCAGGACATTGATGAGCTGGAAATCGGTGGCGCCGTAGCTGAGGTCGATGTCGCGGGTGTTGAAGTAGAGGAAATTCTCGACCCTGGAGTGGGTGCCATAGACCTTGGACGGGGCATAGCTGGTGTTGAGTTCGGGGAGGACGACCAGGGAGTTGGTGAGCACGGAGTAATCGATGTAATGGGCGATGAGGTTGTAGCTGCCGCAGTCGTAGACCGTGACCTGGTTGATGATGACCTCAGGATCCTTGGTGTCCATTTTGGAATCGAAGGCATCGATGTAAATGGCCTCGGAGTTCATGTCCCAGAAGGTGCAGTTGTCGACCTTGAAGAGATTGACCGAGCCGGTGGCGGTGAGTGGGTCATTGAAACTGATGCCCATATCCATGATGTGGGCGAAATAGCAGTTTTGGACGAGGACGGAATCGACGACCGAGCTGGGGACGCCGAAGATGCCGAAGCCGGTGGTTTGGGCCTTGTCGGAGAAGTTGAGGAAATCGGTTTTGAGGACCTTGAGATTGTAGCCGGTGGTGTTCGGGGCGTTGGTGATGCCGACGGCGGTGGAGTCGGCGCCGAGCGAGCCGTCGAGGATGACGCCGTCGAGGGTGAAATCAGTCGAGAACTCGATCATGGCGTCAGCGGCGCCGGAAACCAGCATGGGTTTTTGGGTCAGGCCGCTGGCCGCCCTGATAGTGAGCTTTTTGTCGATAACCAGCTTGGCGGTTTCGGTGTAGAGGCCGCCATTGGTCGTCAGTTCGATGATATCGCCGGCTGTCGCGGCGGCGACAGCGGCAGCGAGGCCGTCCGTGCCCGCAGGCACCTGGACGATCGTCTGGGCAGGCAGAAGGGAAGCCAGCGAAGCCAGCAGAATCAGCAGTAGAAGTGCACTTTTTTTCACGTAACTCCTCACTTTTTAAGGATTATTAACCGGGCAGCCGGCAGCTGCCCTGACTTTGCACGGGTGGGCGCGCGACCGGATGGTCCGCGCGCCCGCTGCCTTGTTATTTCAGGAAAACCATTTTTTTAACCTGGTCAAACGAACCCGACTGCAGGCGGTAATAGTAGAGGCCGCTGGGCAGGGTTGAGGCATCGAAGAGAACCTCATGCCTGCCGGCCTGCTTGTTCTCATCGACCAGGGTCAGCACCTCACGGCCGAGCAGGTTGTAAATCTTGAGAGCAACCTTGCCGGTGACCGGCAGGCTGTAGGCGATTTTGGTCGCTGGATTGAACGGATTGGGATAGTTCTGCTCTACGGCAAACTCCACGGGCAAGCCCGAGGCATCGCGCTCCATCCCGGTGTTGATGGGGCGATCATAGCGGGTTCCCCTGGCATCGAGGGTCAGGCTGTCGATGATGACACCGTTCAGGTCGATGCTCTCGAAGTGCATCCGGTCGCCGTCCACCCCAAACTTGACATAGTTGACTGTCGATTTGGTTTTGCCTACCCACCAGCCGGATTGTTCGGAGTAGGTAGCCGCGCCGAAACTGCCGACCAGCATCTGCAGACGGCCCTGGCCGGGGGCGCTGCCGTATTCTGCGACCGCCGAGGAATCGGAGACGTTCAGGTTGATCGGCTTGGATCGGGTATAGGTATGATCGTGGCCATTGAGGATGACATCAACGCCGTAATCGTCAAAGGTTTTCCACCAGTAGGGAATCGCCGAGTCCATCTCGCCGGCATGTCCGCCGCTGGTGAAGAAGGGGGCGTGGAAATAGACCACCGTCCAGGTGGCGGTATTCTTGGCGAGCAGATTCTTGAGCCAGGTCCACTGCGTCGAGAGGGAGGCCTCCGACAAGAGGCAGATGAAAAGGGTATTCCCCTGCTTGAACGAGTACCATTTTTCATTGCCCGGCAGGACCAGCTGGTTCATCACCGCATTTCCCGACTCGGTGTCGTAGTAGAGGTGGTTGCCGTGGGTGTAATAGGTCAGGGTCTTTTCCAAATATTCCCTCCCCCAGAAGTAGTATTTTTCCCACAATCCGGGATAGAGGGAGTTATCGATGATATCGCCGACGTTGATGTAGAAATCGGCCTTTTCGGCGGCGGCCATCGAGGAAATTTGCTGGAATTCTTCTGTGCCCGCCTGGCAGTCGGCGCCGACGATGAAGGTGAACCTGGTGTCGGCCGTGTCGCAGGCGGTGGTGAAGTTCATGCGTTTGCCCCATAATTCATTGAATTTGAATGAATAATAAATCGTGGAGCGCGGCTTGAGACCGGGAAAGGTATAGTCAAAGAGGTATTCGGGCTGATCGCCCAACTGGTAATTGTTATAGCGAAAACCCGGAAAGGCGCCCTGCTCAAAGGCCTCGGTGTAGCCCCAGCGGATGGAGTCGGCCTGATTGAGATTTTTCCAGGTGATGGTCAATCCCTTGAGGGAGTTACGTTTGGTGCCCCAATGGATATTGGCGGGCAGGTTGATACCCGGCCACCAGCGGTCATCGCCAAGGCGGAGGAAATCACCATCCTCGAGGAAGAAGACGGCCGGGGAGTGGACGGTGTAGGAAAAGTCGCCATTCTCCGGGTCCACGAGTCCGGGGTCACCCTGCGGGACGATGTTGACGAGCTGGAAATCGGTGGCGCCGTAGCTGAGGTCGATGTCGCGGGTGTTGAAGTAGAGGAAATTCTCGACCTTCGAGTTGGTGCCGTAGACCTTGGTCGGGGCGTAGCTGGTGTTGAGTTCGGGGAGGACGACCATGGAGTTGGTGAGCACGGAGTAATCGATATAGTGGGCGATGAGATTGTAGCTGCCGCAGTCGTAGACCGTGACCTTGTTGATGGTGACCTCGGGATCCTTGGTTTCCATTTTGGAATCGAAGGCATCGATGTAGATGGCTTCGGAGTTCATGTCCCAAAAGGTGCAGTTGTCAACCTTGAAGACATTGACCGAGCCGGTGGCGGTGAGGGGGTCATTGAAGCTGATGCCCATATCGAGGATGTGGGCGAAGTAGCAGTCCTGGATGAGGACGGTATCGACGACCGAGCTGGGGACGCCGAAGATGCCGAAGCCGGTGGTCTGACCTTTGTCGGAAAAGTTGAGGAAATCGGTTTTGAGGACCTTGAGGTTGTAGCCGGTGGTGTTCGGGGCATTGGTGATGCCGATGGCAGTGGAGTCGGCGCCGAGCGCGCCATCGAGGATGACGCCTTCGAGGGAAAAGCCGGCGCCGATCTCGAAGATGGCGTCAGAAGCGCCCGAGGTCAGCAGCGGCCGCTGTTTCAATCCATCAGCGGAGCGGATGGTGAGTTCCTTGTCGATCACCATTTTATGGGTGTTGTCATAGAGACCGCCATCCGACACCAGCATGATGGTCTGGCCGGCGACAGCCGACGCAACGGCATTGGCAAGGGTGTTTTCGCCGGCGAAGACGAAGACGTACTCGGAGTTGTTCTCCGGCCACCAGCGCGGATCGCCGAGGCTTTTGCCGTCATCTCCGGCGCCGATGGCGGGCGATCCGGTCATGAGGGTGAAATTGCCGCTGACAGCGCTGGCGTAAAGGGGATCGACCCCGGCCCAGACACTGGTCAGCTGGCTCTCCACCGCCCCGGCCTCGAGGCTAACCTGGTCCAGTCCGTTGTAAAGGAGATGGCTGATGCGGGAGTTCAGGCCGGCGATGATGCAGACCGAACCCGGCGAGCCCCCCGAATTGGTTATGATCGTATTTTTAATGACCGCTCCATCGATATCACGGGGATAGATGTTGCCGTCGGCCGCATCATGGATGGTCACATGGTCGACGACAAATTCAGCTTGTGGATTGGCGTCGATGGCGGACGACTGCAGATAGATGGCATAGCCGCCGATATCCCAAAAGGTGGAATTGGTGCAGAAGAAATGTTTGACCTGGCCCGGAGCGATGGTGCCGTCGCTGAACTGGATGGCCTGCTTGATGATATGCGAAAATGTGCAGCCATCGATGATAAGGCTGTCCAGTTGATTGGAATCCTCGCCGTAGACGGCGTAGTCGAAATTGACGAAATCGCAGTTGAGGAGCTTGAGAGTATAGCCCAGCTGCAGGGCATACCACTCGGGTTCGGCGCCGCGGATGCCGACCTCACGGGCGCCGCCGGCGACCGTGCCGTCGACGTAGATGCCTTCGAGGGTGAGGTCGTCGGCCGTCTGCAGCAGGGCCCATCCGCCGGAAGCGGACCAGCGGGGCTTGGTGGTTAACCCGGATGCGGCGCGGATGGTGACGGGTTTATCCTTGATGATCACCAGATCGTTGCCTTCGATGTACTCGCCGCCGTCGGTGGTCAGCTCGATGATATCGCCGGGGGCTGCCGATTCATAGGCGGCAGAGATGACATCCGAGCCGGCAGGCACCTGGTGAATGGTTTGGGCGAAAAGAGATGAAACTGTGATTAACAAAATCCCCGCAAGCCACAGATACACTTTTTTCATTAGCAGCCTCATGTTTAGAATGGAATGGAGGGGTGATGATTGTACCTCTATGGCCCTCCCTGGCAGACCTGACCGCGCAGGGAGGGCTGGGGAGGAGGTTTGCTATTTTCGATTAGGAAAATTTTCCGGTTGGTTGCTGACTTGGAAATGAAGAGATGCACTGCAAGTGATCTTTGCGCTAACGTAAGGAGCCCGTAGGGCGACTGGAGTTAGCGCAAATGCGGTCATCTCAA
>Ga0209717_1000762_pt1 | contig 37778 bp, 30 predicted proteins | sample AD_UKC048_MetaG_FD_184418 | JGI IMG/M metagenome (GOLD analysis project Ga0209717, IMG submission 184418) | Active sludge microbial communities of municipal wastewater-treating anaerobic digesters from USA - AD_UKC048_MetaG (SPAdes) (version 2) | ecosystem: Engineered > Bioreactor > Anaerobic >...
GTCTGCATCTTCACAATCTCCGCTTTCAGCACAGACAAAGCCGGGATCGCTCTTATCTGCACAAACACCGGAAGCACAAGTGAAACCATCCGGACATTTTGTTACAGAAACCGGTTCGCACTTTCCATTTATTTCCTGAGTTCCGTCATCACACATACAAGTAGGAACACCGAGTTTTATCTCACATGTACCTCTGTTGATTTCTTTACAAGGGTTCGGATCGCATGAGTTTATACATTCGCCTGCAATACAGGATGCCCCGGCATCTTCACAGCTTCCGCCCGGGTTTGTTTTTGAGCACAGGGTCTCTTTGCACGGGATCCTTTGACACATACCTTCACCCGATCCGTCAGAATCTATACAGAGAGTTCCTCCGAAACAATCCTCATTGCTGTAACATTTTTTCTGTCCGCAGTAACCTGTTCCGTAACATTTTCCGTAAGGACAATCGGTATCATCATCGCACATCAGTGCACAAGTTCCGTATGTTTCATAACACTGTGTATTCCCGGGGCAGTCGCTTGCTACAGCACATCCTATACAAATCCCGCCTGCCGCATGAGGCGATGAACAGACAGTCGTTGCACCAGGGAATTCACGGCAGTCACCATCTTCAATACACTGCTCATTCGAAAGATCGAAGGGAACACAATAACCGCTAAGGCACTGCAACCCTTCCGGGCAGAAATCAAACTCAACAAGAATGCATCCATCTTCGTCAGCAACATAATTCTCATTGCAATCACAGTGATATCCTTCAATAGAACCGTCAAGAACACAAACATTTTTATGAAGAGGATTGCCGCTCCCTTCACATGGATTGGGAACACATTTGTTTGAAGCAAGCGGTTCGCATTTGTCATTTTTGAACTCAAACCCCTGATTGCATTCGCAAGAACCCGATATGTTTGTCGAATTTAGAGGACAGCACTTTCCGTCACTCATTTGCAGACCTGTGTCACACTGACAGAAAGGAGCATCATTTTTAGTTGAACAAGTGCTGTTTTCAGGGCACTCGTATCCGTAACAACGGTCAGTGATACAAATTCCCTGTTGACATATTTCACCTTCAGGACAGTATCCGTTAAGCCCTTCTATTGTGTTTTCAGAGCATTCAGGAACGCACTGTTCTTCATCGTAGTCAGGAGTAACATAATAGGTGTTGCAGACACATTCCCCTTCAACATTATTTGAATACGGCTGACAGCAGAGTCCCTCCGAAGAATGATAACTCACATCACATTCACAGGTATAACTTCTGCCTTCATCGGCATGCATGCATCTTGTTCTGTTCTCAGCAATATTCTTTTCCGTTTCACATGGATTGGGATCGCAAATGTGATCTTGAGTATCTTCATCATCCGATTCGTTATCACTTACTGAAGAACTGTCATCATCTAAGACAACATCGTCATTTACATGACCGCTCTTGTCATCTGTCTCATTATCACTATTTTCGTTTTCGGATAATGGATCCTTATCACTTATGAAGTTATCAGAATCACTGCCCGTTGAAGTCTTTGACGAACAGGAAAAAAATCCGGCTGACAACATCATCAGCAATACCAGACACTTTTTCATTACAAACCTCCTTGTACCAGTTCTATATTTATTTTAAAGAACTTGGTTTCTCCATCATATCCATTTGATTTCACTTTATATTTATTGTCATCATTAACAAAAGTCACTTCAAGTTTTAACTCAGGTGCGGTCTGAGGTGTTACAGGATTTGTAAACTTAAGGTCAGCACCGGTAAGTACGACAGAAATTGAAAGAAATGTTTCGAAACACTCTTTAACCATCTGCATCAGAAGAACACCCGGAACGACTGGCTTTTCAGGAAAATGCCCATTAAAAACAGGATGTTTCCAATTAAAAAAGATTGTGGTTCTGAATCCGTCCTCTATTCTTTCAAATTCCGAATGGGTAAAAAGATCATTTCTGAACATTGTTCTTTTCCAAAAGTGACAGTTCAATTCTGAGCTTAACATTAAAATGAACGATCGTTATAAATGCAGGAGTGACTGAACCTGATTCATTGTAGCCGTAATTTATTTCAAAAACCGGTTCATCAATGTCTTCGGCTTTCCATACTTTTTTCAACAGGCCCCCTTTCTTTTCGATCAGAAAATTGTTGGACAGTTTTTCACTTACAGCACATTCATAAAGAAAATCTTCACTATCCTCGAATAGATATCCGTTACAGTCACTATGCTCAATCCCGCTTAGAACCATCGTTGTAAAGTCTTCTCTGAATGTCTTTTTCACTTCAGACCTGTCAAGTTCAGCGAAAACATTCTGCATTTCAGCAATTCCGTTTTTGATCTCCATATCAAAAAGCTTAAAACCGGTTTCTGAGATCAGCGACATTCTGAAATGATCTTTTTCAAGTTTCTTAACCGCAAGAAGTCCTGAAAAATACATCGAATACAGCTTTATGGAAACTCTGTACAAAGCAGAAGTTGTATCTGAAAAAGGGACCTGTGATAAATTCAGAACCGTCTTGCCTTCCACAACACAATTACGGCATGGAAGAGTCACACAGGATGTAAAAAGCATCAACAGCAGCAATAATGCCGTGAGTTTATTTAACAGAAAATTCCGATTCATCTATTTTACCGTTCAACTTTTTGTCAATGAAAAGAAGTTCTGTTGAGTCACCTGTTATCTCGACCATTGTAAGCATGCTCACAGTAAAATCCGATTTATCCATTATCATGTTGATATTTCTGAAATATTCTGACAAGGATGTTCCTTTCACTGGTGTCATGGAAATAGTCAGTTCCCTCCCTTTTTCCTTTATATCAAAAATAAAATTTCCTTTGTCTGATAATATGGTTCCATTCAAAGAAGCAACCATTATTTCGTTTATTTCCTGGAAAACCCTGCTGGTGCTCATATCAAAGCTTGATGTTTTCTGCCCGTCTTTCATGGTTATATTGTTTCCATTTATTACAATCGTGTAGAAAAACGGAGTTGTATATTCCCATTTCAACTTGTTACCATTCTCACTCTTTTCAAAAAAGAATCTGCCGCCTGAAGTCACTTTCTGTGAAAGGAATGACAGTGTTTTCACTTGCTTGAAAGAACTTTTTATTGAAACAATGCTGGATGCATTTGATGCAACAGTATTTCGCCATTTTGCAACATTTGAAGACGAGGCAAGTTCTGTAAAAGCCGCACTGGCGTCACTTTTTACATTTTCTGTATTTACTGTTTGTGCAAAAGACAGCATAAAGAACAGCGTTAAAGCTATAAATAATATTTCCTTCAATCAATCCTCCAGAAAAAACTTTTCAGGAACCGTCAGTTCAAAACCTTCCTTTTGACAGTAGACAATGAATTCATCAAGCATTTCAACCGTTCCTTTAACCGTATCATGAAAAAGAACAATGTCCCCTCCTTTTACTTTTTTCATGACAGATGACAATATTTTTCCCTTTTCTTTCAAAAAAGTATCAAACGATCTTACCGACCAGCCGATAGTTATTAAACCGAGTTCCCTTGCTGCATAAGCTATTGAAGGGTTTGTAACACCGAAGGGAGGTCTGAAATACAGTGTTCTTTTTCCTGTTATATTTTCAATTATATCTGAAGTCTTTTTAAGCTCGAAAAGCATTCTTTTTCTTGAGTAGAAAGGGAAAAAGTTCGAGTGACCGTATGTGTGATTGCCGATCAAATGACCTTTTAAAAAAATATTTTTTAGTAATTCAGGATTTTCCAAAGCTTTCGATCCATTTATGAAAAAAAGGGCTTTTACTCCTTTTTTATCAAGTATTTCAAGCACTAACGGCGTGTTAACAGGATCAGGACCATCGTCAAATGTCAGAAGGATGTCTCTTTCCGACTTTCTGTTCCTGCACACAGCTTTCAGAAAAATACCCGAACTTATGCTGAAAGATGCCCAGGCAATAAATGCAATAGATATTATGATGATTAAGCTAAATAGAACCATTTTTTATAAAAATAAATGCATTTTCCATATTAAGAAAACTGTTCCAGACAAGTACTTGTTTTATTTGAGGGTCCTTTATTATCAGATCAACTGCCATAACTGTTGACAATGCTCCTGCCGTCATAAATTCACCTGTCACTTCCTTGGGATTTACAATATTGATCCATTTGTAACTCTTCAAAACATCTTTTTTCCAGTTGTCGCATTCGCTGTCACCATTAAAGGGAGTGAAGATGACTGTTTTTGCGGGATCTATGCTGTTTTTCTCAATGAACTCTCTGAAATGTTTAACTGTTTGCATTTTATCTATGACAGGAACGGTCTTAATATCTGAAACTTCTGCAACAGATCCCTCTTTTTTACCTGAAAGGACAACAAATCCCGCCCCTTCACCAGGTATTGAATTTTCTCTGTGAAGGCCTATCCTTTCGGCTATCACAAGATATTCATTTGTCATTTCATCAACTCCGCCGCATAGAATATTAAGTTCCGGCTCTTCACAACTTATAAGAAACGATTCAAAAAGAGCCGATTCAAAAGAGATGCCTCTATGGACAAAAGTTGAATTATATCCGGTGCACCCGGTAAGAATCGAAATTGTTCCCCCGACAGTGTTATGGGTAGAATAGATAAAAGGTGCGGGATTGAGATTCTCTTCGCCACCCTGCTTTATTGAAGAAATAAATTTTATCGTGTCTGACAGACATCCGAGCCCTGTTCCTGTGATTATGGCATCAGGTTTCCTGATCCCCCCGTTTTTCAAAGCTGTCATTCCGGCAAACACCCCATTCTTAATTATTCCGCTGAACCTTCTTGATTCTTTCGGATCTATAAACTCCTTTATTTCCGGCTTCTGACATCTGAATGTTGTCCCGTCTTCATTTTTATGCGGAATAAGAATTCCTGTTGATCTTATATATGCCGGCATTTTAACACCTTGTAAATATTAAGCAACTGTTATTGCCACCGAATCCGAAGGAATTGCTCATAATGTGTTTTACGGGATTGTCTGTCAGAGTTGAAGGAAGCGGTTTGAGCCCTGTTGCTTCTATCGGTATCCTGAACATTTTATCACCGGGAACCATATTCTCTTTAATTGAAAGAATTGAGATAACAGCTTCAATACCGCCTGAAGCGCCAAGTGTATGACCTGTCAGTGTTTTTGTAGAGCTCAGCATTGGCATTTTTTCTTTAAAAACCCTGACAACCGCTGCACTTTCAGACGCATCGTTGTTATCAGTGCCTGTACCATGAAGATTAATATAATCAACATCTTCCGGGTTTAATCCTGCTTTTTTCAATGCACCGGTCATAGCCGCATAGGCACCGTTGCCTTCAGGACTTGAAGCGGTTTGATGATACGCTTCTGCACAGTTACTCCATCCGGCAAGTTCGCAAATCGGGATGTTTCCTGTTTTTTTTATGGTTTCCTCTGTTTCTAAAACTGCAAATGCCGCCCCTTCACCAAGATTCAACCCCTTTCTTGATGCATCAAGCGGTCTGCATGGCTGTGTATCATGAATTCTCAATGAATTGAATCCGTTGACAGTAAAGTATGTGAGAGCGTCACTCCCTCCTGCCACAACCCTTTCAACCTCTCCATGCTGAAGAAGTCTTGCCGCCGTAATGAAAGAATTGGCGGAAGATGAACAGGCGGTACTTATTGTTGTAACAAAATCTGTCGCATTTATAAGAACAGAGACTTTATGTGCTGTATCGCCGCAATCATGGCAGATAACATCATTAATATCTCCGCCGTTTTGAAGATCGTTTGAAAACTCCCGGTAAAACAGCTCGCTTCTATCCATTCCGCCAACTGTTGTTCCGCAGACAAGACCCGTCAGTATCCCGTCATTTTTCCTTATTTTTGCATTCACTGCCGCTTCTTTTGCCGCAACAGCAGCAAGAAGAGAGCACCTTGTTTTAAATTCATTTCTTGAAACCCCTGCAATTTGAGCAAGTTCGTCATTGCTGAAAGGAACTTCGCAAAGTGGAAAATTCCTTGCGAGCTTTGAATCGACAAATCTTGTTTCTGTCTGGCCGCCTTTCATTTCAACAAGCGATTTGACCGTCTGACCACAGCCGATGCCTATTGAACTTATTATTCCTGCAGCAGTAACATATATCTTCTTAGCCATCTTATTCCTCTTCGTTATCGCTGCCTTTGGGAAAAACAACATGCTTTCTTGCGAATGCCGTTTTTTCCCTGTCGTAACCTTTTGCAACTATTGAGATGCTGTTAATCTTCTTTTCCAATGTCACCGGCACGCTGATCTTGTTTACACTGCCTGTTTCTGAAAGTCTTTTATAAAAATACTTTTTGTCATTTATAAAAACAAAGACATCTCTTGTTTCAGCAGGGTTTATCTCAAATGCTATATTGAATTTCCCGTTTTCAGAAAGTGAAGGCGATCTGTCAAAGAAAATTCCGGGCATTTTAATACTGTATTTAATGTCCATTTGCAGTTTTGACGGTTTTTCCTCTGAAGTCTTCACATTTTCCGACCTTATCCAGAAACCGTCTTCAGAAAGATAGGCCTCTCCGCATTTTCCGGTACTTTTCAGAACGGATCTCTCTTTTATGATGCCATATACATTTTTCAGATCTGCGGCACTGAATATCTCTACACCCTTTTCAAGAACTATCCCCGCTTCTCTGCTTTCAAATACACATCCTGCGCCTGACCTGTATATCGGAACTGAAAAACCTGAGTTGTATTTCGTTTTGTAATCATACAAAGACACCGCAAGCTTTGTTGCCAGAGTTTCTTTTGCCTCAAAATTACTCAACTTGAATTTAAATTCCGCACTTTTTGTTTCACCGGGAGCAAGAGTAAAAGAAAGAGTTCCGCTGTTAATGAATATCTCTTTTGAATTATCCACATTTATCAACATCGCCCTTCCGTCAAGAACAGCCCCTTTCCCGATGTTGGTAAAATTGATCAGAAGCTTAACCTCTTCACCTGGCTGTATCATACCGTCAACACTTCCACCTGAGTCAACGGATAGAAAAGAGAGCTTTATATCAGGTGAGTCAACCGGCATGGTCTCAATAACAAAATCTTTGATTTTAATTACTTTGTCAGGCGTTCCTGTGTAAAGCTTTAACTGTGCGTTCTCCTTTCTCCACGGGACTGACTCAGGAAGCTTTATGTTCACGGTTCTTTCGATAGAACCGCTGAAAGTACCGAAAGGAATTTCCAGTCTTCTTAAAAAAGGAATATCCGTTTCAAGAACTCCTATCAGATTCTCTATTTCACCCTCGATCTCCGCTTTGAACTTGAACTGGTAACTGCTTCCGCCAATGATCTTCTGACTACTTAAAAGAGACACTTTGAGTGAATCCAGGTCAGGTTGCCGCAGAGACATTGATGATTTCCACGGAATACCCGATTCTGTCAGTTTTGAAACTATTCCCGACCACTCGCTTTCCTTTATTCTGACAGCGGCATCGTTCGGTTTGATACCGTTTGATATCATTTCTTTCATGATCTTTATTGCTATTTCGATCTCCTCGTCGCTTTTAAAAGCACCGATCTTCTCTTTTCTCCTCTCTTTCACTATTTGATCAGTATCTTTGTATTCTTTGAAATACCTGACAATTATATCCGGTTTTTCGGGCTTTTGCGGAATATAAGAACTGACGATATGCTCTTTAAGCTTGTTCTCTGTAACTATGTTCTCGCCCATATCAAACAACGATATCTTTTCATTGTGAATAAAAGCCGGCCTTATCTCGATTTCAGGAGTTATTCCCACAGATTGGATCGAAACACCTCCTGGAGTCAGATACTGGGCAATTGTAAGCTTCATGCCTCCTCCGCCCGGTATCCTGAAAAGGTTCTGAACACTCCCTTTGCCGAAACTTTTTCTTCCCAGAACACTCGCTCTGCCGTTTTTCTTAAGAGCCGCGGTAACGATCTCGGCAGCAGATGCGGTGCCTTCGTTTATCATTACAGTCACAGGGATGTCAAGAATGTCCGTATTCTGCTTTTCTGCTTCGCTGACATCATCTTCATCATCTCCTACAGTAGAAACAATAACCCCCCTTTCCAGAAAAATATCACTGATCTTTATCGCCTGTGAAAGAAGGCCCCCTGAATTGTTCCGCATATCAAGAATAAGCGATTTCATCCCTTTTTTCTTAAGATCTTCCAACGCTGAAAGCATTGACGGATAAGTGTTTTCCATAAAACCGGAGAGCTTTATATAACCTATTCCGGGCTCCGGCATTGCAGAAACGACAGACTCTATTTTGATCTCTGCTCTGGTAATTGTAAATTTTAAAAGGTCGGGAACACCCTCTCTTCTGATCCTTATGGTGACGCTGGTTCCCGGCTTGCCTCTCATTCTTTCAACTGCCTTGTTGAGTGTCATGTTTATTGCAGATTCATCATCGATCTGCACTATAACATCGTTAGCTTCCACCCCCGCTTCCATTGCCGGAGTACCGTCCATGGGAGAAACGACAACGATCTCTCCGTCATCATTAACACTTATTACGATTCCGAGCCCGCCGAAATTTCCTTCCGTTGAGCTTGTAAACTCTTCAAATTCCTTCGGTGTGAAAATATATGAATGGGGATCAAGCTTTTTAAGAATGCCGTTGACAGCAATATACTCTACATCTGTTATTTCAAGAGAAGCGTCGGGAACATAATTTTTTTCAATAAAGCCGTATACCTGCTTCAATACATAGGCAATATCATAAAGATCTCTCATTCTTCCCACATTAGCCGTGTAGGTGTGATTATATATCTGGACTGTAACCTGATTTCTGTTCCTGTCGTATTTGATCAATGTTTCAGGTAGCTGATCATGTATCGCATTCAGCCCTTCAACCAGAAGATCCGCGGCCTGCAACTTAGATTTGTTAAGATATTTGTTCTTAACAGCCCTCAAAGCATAAATTGTCACTTCTCCCTGCGATATGCTGTAATCCTTTGATGTTGAGAACATCCTTTCGAACAGGTTGGCATTAAGAATAAATGCAAAAAGAAGGATCAGCGCAACTGCAATTTTTCTTTTCATATCCATGACTCCCGACACATTTTTTATATAATCATCTCTCAAAATCTGAAACCTAAAAGATCAGTAATAACAAAATCAAATCTGCCCATCAACAGGATGATCCTCGAAACAAGAGTATATCCAAAAGAAACACCTATTGCAACAAGCAGATAAAATCTGCCCGTCTCCCCTGCGGCAGACAAAAAGCCGTTAACCTTTCTGTGCCTTGCAACAAGAAAAAGAAGAACGGAAACAATACCGGTAATACTTACAATTGCATTTATTGTAAGGTCCCACCTTATACTTCCGTTTTCAGCTAATGAAATAAGCGGGATGCTGGAAGAACGGATCATTTCATAGACATATGCCTGAAAATAGACAGGGATGCTCGCTGCAAGATAGAGCATGACAATAAAAACAGACGGCATGAAAATAAGTTTTGAATATTTTCTCTTTCCGTCTGAAGGAATAAAAAGCAGAAGTCCTGATATGACAGGAACCAGAAGAATATAATCACCGCTCATTGTATCATCAAAAACCGGAATAAGAACAGAAAAAAGCCATATCGATGCAAAATATCCGGCCGACACACCAATGAATACGGACTCAGCAAATTTATAGACGGGGTTGTCACGGTAAAGACCTGAGAATGCTGCTAAAGTGAAAGCAAACGCTGTCCAGACGCTCAAATTCATACTTATGTTCACCGTTCACCTCTCACAAGCCGTCTTATCCCTGAAAGAACTATGATAATAAGTATATATTCCAATATCATCGACATTATGTAATACCTTTTCCAGATATCTGATGAGGGGTCAATCACCTTTGTCAGGCCCGCAATCTCTCTGAACCCGCCTGCAAACCCTTCAAAAGAACCGGATTTATGAAAAGGAAGATAGTTCGGGACCATGTCTGATGAACAGATGACTGCCTTTGCAAGATTTTCATCTCCCGACAGAACAGAAAAAAGTGTCATTCCCGGTGAGCCGTCGATCATTCTCGAGGAGAACTCAAAAACAGCCGCAAAATCATTAAAACGCTCTATCCCGTTCATAATAGGAAGTGCCTTCAGTTCATTACCGTAAATATCTTTTTTCCTTACGCCGGATATATTTGATGAAAGCAGAAAAGCTCCTACCGTGCCGCCCCCGATGTATCCGATATTTACATAGTCATATCCGTAGAGATATCTCTCTTTAATAAAATCAGGGTTGCCGATACTTCTTTCAACCGCCATGAATGCTGACTCCACACCCACAGGAACGAGAGTCGCAAAAACTATACCGGCATCCTTTGCAGCAAAATATCCCACCATTGCAGAAAGAGTTTCCTCCAGCTCATATTTAGCTTCCGGACCGAAATTTGTAATTATAAGCACTTTTGAACCGGCAGGAACATTTTCCATTATTTCATATACCTTTTTTCCGTTATCTTCCATACCCGGATCGATTTCAGTATCTATAAATCTGAAAATGATAATTATAAAAACGGGTATGACCGCCAGATATTTAAAAGGAATGTCGAATAATAAAAAACCGATCCTTCTCAATTTCCCCTCCTGTTTTTGGGTGTAAATACTTCAAAAACAGTTTCTGCGGAATAAAAAAGAACCCCTGTTCCGGTCCCTATTGCAAGTGCCTTAAAAACAGGTGCTGAAAAAACATTTATCAACCACCCCTCCGAAAAAGGACCCTTCCAGTCAGGACTTAAGAAAAAATTTAAAACTGAATTAAAATAAGGAAAGAATCCGGCAATTACAAGACACACAGACACAGATATGACAAAATAGCTGTAATTTCTGAAATCAAGCATTTTATATACCGTCAAAAGCATCGAAAAGAACAACATCGCTATAAAAGTTGAAAAAAGAGGATCAAGGATTGACCGGTATATCCACCTTACGAAACCCTTCATATTCGGGCTTGATGTAACGCCGGTTTTTAAAAATGCTGAAAACATTTTAGATGCGGCATTTTTTGAAATATCCATATCTGCATTCTTAGAACAGCTTTCGGCTATTATGTCAGCAACCCCTGAACTTCTCACAAAATCAGCGTAGTATTTAACAGTTTCATTTTTATTTATTCCTGACACATTCTGCTCATCAAACCATTCTTTAAGCATATCCCCTGACCCTTTGATCCTTACTCCTTCTATTGCAGCATCCTGTACATTATCCTGTTCACCTTTTTCTCTTAAAGAATCTGTGAACCATTCCCTTAAAGAAGCAGCAACAGGAAGCATTTTTGAAATTCCTTCTATTGACATAGCTCTCACTTTTTTCTCGAGCTCGGAAACCGATTTTGAATCATCTTCATTTATGAAAACAGTGTTCTTTTCATCAAAGATCCCTTTTTTGTATTTAAGGTCCTTAAAATCTTCGCTTGTCATGTCGGCTTCCTTTAACATTTCATCCGTAGGAAAAAAATAAGGCGAAACATTGGCACTAACATAAAGACTCAGTTTTTTTCTTGCAGGGAACTTGCTCAGATAGTAATCATCGTCGATTATTATGTCTGCCGTTTCAACAAGGTATGCCGGCTGTTCCCTGATAATATTGTTAAATGCATATTTGCTCTGGTTGATATTCATTGCACCTGCAAGGAAAGTAACCAGGAACGAAAGCAGAATGACTGCTGAAGGCCACTGTGAAAATCTTCCTTTCCTTATCTTCACCGCCTCTTTGTGAAGCACTTTTAACAGACCCGCAACAAAAGAAATAACAATAACCGTTTCCCCGCACCTTAAAATGACAGAAAATATATTTCGCCCATAATCAGCATAAATCACCAGAACGCTGAAAATTACAAGCGGTATTAAAATTGTGATCACTGCAAATCTTCTCATATTCCGGCCTGAATGTTAAAAAGTTCAGTAATAAACGGAAAATATTGCGCAAGAGTACTCAATACTGATCCGGCAGTTATAATGACAGCAGTAATGATCAGAAAAAGGTATGCTCCCGACACCTTAACCGATCTTTCAGACCTGATGTTCTTAAGCTGGGAAGATAAAAGAAAGGGCTCTATTGAAATAAGATTTTTCCTTGACAGTATAGCATTGCCGCTCAATCCCGGAACATTTAAAGAAAGGTTTATGTTCCGTTTACTTTCTCCTGCAAAATATGTGCTCCAGTCTGAGATCGCAGATCCATCGGAAATATTGAAACCCATCTGCCTGCTCCAATCCTGCCTGTTCACTGCAGAATAAAACCCGGCCAGATCACCGAATGAAGGCACTGCGACAAAACTGTTCCTGCCGTTTTGAAAAAAGCTGTCGCTCCCGTCCGGAAACAGCTCCGACTCTATTGATGAGCCAGTATCTGCCGAATTTGCAAGACCTGTCATTAATGCCGTCAAAGGCCCAAGAAGCGGATGCCCCGTTGAATCCACCGAGCTCAAAAAAGATATTTTTGCGGTATTCTCTCCGAGAAGAGTTACAATAAACTTAAGCATTGATTGTCTGTCCCGGCTTATCGAACTGAAAAAAGGTCTTTTGATAAAACCGGCTGCCAATATGGAAAAAATAAATATAAAAACAACAAAAACCATTGAAATGTTTATTTTCTTCAGAATATCCGCCTCTGAATGACATTTTCTTGCTGTTTCCCTCACCGTTCCGTCATCATAATATATTTTGAGAAAATAACATGCCCTTATTGCGGAAGGTGCTGAAAAATGGTTGTCAGGAAAGGTGAACTCATAAATATTGACAGGCGGAGAGTTCCTTAAAACCCTGTAAAGTTCGACATTTACAACATTGCTGTCCTGAATATTCACGACAATATCTATCTTATCATTTTCATTATGAACTATTTTAAAAGAAGATCCGTCTTCAGCCAGGATCATAAAATAAAACATGCTTTGGAAAAGCATCGCAAAAACAATCTTTTTCATCAGCTTCTTTCTTTTCTCAGATCAAAAACTATCGTCCTTCCGGCTTTTCCGGTCTTTAAGACTTTCTTCCTGCCGGCACCTTCAAAATAGACTTTTTCAGATACATCTATCTCTATTACCGAAAAAGGATCTATTTTCATTACATATCTCTTCCCCCACAGAAAACTCATTTCATTTCTCTCTTCATTACCGCTGACATAAACCGTAAGACATGTTCTTTCCTTTACAAAAGTTCCATCCGGAATAACTATCCAGCCCGAAACCATGTTTTCTGAATACGATGCATCAAGAAGCCATCCGGAATGATCCCCTTGTTTCTCAAAGAACATCGGGGCTGAAGCAAGAAGAACTCCGTCCCTGTCAAAAACAAATTCTATTACGCCTCTTAAAAGATCGGGATCGCTTACAACATCAAGAAACTTTTCAAAACCCGCTTTGCCGCTTAAAGAGATTCCTATGATCCTCTCAGGACGGTAATACTCAACTCTTTCACTTTTTTCTATCTGCAAAAGATCTTCTTGTGCAAAATCCCTGTCAGGAAGAGATTCCTGCTGAAAAATACTTCTGAGACTTTCAGAAAGATCTGCCGTTTTCAAAGAAACATCGTCCATTGAAAGACCATATCTCTTGAAATGGAACTTACCTGCTGACCGGCTACATTCATTTACAACAGAATATTCTTCCGTTATAAGCACCGAAAGAACTTTATTTACATATCTTCCGCAAAACATTTCCGTAACTTTCTGCAAAGAATTTGAAAATGAAAATGCAGTCACCTTGGGTTGATCTGAAGAAATCATCAAAGTTGAAGATCTTTTTATCGAAATATCTTCTCCTGCAACCAGACTTTCAGGACAGAAACTGGTTTCGAGCACATTTGGAAGCATTGTAAAATCGGTTAAAGTGCCGATGTTGACCTTTGCAAAAGGAAGTGCGGATGAACTCCCTGCAAAAACCACGGCAGGTTTTGTCTTTTTTATAAACTGACTTTCGGTAAGTTTCAGAATAAAATCATGCAGCTGTCTATTTTCAGAATCATCATAACCACCTGATATGATAAGAACATCCTCACTGCATGAGTTTATGTCAGATTCACTCATTTCGTTTATAAGGAATGTCTTTTTTATATCAAGAAGCATAGACCTTGCAAGTTTTACACAAGCATGCAGAGAACCTTCAGAGGTCATTCCCGTAACAACAGCCGAAAGCAGTTTTGGAGGAATGCTCATCATACTCGAAGAAACTTTGGATGGCTGATCGCTCTTATGGTAACTGCTTTCCTGCATTAATTTTCTGACATGTTCCTTAAAATTGAAATTATCACCCTTTTCAAAAACATCTTTTACAAAAAATGCCGTTCCATTATCTCCGTATTCAACCACAACTGTTCTTATTTTTGACTGCATTACAATAAATGAAATGTGATAGCTTTTCATTTCAGCCCTTTTTCAAGCGAATTCTTTAATTGTTCAAAAAAGGTCTCATCCTCAAATATTTTTTCGATCATTTTGCCTCTTTCCAGTCCGAAAACGATCGAAAACAGTGGCAGAAAAACAGGAAGTGTGAAAAGTATTATTCTTTTGAATGGTCTTGAAGCATTAAGAAGAAGCAATGCCGTGGACTGATCTTTCATAGGCAGTCATCATATAAAATTGGCTCTCTTTTCTTAAGAAATTCAGAAATTACAGCAAGAGATCTGCTGTCAAGTTTGATAAACTTCAGTCCCATACCCGGCTCTTCACCGCTTATCATTGCGCTATCTTCGCCTCTTACCCAGACAACTAGAGAATCGATCTCTAATTTTTCTTTACCAAGAAAAAGTATCATTCTGAATTCTGTTCCGATGGGAAATATCTGATGAGTAGCCACAAAAACACCACCTTCGCTTATATCCATTGTCAATCCGCTGAAAAAAGTATGCGGACCTGTAAGCGTTACCTCTATTTCAACATCAATTCTCTGTGCCGTCCTCTGATTCCGGGAAGAAAACACAACTTCATCAGCATTCCTTTCCTTTTCTTCGAACATTACCTTTTTTGCTATTCCTTTACTGTTATCAACGGCCATTTTCAGAAAACCTCCTCAATTTCAACAACAATCACTGTTCCAGAACGAATTCCACTCTTCTGTTTTTAGCTTTGCCAGCAGCTGTTCTATTTGAAGAAACCGGTTTGTCAGGCCCATATCCCTTCGCTTCAAGCTTGCCGGAATCTACACCCTCGTCAACAAGAAATTCTCTTACTGCTTCAGCTCTTTTCTGAGAAAGAGATATATTCAGGTTCCTGCTGCCTACATTATCACTATGTCCTTCAATAATAACTTTTTTTACAGAAGGGGCATTTTTGAGTGCATCGGCAACTTCTTTAAGCATCTCATATGACTTCCTGTCAATGACTGCCTTACCCGTCTGGAAAAGAACAACCTGTTTAAGTTCAATTTTCTTTGCTGTAACAACAATGAGTTTATATTTTTTCGGACATCCCTTTTCTTCCTCGACTCCGGGAACATCAGGACATTTGTCCACATCATCATTTATTCCGTCACCATCCTTGTCAAGTACCTGTGGACAACCGTTAAGCTCAACGGTACCCGGAACATCCGGACATTTATCATCAAGATCAGCAACGCTGTCACCGTCACGGTCAGGACAACCTTTAAGAGTCGTTATCCCTTTGTCATCAGGGCATCGGTCTTCAGAATCCGGGATACCGTCACCATCTCTATCAGCGGCAGGAGGACAACCCTGAAGTTCTTTCGGACCTATTGCATCAGGACATTTGTCATCTACATCAGCGATCCCGTCACCATCACGATCAGGACAACCTTTGAATTCAGCAGTTCCCTTGTCATCGGGACAGCGGTCTGTGTTATCCGGAATACCGTCACCATCACGATCTGCAGCCGGAGGACAGCCGTTCAATTCTTTCAAACCTTTTTCATCCGGGCAGCGGTCATCCCTGTCAGGAATACCGTCTCCGTCACGATCCTTGGCCGGAGGACATCCTTTTAGCTCAACGACACCAGGGATATCAGGACATGAGTCATCAAGATCTGCAAGTCCGTCACCATCTCTGTCAGGGCATCCTTTAAGTTCAGCAAAACCTTTATCATCAGGACAACGGTCTGTGGAATCAGGAACACCGTCACCGTCACGGTCTGCAGCGGGAGGACAACCATTCAGGCCGAGAGGTCCGGAAACATCAGGACATTTATCATCAATATCAGGCAGCCCGTCACCATCTTTATCGGGACAACCTTTGAATTCAGTTGTGCCGGCATCTTTGGGGCATCTGTCTTCCACATCAAGTATCCCGTCTTCATCAGCATCTTTAGGAATACAGATATCCGCATTTAATGAAGCTTTTGTAGCATAAAGATCTTTGGCCGTTATGTGTTCTTCCGCACGGTAATGATTGCCTGACTCCAGCTCGAGTCTGGCAAATTCTATGTGGCTTTCGGCCATTGCAATATCATACGGGGCGCAAATATCTGCACCGCGGTTTTTATCGACTTCAAGCCGTTTGCTCTCAAGCAGCGTGCTTTTGTAAAGTTTGCTTCCTGCAACGCATCCGCCAAGAAGCATAAAAGATATTGCTATTATTATATGTCTTTTCATTTTGCACCTCCCTTCGGAGCAGTGCTGTCTTCTTTTTTCTTTTCCTTTTTCTGTTCCTCTTTTTTCTCTTCCTCTTTTTCTTTTTCCTTTTCGTCAGACTGCTTTTTCAAATATTTTTGTCTCATTTCTTCATAAACATCATAGTAAGAAGGTTTCTTTTCCTCTTTCTTTGCCGGCTCAGCTTTTTTCGGCTCCTCTTTTTTTTCTGCAAAAGGATCCCCTTTCAATGAGGGTTTTTCTTCAGGATCCGCTGTTACAGCAGGTTGCGGCTCCGGTTGCGGCTCCGGTTCCAGCTTCACTTCAGGCGCCGGTGTTGGTGCAGGTGCAGGGGTTACTGCTGCAGGGACAGGTTCCGGCTTCACTTCAGTCGCCGGTGTTGGTGCTGGTGCAGGGGTTACTGCTGCAGGGGCAGGTTCCGGCTTCACTTCAGTCGCCGGTGTTGGTGCTGGTGCAGGGGTTACTGCTGCAGGGGCAGGTTCCGGCTTTGCCCCTCCTGCTATTTTTTCTGCTTCGTTGAAATATTCCAATGCTTTTGTTGCAAGAAAATCGGATGAATCATAAATGCTTTTTGACCTAAAATCATAAGCTTTGGAAAGATATGCATCACCCTTGAAGAAATAGTAAGCCGCCTTTCTTTTTTCAAGCGGTTTAACTTCATCCGCAGCTTTTTTTGCCAGCGATCTTCTCCCGAATTCATCGGTTTCGACTATGTCGGCCTTTTCAAATGCGGTGGCGATTTTACCAAGAGACTTTTCCCGCTGGTCTTCCGCTTTCCATATTGAAGAAGTAGATCTGGCGATCCCGCATGATACGAATATTACCGGTATCATTGCAAAAAAAACAACTGACACTAATCTCATAACGACCTCTGCCTAATAATTAGTGAGAAAAGTTACCAGAAATATCTGGCTCAGTCAAGTTTAAATCTGCATGAAAATAAAGATTAGAAATTAATCCAGTTCTTATACTCAATAAAGGGGGAGACCCACTCGCTATCTTCGAAACCGTTCTCCTCAAAAAAGTGGAGAAATGCCTTGATTATTGTAAAATCCATTCCTATCATTGCATTGTAGAATCCTTCTTTCATCAACTCTTCCCATTCATCTTTCTGTGCATATCTTATCTTGCCCAACAGGAGGAGAATTTTTGACTTAAAATAAGATACTGAATATTTTTCTGCATATTCGAGAGCTTCTTCCAGAATCGCACTTGCCTTGTCATTGTCATTGAGCATTATGCATACTTCGGCAAGCTTGCATGCACATCTGATGTAAAGGGAATATACAAACTCCGCAGGCGAAACACCTTTCCCGTCATATTTTACAATTACATCCCTTAAAATTTTGTAACCTCTTGTGGCAAAAGTGACTGCATCCAGATAATTGCCTGAATTCACGAGTATATCTGTTGTTCTGTCGATAAGCCCTATCTCCTCTTCATAGCAACCAGCCATGTGAAGTTTCTTGACAATATCTGCAATGGTTGTCATATCAACATCTTCGGCAAGAAGAAGTATCTCACCTCTTGCAACAAGCTCAAGATGATAATCAGATCTTGTCTTTGCGTATGTTACAAGCTTTTCCCAGAATATTTTTGCCCATTGCGGCTCAACTATGCGCCATAAACGGGCATTCTTGATCTCAGGAAGGATTTTAAAATCGTCGTTTGTATCATCAGATTCAAATGATGAAACTATTGTCTGGTACGACCTTTGAGATATTTCAAAAAATCCGAGCTTTTCCATATAAACAGCAGAAGAGAAAAGGAATGAGTTCATCCTTCTGTCAACAATACCGCCCAGATTTATATAGCTTAAAAGAAGCCAGTGTTTGTTAAGCTGATAAATTTCAGCGGGGGTTGAAGCGAGTTTCGAAACAAGCTCTTTATAGAAAGCCCTTTCCTGCTTTCCTATCTTAACCTTCTTTTTTAAAGCTGTGAGTATCGATCTGGATGTAAATCTTAAATGATCCTTGGTTTCTATGAGGTACCCTTTTTTTACAAGTTCCTCTACACACGAAGCACCGGTTGTTGAAACCAGAGTGAAAAGGGACTTCGGGACTTCATAAAGATTAAGAAGCGTAAATTCCCTCAGTGTTCTGGCAACATCCTCAGGAAGCATGTCAACTCTCAAAGATATGAGCTCATCAAGATTTTCAGGGCATACAAAATCATCAGGAAGTTTTGAAAAACGCCAACTTCCCTTCATTTCAAAAATAAATCCTCTGTCCTTTAGATATTCAGCAAGCTGGACAGTAAAAAGTATATTTCCTGATGCCTTGTCCTTGAGAAGTTTTTCAAGGTCTGCAGGGATTTTTTTTGTATTTAGCACCACACCGACTTCCTCAATGAGACGGTCTTCAGGGAAACCATTGAACTCATAAATATTTTCCTTAACGCTGTTCCCGAGTACCGCCGCATCAGGATCCACCACGAATACTACCGACATTGGCATACACTCAAAAACCCTGTTAAGACTTGCGAAAAACTTAATCGATCTTACATTAAGTGTGTTTGCGTTGTTGATGACCCAGAGCACCGGTTTGCTTCTGCTTAGACCGTAAAGAACATATGAAAGAAGATATTCTATGTCATGTTTGGGCAATTTGGTTTTAACAGGTGAGAAATTGAGACAGATAAGAGCACTCAGGCACTCTTTCTTGCTATCAGGAAGAGCTTCTCCGAACAGTTTATCAAATTTCTTTTTTACAGTATTGACATCGTTGCTTTTTATTTTCATCAGCGCTTTGATAAGAATGATGAAAATCATAAAATCAAAATCAAAAATGTTGGCATCTGAAACAACAATACTGTAACCATTCTCAGGAGCGTTTTTTTCCGAAAAACTTCTAAGGCGGTTAACTATATGGCTCTTGCCGCTTCCTGAACTGCCTTTAAGATAAAATGAGCCGCCTTTACAGATACGGAATCTTTCTTCTATCTTTCTGAACATGGGAGCACAGCTTTCCTGAAATTCAGATGTCACTGTTTCATTAATGAGAGAGTCGAGAGAAACATCATATTTTTCATTTACTTCGGCCGGGTTAAGAAAATACTGGTCCGGCTCCTTGACAAGTATTTTTTCACTCTTAAGGTTAAAAGCACTTTCGTCTTTTTCGTTTGAGGAAACAGACTCGACACTCATTCCTTCAGGAGGCGGAACATCAGAACTTTCTCCAGCGGAAAGCTGTTCAGAACCGTCAAGTGATGTCAGTTCATTGAAAAGTGAGTCCAGATCTATATCACCTTTTGACTGAACAGGTTCCTTTTTCGATTTTTTATTCTGGGGAGCATTCGGAGAAACTATTCTTTTATCACTTTCATTCTTTGATTGTGCTGAATCTTCAGACGCCTTCTTTGAATCCTTCTCTATCTTAAGTTCCGGTCCGCCTGCGGGCTCATCTGTTGCTGAACCGTTGATCTCTATTTCAATATCCTGTTTGTCCGTAGAAATGTCATTTGTTTCGATCACAACACTGTCATCATCTGAAACTTCTTCAAGAACAAAGATTTCCTCATCTTCCTGTTTAATTTCAGGCAAATCCTCAACATAGTCGTCCTTTTCTTCAATCTTTTCGATCAGGTCCGAAAGTTTACCTCCACATGACATACAGAAATTAGCACTTTTTTCGTAAGAGATGTCACACGATTCGCAAATCTTTTCCAATTTCTTGCCGCAGGAGATACAGAAACCCTTAATTTTAATATCAGACACATTTGAACAATAGAAGCACTTCATCGTATAGCCCTGATTTTATTAACTTAATTTCATCATCAATTTCTTTTCCAAGCTTAATGCTCCACCCACTTCAAATCGGAACCGGAGAGAGTATATATTTTTACTTTAAATTTTTCCATAATTTTTTTTATCAGCTCATCTTCTTTTATTGCAACTGAAACCGCTGTTGCGGCAACATCAGCTGTCAAAGCATTTTGAGCAGTTACCGTTACTGACTTTGCATCAACTACAGGTTTTCCTGTTCTCGGATCAAATATGTGTGAAAATCTTTTATCATTTATCACAAAAAATCTTTCGTAATCTCCGCTGGTTGCAATGCCGACGCACTCTTTATCGCCAAACGAAAGGGTTTTCAAATGATCTGACGGATCTGCAGGATTTTTTATCCCTATTTTCCAAGGTTCTTTCCCCTTTTTTCCGCAAACCAGCATGTCACCGCCGTAATTTACAATAAAATCTTTTATTCCGTTTTTCTTAATTATCTCGCCGGCTCTATCTATGGCATAACCTTTTGCTATTCCGCCAAGATCTATCAGCACCCCTTCTTTTTTATATTTTATAACATTTTTCTCACAATCAGCCAAAATCATTTCTGAACCTGTAAGCTTTATCTTTTCTTTGAGTTCTTCCTCCCCCGGCTCTTTTCCTTCTTCCCAGAGAGCACCCTCGCTTTTATATGTTATGTCAAAAACTCCATCCGTCATTTTTCCGTATTCAAGCGAAGTCTTTATCAGCATACATACATGATTCGGCACTTGAACTTCTTTAAAAAATGCATCTCTGTTGAGAACTGAAACGAAGCTTTCCGGTTTATAATAACTAACTTCTTTTTCGATCAGCTCAACATCTTTTCGCAGCATATCTTCCAAGTCATCATTTTTTTGACCCGTATAAATAACGCTGAGCACTGTTCCCATGCCGGAAAAAGTATATTTCTGAACATTCTCACTTTCACTGCAGGAAACAGTAAAAAAAGAAAAAACAAGACATTTTATAACTATCGATCTAACTATCTTTCCCTTCAACTGGCAGGAATTCACAAATCTTTTCAATAAGCACCTCCTTTCTGACCGGTTTTTCAATAAGGGCATTGCAGACCCTTAGAATTTCAGGAACCTGATCTCTTCCGGCAAGTGCCGTTACTGCAATAATCGGAATGTGTTTCAGTTCAGCATTATTTCTTATCACTTTTGAAGCTGAAAGCCCGTCAAGATCAGGCATCAGGATATCCATCAGAATTATGTCGGGTTTGATGTTTTTTGCCACACTCACAGCATCACGGCCGTTTGAAACTTCAAAAATATTAAGATTGGAAGCACTGAGAAAATTTTTAAGCACCTCTCTGTTCATTATGTTATCTTCAGCGATCAGGACTTTTTCACCGTTGAATCTTACACTTTTTGAACTCTCACTCAGTCTTTTAAGTTCAGAGCGCACCAAGTCCTTTGAAACTTCAACCCCTTTGATTGAAACGAAGAAAACGGAACCTCTGCCGGGTTCACTTTCAACGCTTATGGTTCCCCCCATCATTTCGACAAATTTCCGGCAAAGTGCAAGTCCGAGCCCTGTTCCGCCGTATTTTCTTGTGCTCTGTCCATCCTGCTGTACAAACGGTTCGAACATTTTGTCCTTCTGTTCAGGAGGAATGCCTACACCAGTGTCCTTTACCGTTATCGTTATATCTACACACCCCTTTATATCCGACACTGATGCATACGACCAGACGCGGATCTCTCCGGTCTCAGTGAATTTAAATGAATTGCCGACAAGGTTGTGAATGATCTGTCTTAATCTCGTGCCGTCAATTTTCACCACTTTGGGCATCTTGTCGTCAATATTAACCGAAAAAACTATATTCTTTTCTGCCGATCTCGGCATATACGCTTTTCTTATCTCATCAAAAAGATCGTAAATGTTGATGAAATCAGGGTCGAGCTTCATTTTACCGACCTCTATTTTCGAAATATCAAGAATGTCACTTATTATATTCGTGAGATTTTCACATGCTTTCTCAATGTTTTCAACAGCTTCCACAGCTTTTTCATTTCCTTTCGACTCCTCTTTAAGCAGATATGAAAAACCGGTTATGACATTAAGCGGCGTCCTTATTTCATGGTTCATGTTAGCAAGGAATTCGGTTTTAGCCCTGTTTGCATCTTCCGCTTTCTGCATCGCCCTGCGGAGCTCCCTCGTTCTTTCGTTCACTATCTGGTCAAGACTGTCCCTCTGCTTTTTCATCTCCTCATCGAACATTTTCCTCATTGACTCAGCTTTTCTCGCCCTCTTTTCCCTGAACAGAAGAATGATGACCGTTACACTAAGCACCAGTTGAATTAAAATGTTTATGTTCTCTGTAGCGAATCTCAAAACGGAACCTGCTAAATTTTTCGGGTTATCTTATCAATTAATCGGGAAATCTCAATTTTTCAGGCCTTTTTTCCGAACAATTTATAAACAGATTTCTTGATGTCGTCTATTACTGCATAGATAACGGGAATGACAAAGAGTGTGAGTATCGTGGCAAAAGATATGCCCCAGATTATGGTGATCGCCATTGGCTGCCACATTTTGTTTGATCCTGTCGCAAAGATCGCCATCGGGACAAGTCCGCCGACTGTTGTGACAGTTGTAAGAAGTATCGGCCTTAACCTTTTTGTTCCTGCTTCGACAAGTATATCCCTTCTTGTCCTTTCATCTTTGACACTGCTTAAGTTATTGATGAAATCGACCAGTATTATTGAATCATTGACAACAATTCCGGCTAATGCGACAAGAGATATCATCGCCATCATTGAAAGATCCAGGCCGGAAACCCACAAACCTATCGCAACTCCTATGAACGCAAGCGGCAGAGTTATCATTACAATAAACGGCTGGAAAACGCTATTGAACTGTATGCCGAGAATTATATAGATCAGTATGAACGCAACAAGAAAAGCCATTATTATGTCACGGTTTGCCTGCTGCTGTTCTTCAAATTCACCAAGAAAACTCACAGACATTCCGGGGTGCTCTTTGTTTATGTCTCCGAACCTTTCCTGGAGCTTCTGATTGACTTCGACCGGAGTTGTTTTACTGTAATCTACATTTGCCCCGACCTTTATTTCTCTCATCCTGTTCCTTCTTCTGATACGGGCCATCGACTGAACTTCCTTGATTTCCGCCACATCTTTTACACGGAACATTTTTCCGTCAGCCGACCTTACAGGAACACCTCTGATGTCATCAAGCGTATATGTTCCGCTTGAATCAAATCTAATCCATATTTTCAGTTCCTTTCCATCTGTGTTCAGATATCTTCCGGCATATTTTCCGGCAGTCACAGACCTTATCGTTTCAGCAAGGGAAGCAAGTGACACGCCTGTCTGTTCAAGCCGTGAAAAATCGGGTTCAACAACTATTTCGTTGATCTTGCTCATCACAGAGCCACCGAGATCGACAACTCCGGGGATCGATTTTGCAAAAGCGACGATCTCATCACCAACTTTTTCAAGCTTGTCAAGGTCTTTCCCTGCCACACTTATATCAACGGCTCTTCCGGTAGGAGGACCGCCTGTACTTTTTAAGAATTCGAATTCCACTATTTCAGGTATTGTGGTGACTCTTTTCCGGAGAGCTTCCTTGACCTTGTTCATCATTTTGTCATCATAATCTTTCAGATCCAGCCGGAATTCAGCCACTTCCTCTTTTTCTATCCACCTTCTGTCCTCTATTACCCTTCCGACTATCGTAACAACTGATTCAACATCTTCAGGCATAAGCTCTTTTATAACATAATTTTCAATAAGCCGGGATATTTCTCTGGTTTTCTCAATCGGGGTGTTTTCAGCAAGCTCCATTTTCGCTGTGACTGTCTTTGCATTTTCATCTCCGAAAAGGACGATCCTCAGACTGCTTGCAATAAATATCGAACCCGCAAAAACAATAAACAGCACTACCACGGCTATATACCTGAATCTCAGGATGAATCTTAAAATCTGTCCGTAACCGTTCAGAAATTTCTTGTACCATTTCTTTTCGGGCTTTTTCTGACTGTTGTATACATTTTTCATTTCATGTAGATGAACCGGAAGGACCAAAAGAGCTTCAAGAAGTGAAGAAGTAAGAGTGAGAGTGACAATTATAGGGAACTGTGTAATAAATTTTCCTATCATTCCGGTTATCATAAGAAGCGGTAAAAAAGCACAGATAGTAGTCGCAATTGCCGATATCACAGGCCACATTATTTCCTGAGTCCCTTTCATTACAGCATCAAACGGAGCAAAACCATCCTCAAGATATCTATAGACATTTTCGATAACAACAATTGCATCATCCACAAGCATTCCGCTCACAAGTATCATTGCAAAAAGAGATAGCGAATTAATCGTATAACCTAAAAATTTCATCATGAAGAAAGTGGCAAGGAACGAGAAAGGGATTCCTATTACTGCAAGAAAACTTGCACGCCAACCCATAAAAATGAAAAGTAACAACGAAACAAGAACCATTCCAAGCATTGCATTATCTCTGAGCACCGACATCGTTTCGTCTATCGCTTCGCCCTGATCGTTCTTAAAACTGTACTCAAGATCTGCATAGTTCTTTGCAAATTCAGGAACCACTTCTCTTACTCTTTCAGAAATAGCCACAATGTTCGATTCAGGTTTTCTCATGATGTAAAGAGAAACAGCTTTTCTGCCGTTAAGATAAGATTCTATATTACCTCTTATAAACTTTTTCTGAACTTCAGCAACATCTTTGAGATAAAGTTTCTGTCCATTTGCCCCTGTTTTCACGAGAACCTGTTCAATCTTTTCCACATCATCAAATGTTCCTGTCGCTTTTACGAGATATCTTTTGCCCGAAATATCAAGCGTCCCTCCCGGTGTCCTGAAATTGGAACGGGTAAGTGCGGCAAAAACATCGTCTATCGCCAGATTGAATCCCATAAGTTTTTCATTGCTGACAACTATCTGTATCTCTTCTTCAGACACACCGGCGACTTCGACATTCTTTATTCCTGAAATCTTTGATGTAAGCTCTCTTTGAAGATTTTCAGCAACATCGCGGAAATCATTGTCCGAGATCGAATCGGAGCTGAGCATGACATTTATCACAGGGCTCGTATCACCTGTAGCGATCTTGAAAACATAAGGCCCTGCCATTTCATTCTTTGACGGAAGATCAGGTATTTTATTTATCTCCGTCTGAATATCTATAACCCTTTTATCAATGTCTTTAACCGTTTCAAGAAAGTTTATGAAAACCGATGATTTTCCGTTCCGTGATCCGCTGTTTATATAATCAATATCTTCAACATTGGCTACAGCGTCTTCGATAGGAATGGTTATAAGCCGCTCTATCTCCTGAGGTGCGGCACCCGGATAAAGAGTGATCACAATAACAAAACCGAGATTGATCTCCGGTGTTTCCTCTACCGGTATTGTCTGAGTTGCAATAATTCCGAAAGTCATTACAGCTACAAATATAAAATGCGCAACTATAGGTTTTTTGAGAAAAAACTGAACAAAACTCATTTTTCCTCCAGAACTTCCACTTCCCTTCCGTCAGAAAGAGCTTCCAGCCCTGAAATTATCAATTCAGAAGGTTCTGAATATCCGTCTGAGAATCTGACCACTCTCTCTTTTCCGATATCTGAAACTATCTCCACTTCCTTTTCGACGGCTTTCCCTTCCCTGATGATATAGACGATATATCTGTTTCCGAGAAGACGCATGTTGTTGCGGCTTGTTAGAAATGTATTTTTATGAACCTTTGAATCAATGGCCACTTTCAACTGCATTCCCGGAAACACGATATATTTGTCATTTTCGTCCTTCACGCTTTTAAACAGTATCTTCATTGAATAGAGCGATGTCTTTCTGTCAGGAGCATCGGCAACCCCCTTTACTGTTCCCGGCACAACCTGATCATTGGGAAGTATTATCCCTACATCTTTATTTTTATACCTTTTGTAGATAAGAAGATCATCGGGGCTCATTCCTACAACGACCTGAAGATTTGCAGTGTCGACGATCCTCGCAATAGCTGTGCCAATACTTACATACTGACCCTGCTGAACCGGTCTTTCAACGACTATTCCGTCAAAAGGAGCTTTGATAAAGCAGTTGTTGTAATTCACTGTGGCATTCTGCAACGATGTTTTTGCCTGATTGAGTGAAAGTTCAGCACTCTGATAACCGTTTTCTGAAGCATCGAACTGTTCAGCAGTTATGGCTTTGTTCTCAAACAGCTTTCTATCGCGCTGGAAAACCTTTTCCTTAAGAGCAAAAGTGAGTTCGGCCTGTTTCAGGTTAAGTTCCGCCTGATCAAGTGAAGTTCGCTGGAGATCATATTCTATTACTGCTACAGTCGCCCCTTTTTTCACAAAAGAGCCGATGTCATAATTCATTTCAACTATCTCGCCTGTTGTTTTTGATGTCACGGTTACATCTCGTTCCGCTTCGATCACCGCATTGAAAAATATTTTTCCTGTAACATCTCCCGGAACTATCTTCTGGATACGGACTTTTCTCGGAGCTCTTTTCTGAACACCTGCTGTATTTTCAGGAACAGCGGCACCATCCTGCTTTTCAAGAGCTGTGCCGGCAGTATCTTTTGAACACCCTGAAGTCGCAAGAAGAAAAACAAATGCCGATATAAAAAGTAAGAGATGTTTCATTCCTCTTTTCCCCCCGTTAGAATTCTCAGCTGATAAAAACTGTTAAAAATTGAATTTTCAACAAGAACAAGATTTTTCAATGCCTCCAAATAGCTGTTCTCGGCATTGAGAAGGTCCAGATAGAGTGATTTCCCGTTCTCGAACTCTATTTTGCTCTTTTCAAGTGCTTTTTGAGATATTTCAACTGAAGACAAAGCAACTTTCTTCTGCTCAAGAAGTGAGAATATCGAAGCAAGTACTGCTTTCAACGAATACATCTGCGAATTTTTCGTTTCAAGATATGCCAGCTGCGATGCCACCTTGTCTTTAAGCGACTTTCTCCATTCGATCGTGTCGTTGAAACCTTTAAAAAGATTCCATGAAAAATTGAGCGATACCACATCATCGTCATAGAGATATGTCTTGTTGAATGGATGATCTTCCGCCGATCCGAAATCGTGGACAAAACTGAAGTTCAGAACCGGCAGGAAAGGGGCCATTTTCATGACCGTGCTGTAATCAGATATTTTTTTCAGTTTTTCCATTTTGATAAGTAACGGTGAATTGTTCAGAAGGAGTGATTTTTTATCTTCAAACAGAGTTTTGTGATCTTTCCCTGAAAAATGATCTTCTATGACACCGAAATCTGATCTTTCAAGCTCATCAAACTCTATTTCAACCGCGGCGATCCTTGACATGTCCGCAATATTTTTAAGCATTTCCATTTTATAGTTTTCCAGTTCCTGCTCTCTTTTTCTGAGAACAAGTTCGAGATTAAGATATGCCAGTTCGGTCGTTCTTCCCGATTCAAGAAGCAGTTTAGCAGTTCTCAAATTTTCAGTTGCCGCTTTAACTGCCTTTTCAGAAAGCTTGATGTTTTCCTGCGTTATGAATGTCTGAAAATAGGCCGCAACTGCCGATGCCTCAACTGCCAGTTTCTCATTCTCAATTTCGACAGTTGAAATTTCTTTATTCTTTTGTGCGATCATGTTGCCTAAGATCCTGTTCCCGCCTACAAAAACAGGAAGAGACATCGTTATCTTCCTGGTATAAAGCGGATTTTTCAAGGTTGCTATCGCCGGATTCGCCTCAAGCTGCTCTTCATTATATCTGCTGTAATAGAAGCTCCCGCCAAGATCGAGGGATGGAAGATAACCCGAATAACTCTGCAACCTTGACCATTCGCTCTTTTCAGAACTGTTAATCTTTGATTTTATTGATATATTCCCTTTCATAACAATATCAAGGTACTCTTCTATCGTGAGAGAAGACACATTAAAATTTATTATAAGAGCCCACTCCGAAAAGGTTTGACGGATAAAATCTGACAGAGAAGTTGATTAAGACTTTCAAAAAAGGTTAAAAAAACGGGTCTGTAAAGAAGTTAAAAAATAACTTGTAATATACTGAAATAATTATAAAAAATATTTCGGTTGCAACAAGTGATGGAGGTTGTTTTGTTTCGCAGGAATGACGGTCATATTCAGGGTGGGTTTTCATCATTTGAGATGCTGATGCCAGAAAAGATGAAGAAGAAGGTGATGAAAAGTGCGGAGTGGGGATTTTACAACGAGGTTTTTTCAAAAATAGACGAAGAGATATTCCGTGAAATGTACAGTGAGAAGGATTCGCGTCCTAATGCTCCGGTAAATGTTCTTGCCGGGTCGTTGATATTGAAAGAGCTTAAGAAATGGACATATTCGGAACTGTTTCACCACATAGAATTTGATATTCTGACGAGAGTTGCTTTGGGATTGCATGATCTGAGCATGGATTATTATGCGCAGAGCACGCTTTTTCTTTTTCAGAAACGGCTTGAAGAGATGGAGAAAATGACAGGACGGAAGCTGATGAAGGAGCTTCTGGACAGTTTAAATCTTGAGACGATGAGCCGTATGGGGATATCGTCAGAAACGATACGGATAGACTCGACATTTCTTGACAGCAACATCAGGCGGTACGGGAGGATACAGCTACTTGTTGAAGGATTGCAGCGGTTATGGCGGATACTTGATGACAAGGACAGAAAGAAATATAAAGATCTGTTTGCACCGTACATAAAAGAAAGCTCTGAGCATTACATTTATAATCTTGAGAGCGGTGAAAGCGGAAAGCGCCTTGATGATCTTGCAAAAATATACACGGGGCTTCATCTTTCACTTTGGGGCAAGTATGGAGACAACGGTTTTTTCACGGAAATTTTCAGTCGTCTTAAAACTGAACAGATAAAGGTTGAAGAAGGAAAAATAGAGTCCAGACAGCAGGATGAAATTCATTCAGGAGCTCTTCAATCTCCCGATGACACGGAAGCAACCTACCGTAACAAACGGGGAGAACAGCATCGCGGTTACAGTGCTCAGATAACCGAAACAGTTGATACGGAAAAAGGATTATCGCTGATAACCGATGTTGCAGTCACGCCCAACAACAAGGATGACAGCAGCTATCTTGAAGAGAAAATAGACGGATACATTGAATCGGGAGTTAAGGAAATACATGTTGACGGCGGATACGGCAGTGAGAGAATTGATGAAAAGCTGTCAGGGCATGACGATGTCAATCTTTATCAGAGTGCGGTTAAAGGGCGTAAAAAAGGGGTTGATTTAAGTATAATCAGAAAAGAGGACGGCAGATATTCAGTTAAGTGCCCGTTGCAGGAAGCTGCCGCTTCAAAGACATCCAGCAGATTTAAAGTCAAATTTGATTATAGTGTCTGCCGCGAATGTCCCCATCAGGCAAACTGTCCGGCAGGAAAGAACAAAGGGAAATGTTATTTCAGTCATTCCGATTACAGCAGACAGAAACGGCACAATGCAATGAAGGAACTTCCAAAAGAAAAACAAAACATAAGAAGCGGATGTGAGTCAACAATGTTTGAGATGTTTCACGACCGTAAAGGAAACAAGAAAATGCGTTTCAGAGGTCGCTTCGCAATGGAACTGAACACAATCTGCAGAGCAATCGGAACCAATTTCAGCAGAGTGTTCAGACATAACACCCAAAAACCTCAAAAATCAGGGGAACTGTCTCTAAACACTCTTCTTTTTGCAATAATTTGCTTTCTCAAAACAGTTTTTCAACTCTCCACAGGTTTCCAAAAACTGAAAACCGGAAAAATTTGTGATTATTCTAACTTCATCTATAATACTTCAGCTTAGACGGAGATTTAAATTTGAGGTTTTCGGATGGGACTCTTATAAGAATAAGGAAAAAAGAAACCGGACGGAACATGCAACCTCCACCGAACAGAAAAAGACCGGAAAATATATTACAATAGACTCTTTTTTGCAAATATATGTAAAAAGAACTTTCTGAATATTGTGTTTGGCTCCATCATGCTTGCAAAAGCCTCAAATTATGAAAAGCTCAACACAGAACCGACTCTTCTGACTTTAAACAGCATTGCTCCGATAATTGATCCGGTTTCAAAGACTTACGGACTTGCGCTGGGATTTTCTTTTTAGGTTATTTCTTCTTTAATACTGGTGTTTCAGGCATATATTCATCATAAAGACACTTATCAGGATATTCTTTGCAATAACACTCCATATCTTTGAGTATTATCGCTCCTGTCGGCTGATAGGTGATATACTTCCCTTCCACTCCGCCGAATATGTAACCCATTTTACTGCTTGCAGGGTTAGGAAAACAGACCTTCTTTTCCTTTGAAATGGAATAATAGCACATCCGGAAATCTATATCCACTTCTGAGAACTGGTATTTTTCAGAAAATGTTATTATGTCTCCGTCCCACTGACCGGAAGAAAACAGAAGCAGATCAGGTGATTGCGGTTGAACATTCAAATCAGTATATTCAGTAGGATCTTTTGACAGATCTGCAATTACAAGCTTGTTTAATCCGGCTCCTCCAATGTAAGCTATGAAATCGCTGTTCCCTTTTTTGGGAAAAGGAGCTGATGCAAGCTCTCCATCTCTATTCACTTTTCTGCATTCTGTTTCAATATTTACCGGAGATTTGGTCAGATCACAAGCCCAGATGTTTTTATTGTAGTTAAATATCGCCTTATCATTTTCAACATGAGGATAAATGATCTGCCCTTCACCAAGTTTTTTCCAGTTCCAGTCTTTTACAGATGCATAAAGTATATTCTGCGGTCCCGCATCTTCTCCGACATTCACTGCTTTCTGAACATTCATCAGAACAAAATTCTCACCAACTGCAGGTGGATATATAAACTCTATTTTGTTCCACTCATTCGCATAAACCGCTTCATATTTCCAACCGTTTTCAATCTTGGATGCAGAAGCGATATATGTCTTGTTGTCATATGTGTTTCCAACCCTGAAAAGAAATCTTCCATATCTATATGCCTGTCTATCTCCTGAATGTGCAACCATTGTATATTTCTGTGTGGCGATGTCATAATGCAGACTTCCAATAACAATATATTTTCCATCAACTTTTTTACTGTTAATTGCATACATACCTATCTTACCATCTGAAATATCACCCTGCTTGAAAATTCCAGTGGAGTTATGGTATATTTTTCCCAATGCATCTACATCACATTTTTCACCAACCCAAGCCGGTGCAGGAGCAGCTCTTTCAGTCATGTCGCATGGAAGCGGATAACAATAGTATTCCGGAGCCTCTTCAACAATTCTGCGATTGTTCATTTCCCATAGGTTTCGAACACACTGAGGATCATTTGCAGGTGCAGGAAGATCACACTTTCTGCAGAATGTTAATTTCCCATCATTATCTTTGTATGGAAATCCTGCATTCAGCAGACTCGGGCAATCGGGATCTCCATCTTTCCCTGCAGGATAATCGTAATCAGGAAGTTCAATGTCGTTAGATTCGTCAGGTTGGGTGTCTTTATCTTCAGAAATGTCCACATCCTGCTTTACCAAGTCAAAATCATCAGACTCATCAACAACATCAATAATATCAGACACTTCATCAGGGTTATCATTATTTTCGTTATGGGCAGAATCAAGGTCTGAATTGTCATAATCATGCAAATCCGGCAAATTGTCAGAATCATAGTTCTGACTGTTCCCGTTACATGCCGCTGAAAACACAAACATCAGTAAAATTACTGCGAAATTCTTCATAAAACCTCAAACAAAAGCGTTTAAAAACTTTGGAAGATTATCTGAAAAATCATTTTTAGTCAAATAGCATAAGCACTTACTTGAACGATTGTTCAAATATTCAAGTAAAGTATAGGGAAATTCTTTGATTTAATAAAAATCTGTGTTAAAAGTCACTATATCGGTTGAATGTTTGATTTGGGAGCTTTTGAATGCAGATTTCGGTGAAAACGGCTTTTGCTTTTATCATCATATTTCTGTTCACATCTAATCTTTATTCAATTTGTTATGAGAAGAAAAAAGCTTTTGAAAATTATGTAGTTAAATCTGATTTCTACTTAAAACATGAAAGGATGGATGAAGCCGAAGATGCTTTAAAAAAATACTTGAAGTGTTATCCGGAAAAAGAGGTTTTCATCAAACTTGCTAAGTTGTATGAATCGCAGAAAAAATACTATCTTGCAGGGCTTACTTATAAAACAGCCGGGCTTGAAAAAAAATATGCTGAAGTTGAGAAAAGAAGAATTTCAAAACTAACGCAGACAACATTTCACAATTTCAACTCCCGGACTAATACCAAGGTAAAAGAATTCAAAAAGACAGGAAAAGAACTGAAAAATCTATCAATTGCTCTATTTTCAATAGGTTCGGTTCTTGCAGCGGCAGGAGGTGGAATATTCATCAGCAACAAAGCTTTTGATGGGAAAACTTCAGAACTCATACAGTATTCCTTTTTAATTGGCGGTTTTTCAATTATCGGGGCTGGCTTTTCAACAAATTTTAATGGCGACTATTATATTAACAAGTCAATATCTTTAGAAAATTTCAACACAAAAGAAATTGTTGACCACGGTACGACCATGGAAGAATATTTTGTCCACACAGGGGCTCAAAACTATACAAAAAAGATGTCGGCCAAATCCTTGAGAAATACCGGGATATTTATGCTCGTAGTTTCAGTTCCTATTCTCACTTTTTCAATGTTTTCACTTTTTGATGATTACAAAAACTCTTTCAATTACGGTAGAGACGATTATTCTGAAAGCAGTTTGCATGACGCTTTAACTGAAGTTCTAATTGTCAATCCTGTTAAAATACTTCTAATGCCACCAGCTTTATTGTTTATGGTACGAGGGATAATTATGCTCGCCAAATCCTCCAAATATAAAAAACTCAGCGCCGAACCTTCTCTTCTAACTTTAAATAGCATTGCTCCAATAATTGATCCGGTTTCAAAAACTTACGGACTTGCGCTGGGATTTTCGTTTTAGTCAATCGAAATTTAATTGAACGATTGTTCAATTGTTCATTTATAAAATGGTGTCGTGAATACTTTCGCTTGACAAAAATTCTTAAAAAATAGATACTTCCGTTGTTTTTTAATGTTGGAATTAAATGGATACAGGCATTTCAGTAAAAATAGAACTTCACTGTCACTCTGCAATAAGTGACGGACTGCTGACACCGGAAGATCTCGCTTCTGAATGTGCAGGATCGGGGGTGAGATTCGCATCGCTTACCGACCACAACACAACCGCAGGACTTGACAAGTTCGAATCTGCATGCAGACATCACGGAATAGGTTTCATATCAGGAATTGAACTCTCATCTGTCATCGGAAACACAGAAATCCACTTGCTCGGATACGGTTTTGACAGAACTTCTGACGCTTTTACGAGCATTCTTGCTCCGGTCGGAGGAGGAATACTGCCTGCCGCGGAAATAATCAAAAGAATTCACCGTGCGGGGGGAATCGCAGTTCTGGCACATCCGTTTGCCTATGAACTGGATAATGAAAGAGTTGAGAAACTCATAAATGATCTTGCGGATACCGGACTTGAGGGGGTTGAGGTTTTTCATCATAGTGCAACAGATGAACAACAGAAATTCCTTCAAAATATTGTGAAAAAACAAGGTCTTACCGTTTCCGGAGGATCAGATTTTCACTCATCAGGCGAAACACTGCCTAATATGCCGGGCATACAATTTCCGATGGAAGCATGGCGATCGTTCAGAAAAACCCTGTTCTCAAGGAAACCTTCACCGGAACCATCGCTCAAGCATGAAAAAACAGAAAGTCAGGAGATAACAGGAACTTCAAGAAAAAATATGGGACGGCTTATCACCTGGATGGTCATCCCTGCCGTGACCGTTATGCTCCTTTTTCTTGTTGAACTTTTCGTGTTTTTTCTTCCCGGATATGAAAAGGAACTTGTAAACCGCAAAAGGGAGACTATCAGGGAACTTACAAACACTGTGTGGAGCATGCTCGATGAAGCCAATGTTGAGATCAAGGCAGGGGCTGACCCTGAAAAGACAAAACAGCATGCGGCAGAACAGATAAGGGCTCTCCGCTACGGACCTGAAGGAAAAGATTATTTCTGGGTACAGGACCTCACTCCTGGAATGATAGCCCACCCTTACCGGCCTGATCTGGACGGAAAGTACATTGGAGATTTCACAGATTCAAGAGGGGTCAAAATATTTTCAGTATTCGCTGAAATTGTGAGAAAAAATAAAGAAGGATACGCAGATTATGTCTGGCAATGGAAAGATAATCCCGAAAGACAGGAGGCAAAAGAGTCGTATCTCCGTCTTTTTGAGCCGTGGGGCTGGGTGATAGGGACAGGAATCTATCTCTATGATGTTTCTTTTGAACTTTCAGTGATAAGGAATCGCTTCATTTATACTGTTTCGATAATAGCGGCTGTCCTTTTGGGCCTTCTTCTGATCATGATAAGAGGAGGTCTCCTTTTTGAAAAACAGCGTAAGGTGGCTGAAAAAAGACTTCAGGAATCAAATGACCGGTACAGATCGCTTGTCCATGCCGCCGCGGAAGGTCTTCTTTTTGTAAGAAACGGGCTCTGCTCTTATGCAAATCCTGTTATGCTCAAACTGATCGGCTGCAGTGAAGCGGAACTTGGCCTCATTGAATGGAACGAACTTTTCCCCGGATTTCCAAATGAGCCGGCAGAGAACGCTAAATATCATGAATGTCAACTGCTGCGGCTTGACGGAACGGACATCCCGTGTACAGTCAGGATAACAGGAGATAACAGGTTCAGTGACAGTTTCGTATGCATTGTCAGACGAAGAGAGAATAATTCTCAACCCGTTAATTATTCTTCAGAAAACATATTAAAGAAAATTCTAAGACTTCCGGCATCAATAGCTTCAGACATCGCAAGTGAAATATATGCGGCAAAAGACTCGCAGGAAGTAATTGACCTTTGCAGAAAAACTCCAGAACTTGCTGTTGCCATGCTTAACGGAGGTGCAAATACTCTGGCAGTTACAAAAGCTGTGACAGCGATAACTGATGCCACAACCCGTCGGTTCATCGAGCTAAAGCAGAATGAGATCGGAAAAGAACCGGTTCCTTTTGCATTCATTGTTCTCGGAAGTCAGGGAAGGAGCGAACAGACACTTTTTACTGATCAGGATAACGCGATCATATATCATGACGACGGAAGCGGAGATCATCAAGTGGAAACTTACTTCAACGAACTTGCACAGTCAGTCTGCGGAAATCTTGCAAGATCGGGATACCGTCCGTGCGGCGGCAAAATAATGGCCGAAAACAGAAAATGGTGCCAGCCGCTGAGTGTATGGAAAGCATATTTTTCCAACTGGATAAACCGGACTGAACCTAAAGACATAATGGAACTCAATACATTTCTTGACCTTCGATGTCTTACCGGAAATGAACAGATGGTTACTGAACTCAGGGATCATATTTTCAAAGAGATCTCTACCCATCCTCAATTTTTTCTTTTCATCGCGAATGAACTGCTTAATTTCAAAGTGCCTCTAAGAATTTTTGCAGACAAAATGCTCGACCTGAAATCAGCGATGATGCCTGTTGTAAACTATGCAAGAATATTTGCTCTTAAATATTCGATTCCTGCAGTTTCAACTGAAGAAAGACTTTCTGCGCTTTTTGACAACGGATTTTTAAGCAGTCATCAGTATCAGGATATAACAACGGTTTTTGAATCACTTCTGCGAATCCGGCTCAATCATCAGGCGGCAACCGTTGAAAATGGAAAAGAGCCGGACAACATTATAGATTCATCACTTCTTGGCAGCATGGATACAGCGGTATTGAAAGAATGTTTCAAAGAGATCGAAATCTTTCAGGAACACATCAAAAGAGCTTTCATGGGCGGATTGCAGATTTAGTTTACAGGAGAAAATTCAATGAAAATTTCAATCGGAGCAGATCACGGCGGTTTTGAGTTAAAAACAGAACTTGTTAAATTTATTAAATCTTTAGGGCACACAGTTATTGACAACGGGACAAATTCACCTGATTCTGTTGACTATCCTGACTATGCAAAAGTTGTGGCACATGACATCCTTGAAAAACGGGCTGACTTCGGAGTTCTCATCTGCGGAAGCGGTATCGGCATATCAATCGCTGCCAACAGATTTAAAGGGATCAGAGCGGCACTTGTCACAAGAAAGGAGTATGCGACACTTTCAAGACAGCATAATAACGCCAACATCATTGCCTTCGGCGGAAGATTCATAAAATTTGAAGAAGCCAAAGAATATCTTGAGATCTTTCTTCTTACACCTTTTGAAGGGGGAAGACACGAAAAAAGGGTCTGTAAGATAGACGATTAATTAAAAATCAATCTAAACCTAAAGCCATTTTGATCTTATTACCGATTTCGATGAGTGTTTCTTCCGAAACTGTTCCTTTGATTTCAACGACCCGTTCCTTGGCGATCGTTCTGACTTGCGCACAATCAGCTTTGGCAGGTTTTCCGGTTTCATTGATCATGACTTCAAATGCAGGAAAGAATCTATCCACTTTTGTAGTCATCGGAACAACAGAAATAAGCGGCGAGCGGCTGTTAAGCTGATCAATGGAAACCACTACTGCAAAATGGATGTTTTTTGTCTCTGATCCGACTGAAGGATTAAACTGGACAATAACTATAGCACCTCTCTTAATTTGGCCAGTTTTCTTCTGATTCGCTGTTGAATCCATCGAAATCCTCCATACTGCTCTTTAAATTGGCACAATAATCATCTATCTGACGGTTCAGTTCCGCCTGCGCTTTTTCTGCAATCGCATCGCGGATAAATTTGCTCAGGTTTTTAGGATTCGCCTGCTTGATAAGAAAAAAAGTCCTCGCATCAAGACCGATCGTGATATTTTTCATGACACACCTCCATGAACATCTTTAACAATATTACTAAAGACATAGCAATATGTCAATAGTTAATTATATGTATGTTTTAAGCAATATAATAAGGAATGTTTGACTGTTAAAAAGTCAAGACAGGTCAAATTCTGATCAAAAGATTATTTATGCGATTCTTTTTCTAAGAAGCAATGCGGATAAAGCGGCAAGAACTGCAAGAGCGGCGACAAGAAGAGCATTGCTGTCTGAACTGTCAACACCGACTGTTGCGCAACTGCAGCCATCTGGTTTCGGTATTGGCGGAACTTCACAGCCGACATCGCCTTCCTTGCATTCATATCTGAATATCTTTGATCTGATCGGGAGTTCGACAACACTTGCCTCATCATCAACGACCGTTATACCGCTGTTCGGTATTTCTATTCTTCCGGCCATCGGATCATCAGCTTTCACCATGTTGAACTTTACATTTACCACAAGATATTTTTCTTCTCCTTCAAGATAGGAAATCGGCTGAACGAAATTATTAAATATCACTGTTGTTGAAACTGTTTCAAATTTTGTCTGTTCAGCAACTTTGACATCACCCGTACCATCCTTGTTAGTGTCAACCCAGAGCGAGATCTCAGAAATTCCGTTCTCTTCTCCGAATTTCACATATCCTCCCGCGCTCGGGATCTTTATTGTGAATTTTTCTATGGTGTTGGC
>Ga0209717_1000766_pt1 | contig 37734 bp, 33 predicted proteins | sample AD_UKC048_MetaG_FD_184418 | JGI IMG/M metagenome (GOLD analysis project Ga0209717, IMG submission 184418) | Active sludge microbial communities of municipal wastewater-treating anaerobic digesters from USA - AD_UKC048_MetaG (SPAdes) (version 2) | ecosystem: Engineered > Bioreactor > Anaerobic >...
TATACCCGCACCAAATGGCAGATTGAATTGGCTGCGATTGTAACGGTTGGGGTAGCCATCCAGGCCCTGGCCTTCGGTGCCCAGTGGACGCAATTCAAGAATTTGACCACCAAAATTAATTTTTGGATTAAAGGCAAAAAAGCCCAATCCAAAAGCTACATAAGGAGAAATGACAGTTTTGTTGCGGGCATAACCAAGGTGAAAAAGGTGTATTTCGCCCATTAAGGAGAACTCGGTGATGTTGCTTTGGAAATTGAGTCCACGATCAACTTTAACGCCATTGTTTCTTTCGTCGCCCATAACTTTTGCGAGCGTCAGACCGGTGCGTATTCCGATAAAACGAGAATAGCGCTGGCGTAAAAAAATACCAGCGGCATAGCCGTAATCATTGGGGTAAATGGCAAATTCTTTAGGAGAGAGGTCGCCTGAATAAAGTGCAATACCGCCCGTAATCCCAAAGTCTAAATCCTGGCAAAAGCCATAGAAAGGTAAAATCATGGCGAATGCCAACAACAATTTCTTCATTGGTCTCATTTTTCTGATGGACGAGTGTCTATATTACGGGCTTTTAACGGGTAACGGTAGACTAACGTCGAACAAAGGCCTAAAAGTATACCGTGCGCGGCCTTAAAAGATTACTTTTGCACATACAAATTAATTTGCAATTATGGCAATGGGTAGAAACAGTGCTGATCGTGCCGAGGGAGAGCAGCGCAAAATGAGTAGAGAAAAATTACGTCGGTCCTTAAAAGTTTTTCAGTACGTCCTTCCTTACAAATGGCCATTTATTTGGGGGATGTTTTTTCTGACCATTGGCAGTTTGTTGTTCCTCGCCATCATGAAACTCCCGGGCGAAATTTTGAACATCATCTCCGGTGAATCGAAATACGGGTTGAGCACCAATATGGCTTTTTTTGTGGTCATCGCCTTATTGGCGGTGCAAAGTGTGTTTTCTTACCTTCGGGTACAATTGTTTGCGGTAGTGAGCGAAAAAAGTATGTCGGCCTTGCGCCGCGACTTGTACCAAAAACTCGTCACCCTGGGCATTCCGTACCTGGAAGAAAGAAGGGTAGGGGAGCTGACCAGCCGGATTACCAACGATGTAACCCAGGTACAGGGTGTCGTGTCACTCACGCTGGCCGAATTCATTCGGCAGATCATCGTGTTTTTAGGCGGGGTGTTCATCATCGTTTTTACCATGCCCAGGTTGGCTTTGATTATGTTGGCTACCGTGCCCATCGTGGTCATTTCTGCCATGTTTTTTGGGCGCTACATCCGCAAACTCATGCGGGCCCGTCAGGATCAATTGGCGGCAACCAATGTGGTGGTGGAAGAAACCATGCAAAGCATCCAAACGGTAAAAGCCTACACCAACGAAGGATTTGAAGTAAAACGTTACGGGCTCAGCCTGACCGAGATGGTACGCATTTCGCTCAAAGCAGCCCGGATGCGTGGACTCTTTGCCGCATTCATCATCTTCGTGATGTTTGGAGCGCTGTTCTTCATCATCTGGCAAGCTGCGCAAATGGTGGAGCAAGGGATCATGCTCAAAGGTGACTTGCTGGATTTTGCGGTATTTACGGGCATCATCGGGACAGCCATCGCCAGTTTGGGGAGTTTTTACACCGAGATCGTGTCGGCAGTGGGCGCTACGGAGCGCATCCTTGATATCCTGGATCAACCCTCTGAGGTAACGATGGAGTCCTCCGAAGCTCCGAACACTCAACGTTTCAAGGGGGAAATCAGCTACCGGGATGTGCGTTTTTCTTACCCCAGCCGCAAGGACGTACCCGTGCTCAAAGGTGTGAGTTTTGACATTGCCGCTGGCCGAAAAATTGCCCTGGTGGGCGCCAGTGGCGGAGGGAAATCCACCATCATGCAGCTCCTTTTGCAATTTTACACCCTGGAAAGTGGGGAAATTATGGTGGATGGCAAATCGATTTACGACTACGATTTGACCCATTATCGACACAACATTGGCATCGTACCCCAGGAAGTCATGCTTTTTGGCGGAACCATTCGCGAAAACATTGCCTACGGTCGGCCTGGTGCCAGCGACGAGGAGATCATCTCCGCAGCCCGCAAGGCCAATGCCTGGGATTTTATCCATTCTTTTCCCGAAGGCTTGGACACCATCGTGGGCGAACGTGGGGTGAAACTCTCGGGCGGGCAACGCCAAAGGGTAGCCATTGCCCGCGCCATCCTGAAAGACCCGGCCATTTTGCTGCTGGATGAAGCGACCTCTTCACTCGACGCAGAATCGGAAAAACTGGTGCAAGATGCGTTGAATACCTTAATGGTGGGTCGTACCTCCATTATCATCGCCCACCGCCTGGCCACCATTCGGGATGTAGATTGCATCTACGTGCTCGACAATGGAGTGATCATTGAACAAGGCACACATGATGAATTGTCCTCCATGGCGGACGGGGCTTACAACGCACTGGCCAAACTCCAATTTGAATTGGCCTAAAATTCTTCTAAAAAAACACTTGTAAGGGTTGAGGAGGTTGAGGAGTTGAGAAGGTTGAGGCTACCGCAAGAGACAAACCAAAGCGACAGGGTTATTTTTTTCCCTTTGATGCTGACAAAAAAACTTAAATGTACTTTTTCTGCCGCTCGCGGTAGCCTCAACCTTCTCAACTCCTCAACCTTCTCAACTTTTTCAAATACCCAATATCCTATGAAAATCAACATCGCCGAAAGCAACCTGGAGCGCATTGTCATCGTTGGTGGTGGGTTTGCAGGGTTGATGCTCGCAAAAAAACTGGCCAAAGCCAATTATCAGGTTGTTTTGATTGATAAAAACAACTACCACCAGTTTCAGCCCTTGTTTTATCAGGTGGCTATGGCGGGTTTGGAACCCAGTTCCATAGCTTTTCCGCTGCGCAAGTTTTTTCAGGGTAATGCCAATGTGTTCATTCGGGTCACCGAGGTCACGGCGATAGAATACGACAAAAAAAGACTTCAAACACCCCTGGGCATCGTCAATTACGATCACCTCGTGATTGCCACGGGGGCGGATACCAATTTTTTTGGCAATGCAACACTCGCCGCCAAAGCCTTACCCATGAAATCGGTATCGGAGGCCTTGTACCTGCGCAACCGCATTCTTGATGATTATGAAAAAACCTTGTCCATCACCGATCCAGAGGAACGGCAGGGATACATCGATATTGTGATTGTAGGTGGAGGCCCCACCGGAGTAGAAATTGCCGGTTCATTGGCGGAAATGCGCAAGTACATCCTGCCCAAAGATTACCCGGAGATGAACTGCGAAGAGATTGAGATTTTTCTCATCCAAAGCGGAGACCAATTGCTCAAAGGCATGTCGGATGAGGCGGCCAAAAAAGCCCTGCAATTTTTACAAAAGCTGGACGTAAAGGTCATTCTGAACAACCGGGTGACTTCTTTTGATGGGGAATTGGTCACCATGAAAGACGGTACCAGCATCCGCTCACGCAAAGTAATTTGGGCTGCGGGTATCCTCGGAGCGATCTTTGAGGGCTTTCCTGCCGCAGCCATTGGTCCAGGCAATCGCCTGAAAGTAAACAACCAATGTCAGGTGTTGGGTATGGAAAATGTCTATGCCCTTGGCGATGTGGCTTTGATGGAGGGCGATGCTAAATTTCCGGAAGGTCATCCTCAAGTGGCGCAAGTGGCCATGCAAATGGGCGAATATCTGGCAGGGTCATTTAAAAGAAAACAACAAGGAAAACCGATTGTACCTTTTGTTTACCGCGATTTGGGTTCGATGGCTACCATTGGACGGAATAAAGCGGTAGTGGATTTTCCCAGATTCAAAATTCAGGGCTTCTTCGCCTGGTTGATTTGGTTGTTTGTTCACCTCTATCAACTTCTGGGCGTGCGCAACAAAGTCATGGTATTCATCAACTGGGTTTGGAACTATGTGACCTATGATCAGTCATTGAGGTTGATGATTCGGCCACATGTACCAAAGGAAATGAAAAGTGAAAAATGAAAAATGGGCTACCGCAGCGACTTGTTAAGCATTGTGTGTTAAAGCCGCTGCGGTAGCCCATTTTTCATTTTTCACTTTTCATTTTTCATTTACTTGTTCGCTACCAAGCTCACTTCCAGATCAAACTCATCGTAAATGGCTTTGTCGCCAAGATCTTGGAAGAATCTACCCGAACGGTACTTGATGTCGTAATTGGTGCGATCAACTTTGATGGCAGCAGTACCCGTTACTTTACCACTGGTGTTTTTTACCACCGCGTCAAAAGTAATTGGTTTGGTGATGCCTTTGATGGTCAAGTCGCCAGTTACACTGAAACCATTTGGCTTGCCATTGGGTACAATTTTGGTAGAAACAAACTTCGCAGTTTTGTGCTTTTCTACACTGAAAAAATCGTCACTTAACAAGTGTCCTTTCAGTTTGTCGGCGTATTCGCCAGTGATGTCTTCAACAGTCAGTGTAGTCATGTCTACTTCAAAGCTGGCTTTGCCGAGCTTGGTTTTGCTCATCTCAAGTGAACCAGTCTTGAGGGTAATTTTGCCAAAGTGTTTGCCCGTTACTTTGTAGGCAGTCCACTTAACTGCACTTCCAGCTACGTCCACTTTATAGGCAACTGCTTTTTCAACCGGATTCGTAAACGCCAGGCTCAGTACCGCGGCAAGAGACATAACAAAAGTCAGATGTTTCATCTTTTCTGTTTTAATGGTGATTTGTGTACAAAAAATATACAAAGCGGGGGGAGTCTAACCCCGCATTTTGTCCAAGAGGTCGTTGAGCTGTTTGGCTTCCTCAACCGTCAATGTATTGAAGTAGGTACTCATGTTGCCCTCCATCAGCAATGAGGTCTCATCCAGCATACGCAGTCCGCTTTCGGTAATCGTGATGTCAACTCTCCGCCGGTCGTTGGGGCATTCCAAACGATCAAGCAATTTTTTTTGCTTGAGCTTTTCAACCAAACGGGAAGCGTTGGAGTTTTTATCCAACATACGTTCCGTGAGCGTCTTGATGGTCGCAGGCTCGGGATGCATGCCCCGCAAAATGCGCAGGATGTTGTATTGCTCCTGCGAAATGCCGTACGGACGTAGAAGCCGGGTAGCATGCTGCGCCCACCATGACGCAGTGAACATCAGGTTGACCACTGCTTTCTGGTGCTCCGATTTGAACGGCTTGTTCTGCTTGATTTCTTCTTCAATTTTCATAACGCTGCAAATATATGTCTATACATTGAATGTTGCAACACTTTTTTAAAAAAAGATTACTTTCCAGCGAAATTTGCCCAATCGGGGAGGTTTTGTATTTTTACAATCTTTTCTGATTTGCCCTTGCCACGACCAAAAAAAATGATTTAATCATCTGAATTTGAACAAGAAATGAAAATTTTGATCATTGGAGGGGGCAACATGGGACTTACCTATGCACAAAGTTTCCTGCGCGCACACATTGCCAGCAAAGAGGACATGATGATCCTGGAAAAATCGCCCGAGCGTGCAACAAGCCTGGCTCAAAAAGACATCGGAACGGTATACGGCTCCGCTGAGGAATGTATCCAAAGGGCGGATTTGGTCATTTTGGCGGTGAAACCCCAGGATACAGAAACGTTATTCGCGTCGCTGCGTCCGTTTATTCACCCGCAGCAGGTTTTTTTATCCATTATGGCTGGAGTGAAAATTGCCACGATTGCCGAAGCCCTGGGGGTCAGCAAGGTCATTCGGGCCATGCCCAATTTGCCGGCCCAGATTGGTCGGGGCATGACCGCCTTCACCTCTTCCGATGCCGTAACGCGGATTGAATTGGTTACGGTACAAAACCTGCTTAACACTACGGGCAAAACGGTTTACGTGGAAGAAGAATCCTTTATCGATGCATCCACGGCCATTTCCGGGAGCGGCCCTGCTTACGTTTGGTACTTCATGGATTCCATGATGCATGCCGCGCGGGAAATGGGTTTTTCTGATTCCGAAGCCGAACTCCTAGTGAGCCAAACCTTTTTGGGTGCGGTAGAATTGTACCTGGCCACCAATTCCTCTTGTGAAGAATGGATCCAGCGGGTGGCCTCTCGTGGCGGTACCACCGAAGCAGCCCTCAAATCTTTTGGCGAAAACAACCTGAAGCAGGATATTGTGAGTGGAGCTTTTGCGGCCTTGCGGCGGGCGGAGGAGCTGGGGAAAGGTTGAGAAGTTGAGAAGGTTGAGAAGTTGAGGCTGCTGCAAACGACATTCAAATCAATGATTACCTGATAATTTCGTGAAGATTGAATACTTCTAGTGAGCGCGCTGCCGCTCGCGGTAGCCTCAACTTCTCAACCTTCTCAACTTCTCAACTCTTTTTTTACAAAAAGTAGTTTATCTTTACAGGAATAAAACATCCTGTATGGCTGATCCGCTCTTTTCTGCTTTTTCTTTTTTAGTATTGGGCTTGTTGATTGGCGCTTTAGGTGCCTGGATTATTGCGCGCCTACGCCTGCAAGCCCACGCGGTGCTCAAAGTTGATTTGGACCAGCAGTACGTTCGTCGCGAGCTGCATGAGGCCAACGAACGGCAATTGCTCAACGCTCAACAAGAGCTCCGCCAGCGTCAGGATGAACTGCGGCAGCTTTCGGGGCATTTGGCTACCCGGGATCAGGTGATCAAAAACCTGGATGATAAACTCCACCACCAAAAACAGGAACTGGAACAATTGCAAATCCGTTTTCGCACCGAGTTTGAAAACGTAGCCAATCGATTGTTGGAAGAAAAAAGCCAGAAATTTACCGCCCAAAACCAGGAGCAAATCCATGCCCTCTTGCAACCCCTGCGCGAGCACATCCGCGATTTTGAAGACGTTTCGGCCATGCGTTTCATCGAAGAAACCCGCGACCGTATTTCGCTCAAAAAAGAAATTGAACAATTACGCGAACTCAATACCCAACTCAGCAGCGATGCCAACAACCTGGCCAGTGCACTGAAAGGGGACAACAAAACCCAGGGCGACTGGGGTGAATTGCAATTGGAGGTGCTGCTGCAAAAAGCAGGCTTGATGCGCGATCTGCATTACCGGATGCAAGCCAGCTTTACTGACGAAGATGGACGAGCCAAACGACCAGACTTTATCATCATCTTGCCCGAAGACAAACATTTGATCATCGACTCCAAAGTGTCTTTGACGGCCTATGAGCGCTACTTCCAGGCCAATGACGATACCAGCAGGCAAATAGCAGCCCGTGAGCACATCGATAGCCTGCGCCGCCATATCCGCGACTTGAGCGGCAAGAATTACCAGCAACTGTACCAAATCAACACACCCGATTACCTTTTACTATTTGTACCCATTGAGCCCGCCTTCGCGTTGGCCTTGCAACAAGACCAAAAACTCTTCACCGAAGCCTTAGAGCGCAACATCGTGCTGGTGACCAATTCGACCCTGCTCGCGACCCTGCGCACCGTTTCGTACATTTGGAAACAAGAACGGCAAAAGAACAACGTTTTGGAAATTGCCCGTCAGAGCGGCCTGCTCTACGATAAATTTTGTGCTTTTGTGGAAGACTTGAAAGCCATCGGCAATCGCCTGGATCAAACCCAGGTCGCTTACCGCGATGCAATGAATAAGCTATTGGAGTCCAGTAAGTTTGGGGACACACTGATTGGTCGGGCCGAAAGAATCAAAGAATTGGGGGCAAAAACCTCCAAACATTTGCCCAAAGATTTACTGGAACAAATTGACCAGGTGCAGGAACTACCTTTCGTCGATGGTGAGCTGAGCAGCGATGTGTAGGCGGTTCAAATCAAAGAGCTGTGTGCAGGCGTGGCTTCCGAAACGAGGTTACCTTTTGCGTTGATGGGAATTTTCAACACAATCATAAAGGTTTCTTCTTCATCAAAAACCTGTAAATCGTAACTATCACCATATAGAAGGTCCAGGCGGCGGGATACATTTTTCAACCCGATGCCTTTGGTATACTCCGCTTCAGGTTTGGTATCCCCTTCCGCTTTACTATTTTCCACCCGCAAAATCAACTGCTGGTCTTTTAGGGTCAGGTCGATGCTGATGAAGGCCTCTTCTACCTCTTTGCTCACGCCGTGTTTAAACGCGTTCTCCACAAACGGCAGCATCAAAAGTGGCGGGATTTGCTGTATACTCACATCTCCAGTCACCGAAAAACTCACCTCCAGGCGGTTGCCGTACCGAAACTGCTCCAACTCGATGAGGTTTTGCATTTGTTGCACTTCTTTACGCAAGGGGATGAGTTCCACATTGCAATCGTACAGCATATAGTCCAGCAAATGGGAGAGCTTGAGCACCACTTCCGAAGACTTTGGCGAGTTTTGTAAGGTCAGGGCGTAGAGGGTGTTGAGGGTATTGAATAAAAAATGGGGATGGATCTGACCTTTCAGAAACTTGAGTTCAGCATCGAGTTTTTCTTTGCCCAATTCCTGACTAAAACGTTCAGTTTGGTAGTTTTTCTTGATCAATTTAATGGCTGAAGCGGCAAAAACAACCAAATAAACAATGCTGGAGCGTTGGATCGCCTTGGCCAAATCGGTCATGGGATATTTCTCGTAGTTGTAGTCTTTCAAATAAATAGGCACGTAAATCTCATGCATCAAAATCCGATCCGCATAGCCAAACAAGATGACCGAAGCAATGAAGATCAAGATCAATCCAGGATATTTCCGGACATATAAAAAACGGGGGATCAGATAATACAGCGTGAAATATACTGCCGTAATTTTTACGGGTAGGGTGGAAATGACTTCTACAAAGCCACGCCAGTAATCATCCCTGGTGGAACCATACAACAAAGTAGCATAAACCATATACACGGCCCAAAACAACAGATGGGACAATAGGCGATACCGGGGGGAGAGAAATTTTTGAATCGCGGTCATAGGATTCCCTCTTTTTAAACGTTTGCAGAATCACCCGTGAAATTAAGCTAAATAATTATCCAGCGCTTTAAATGGCGATCAACGACAGTAGAATGTAGGTAAATACCACCTCGACTTCGCTCGGTGACCATCGACTTCGCTCGGTAACAACCCCCTCGACTTACCCCAAAGCCACATCCAAAGTCATCATGATGCTAAAACCCGCCAGGGTTGCCAAGGTAGCCATGTCGGTATTGCCAGCACGTTGGGCTTCGGGGATGAGTTCTTCTACCACGACGTAGATCATGGCTCCTGCGGCAAAAGCGAGCGCGTAGGGCAAAATGGGTTGCATCACCAGCACTGCCGCGGCACCAATTACGCCGGCAATAGGCTCCACAATCCCTGAAAGCTGTCCGTACCAAAAGGCTTTCCCCCGCGACATGCCTTCGCGACGCAAGGGTACGGATACCGCAGTTCCTTCCGGGAAATTCTGCAATCCAATGCCAATGGCCAATGCCACCGCTGCACCTAGGCTGGCACTTGGAATGCCTTGAGATACGGCACCAAACGCTACCCCTACCGCCAATCCTTCGGGAATGTTGTGCAGGGTAATGGCCAAAACCAGCAATATACTCCGGCGCCAACGTGTGGGTACCCCCTCTGCTTTTTCCAAACCGATGTGCAGGTGCGGAAGGACCTGATCGATGAGGTACAGAAACAATCCCCCGCCCATGAATCCAACCAGGGCCGGAAACCAGGCGGGTAGACTTTTGCCTTCACTCATTTCAATTGCCGGCGCCAACAGCGACCAAAAACTTGCGGCAATCATGATTCCTGCCGCAAAACCCAACATGGCGTCGAGCACCTTTTGATTGACGGTTTTGAAAAAGAAAACCAGGGAAGCACCCAGGGCGGTGACCCCCCAGGTGAAACAGGTCGCCACTAAAGCTTGTAGCACCGGATGTAATCCGATGAATGATTCGGTGATGGTATTGATGGTCAGCATGGCTCATATTTTTTTTGATGAACCAAAAATATAATTTAGATCAGTCTAAATCAAATTGGGCGCACAATTTTTTTACATCCTTTGCATTTTTTTTACGATGCCAAAGCTATACAGTAATGCTTATGCTTAAACCTTATTTATAATTCTTCGGCGCCAGGAACTTTTAATTTCGGCACTTGTGGAACGCTAATGCCCGCTGCGTCAAAGCGTTTTTTTACGGATTCATACATGTCACAGGAAATGGTAAAAGCATCGGTAGAATCTTTCGCCCATATCCAGGCACGCAAGCGGATGCCGTATTCGTCAACCCGTAGTACCTTGACCGTAATTTCGGGCTTGCCTTTTTCGATGTCCTCGGGCTTGCGGTTGTCTACCCGCAGGGGATGTTTGAGGGCTTCCTCACACAGGATGTCTTTGGCCAAATCGATATTGGTCTGCGTGTCTACCGCAATTTCAAACCACTTGCAAATTTTATCATCGCCAAAATCAGCATTGATGATGATTTCCTGATTGATTACAGAATTGGGGATGATGATGCGCCGGTTTTCAAAATCTCGAATCACGGTATGGCGCAGGGTAATGTCTTCGACGACCCCAGAGAGGGTATTGTCGCGAATGCGCAAACGGTCATTGATGCTGAACGGCTTAAAGATGACGATGAAGATGCCACTGACGATATTGGATAAGGCGTTTTGGGAGGCCAAACCAATGGCGATAGCCAATATCCCCGCTGCACCCAATATTGAAGTTGCAATGGCTTTTAAACTGGGCACTGCTGAAATGGCCCAACTGATGCCGATGACGTAAATCAATCCCGACAAAAAGTGCCGCAAAAAATGATAGTGGATAGGATCACCTTTGATCAGTTTGGTGGCCTTTTCAATGAAACGTTTGGAGACGCCATCCATAATGTAAGCGACGATTGAGGTACCCAGAAGTATACCAACAAAAGCTCCAACTGTGCCAATGTGTGCGCTTAGGAATTCATTCATTTTGGGAATGCTTTAGAAAAAGCATAAAGATAACAAGATTGGTAGAGGATTGGATTTGCATGAAGAAGGATTTGACAATTTTTTAAACTTTGTCAAATCTCTTTTAACTTGCGCGCATTAAAAAGAAAACCATGAATTTTTGGCTAGTCAAATCCGAACCTGATGCCTATAGTTACGACAAACTCGAAGCCGAGGGCCGAGGCATGTGGGACGGGGTACGCAACTACGCTGCCCGAAATAACCTGCGCGCCATGAAAGCAGGAGATCAGGTGCTGTTTTACCACAGCAACATTGGGATGGAAGTGGTGGGTATTTGTCAGGTAGCCAAAGAACATTATCCTGACCCCACCGCAGAGTCGGGTGATTGGTCGGTGGTAGAGGTCATCCCGGTTCGCCGCATCAAACGCCCGATCACCTTGAAAGAAATTAAAGCCACGCCAGCATTGGCCAACATCGCGTTGATCAAACAAAGCCGCCTCTCAGTGATGCCACTTACTGCGGAAGAATTTGAAAAAATATTGGAGATGAGCGAACAGCCCACGATTTAAATCGTGGTTTACGACCACAACATATTCCTACCCGCCTTGATGTATTTTTTTACATTGAGCCAGAACGCCATCACCAGGTACACGATGATGGGCGAGCCCAGGGTGACGAAAGAGGCATAAATGAAATATAGCCTCACCCGATCCGTTGATAAGCCCATTTTTTGGCCTAAATAGCTACACACTCCAAAGGCGGAGCGCGCTACCAGGGACTTCACTTCTTTCATAGCTATTTCATTTGGCAAATAAATAGTCAATAGGACAATGCAAATTAACGCAATATCCGGGAAAATGTTTTAGGTTTTAAGTTGCACATAGTTTTTACTTTACGAGCAATATAGTGAGTAACCTAAAACCTAAACCCTAAAACTCAAAAGAAATGTCCCAATTTAAAACCATCATCTTCGACCTCGGCGGCGTACTCGTGGACTGGAACCCGCGCTACATGTACCGTCAAATCTTCAGCGATGAGGCGGAAATGGAACGATTCCTGGCGGAGGTCACCACTGGCCACTGGAACGAGCAACAGGACGCCGGGCGTACCCTGGCCGAAGCTACCGAGCTACTGGTAGCGGAACACCCACATTACGAATCCGAAATCCGCGCTTTTTATGGTCGTTGGACTGAGATGTTAAATGGAGCCATCGAAGATACCGTGGTCATCCTGGATGAAATCCTCGACAAGGGCAAACATCGGGTGTACGCGCTCACCAATTGGTCAAACGAAACCTTTCCCTATGCCCTGGATAACTTCCATTTTATGCATTGGTTTGAAGGCATTTTGGTTTCCGGCGATGAAAAGTTGATCAAGCCCGATCCAGCCATTTATGAGTTGATCTTAAGCCGCTACAACATCGAGCGCAGCACGGCTTTGTTCATCGATGACAACCTCAAAAATGTACACGGCGCCTTGGCGGTGGGATTGCCTGCCGTGCAGTTTGAGTCGCCGGAGCAGTTGCGGGCGTTTTTGGTGGAGAAGGGGGTGTTGTAGTGGCGAATTGATTCGCCGAAATAATTCAGCTGGCGAATCAATTCGCCACTACAATTGGTATTCCTCCCGACAAAATAAGCCCGCCCCACTACTGTGTAATCCCTTAGCTTAGCGCATCTACAAAACTAAACGCACCTGAGATGAAAAACTACACGACCCATAGCCTCATCCTGGCTTTAACCCTTATGGCTTCCATCCTGTTTGGCCAAAGCCCCTATGTCCGGTTTTTCCGCCTCCATCCAAGGGAAGCTGATTTTTTGTACCACCATCCCGCCAAAAAACCCGACTCGACTTTTTTCCATACCCCCATTAGTCCAACCCAGGCCGAACATGAAATTGGGCATTACCTGAAAGTCAGCCCTTTCGGAGAATCCGCCTATGTGACCCTTTATACCAACAGCTCAATTCGGGTGCAGGTACTCAACAACCGTCATGACCTGTCCATTTTGGTGAAAGATACTCTGGGGCAGAACCTGTCATCAGCTGAGGTGTTTTTAGACCAGAAAAAGATTCGCTACGATTCAGTCACCCAAAGTTTTCACTGTAAACGTTCGCCCAAAACGGGGGTGTTGAAAGTGCGCATACCCAGCCACAGTACGTACTATGAATTGGAACGGCAGGGGCGAAAAACACCTATCCTGGCTCCTTACGATCGGTTTGCCTCCACGTCGTTGGGGCGGGTTGTCACCTGGCCCTTGCGGGTGCTGAGTACACCCGTACGGTATGTTGCCCGCAGCATACGTGCCCGTCACTGGAGTTTGCCCTGGAAATATTGGTTTCCTCGCAATTACAATCGTGAATTGCAAGGGTACATTGCCTTGAGTCAGCCCATTTATCGCATCGGTGACACCTTGAAGATGAAGGCTTATGTGACCGCACCGGGAGGCCGACCGTTGAGTGCAAAACTTGAGTTGAACATCTCCCAGCGCTGGCCAAAACAAGTATTGAACAAAACCATTGAACCCGAAAAACCGGGCGGGTACATCTTTGATTGGCCTTTGGCGGATACGCTCGACATTGATCGGGATTACTACATCTCCATCACCCATCCGGGCCATGAGCAATGGTCAAATTTATCTCAGCCCTTCCGCCTAGAAGCCTATGAACTGGACGAAATCAAGTATGGACTGAACTCGGCAACCACCACGTTTCAACGCGGTGAAAAATGTATCCTTACCCTCAGTGCCCAAACCACCAATGGGCTAAGTGTGCCCGATGCTGAAGCAGAAATATTTTTGCTGGCGGGAGCAATCCATCGTTTTCATGCGGAGCAGGTTGCGGTGCCTGACACCCTCTGGCACAGCAAAGAAAGCCTGGGTGTACGTGGGGAATGGCGCCTGGTTTTGCCCGATTCTCTGTTTCCGGAGGCTTCCCTGGATGTTCGGAGTCACGTTTATTTCAACAACAGCGCCGGTCAACTGGATTTTAAAGAAAAAGTAGTCAAGTTTTTAAACCAGTCTGATGTGAAGCTCAGCCTCGACAAATTCGAGGTAGTCGCTTCCAGTACCTCAAATTCCCGTGATTCCCTGATTCTAGAAGAACAGTTGTATGGGGGCGAAAAGCGGCGAAAAATGATCTTGCCCCCGGTACGCTTCCCCCTCGATCCCGATGTAGCGGCTTATCTACTTTTGGGGAAAACGCCTGATGCACTTTTTACCCTCGATCTCCAAAAAGAAGACCATCGTGTTGCCCTTGCCGGACAGCGTAGCCATGATTCCATTCATTTATCGATTGAGAATCCACGACGGCTACCCCTGTGGTACCAAATCAAAACCAGCGCAGGATTGGTGGAAGAAGGATTTACCCGAGATACTGCGTGGTTTTGGCAGCGTCGAGATGTTGATGCCAGTGCCTACCATTTGTTCTACCAATTCCTTTGGGCTGGCGAAGTTTTTAGTGAAAATCAGGAATTCCGCCATTATTCCAAGGCGCTTTCCATCGAGTTGGAAGGCCCGGATCGCGTCATCCCCGGGCAAGAAAACAACTACCAGATACGGGTAACCCGCAGCTCGGGTCGCCCGGCAAAAGGCGTAGACCTCAGTGCCGGGGCCATCAATGCCCAATTTGGCCCCCAAACCAGTTACAGCACCCCCAATATTGGTTTTCGCAAACAATTATCACCCCTGGTATTTCCCCGTTTTGAGTTGAATACCTTCGATCCGGATTATAATCTTCCCATGTCTCGGTTTTTAGTACAAACCTTCCATTTGCAGGATACCTTGTATTACCAATACCGCTACAACCGCCAATTGCTCAGCGAACGACGCGACTCTTCCATGCAGCGTGATTCTTTTTACCAAAGCAATGCCCAATTTGCGCCATATGTGGTCAAAGGGGGCAAAATGCAACCCATTTATTTGATTTATGCCAACCGCAAACTGTTGTATTATTACGATACCCAGGACAGTCAACCCTATAGTTTTGTCGCCCCGGCAGGGAGCAACAAAATCGTAATCCGCACCAGGGAGCATGAATACATCCTGGATAGCGTACAGCTACGCAAAGGCGAAAAACTGGAACTCGTCATCAATGAAGATTATTGGCCAAGTGGGCAAAATTCATTAAAAATTGGGCGCCTTGAAAAACCGAACTATTTCAGCGATGCCGAAAAAAATCTGGTTAACCGAAGCATTTTTGCATTGCATCAAATCCGGGCTGGCGATAGTATTTTTATTTGGGATCATCCCCAAAACATCCACTTCGCGACGTATCAATCCGGAGGCCATTACCACATTGGGCCTTTTGCCAGTGGGGCAAGCTTGAGCTATGTGAACATCAATCATTTCAAAAAATCCTTTGTGTTTGAGCCTGGTTTTAGCTATGATGTTGCCAGAACCCGCGAACGTTTGTACGAGTACAAGGTACTTCCAGACTTGAAAAAAAATCCAGCATTGCCCAAAACCATCCCCCATCCTGCCATCGGGCAATACCGTATTTCACCCCGTTCGGTACGGGCTTTTTCCCCTCTGCGTCGGTCTATCCTTTTTGATAAAATACCCGATAAGGAAGAAAAATTAAGTGGGAAATATCAATTCGCGTATCCCACTTCAGGGCTACAACCCGATTCTACCCGCCTTTTATTGGTCATCGTCAGAAATGAGGCCAAAGGACAAAAATGGACACTGGCTCCTTCCACCCGCAGCATCAACAATCTTCCAGCGGGCATTTACGAGTTATTGCTCTTCAGTCAAACCGAAGCCGTATTCCGCAAAAGCATCCAGATTCGCCGCGATACGCTGCTTTTTGAAGATTTATCCAACATCCGCTTCAACAAAGTTGACAGTCTTTTGCCAGGTATTTTGGGCAAAAATTATGTGCCGATTCAGCCAGGGAACAGTACGAGCTCCAGCAACAATACCTACAATGGCCGAACGCAACTCATCCGGGGCCGCATCCTGGATGACAATGGCGAGCCCTTGATCGGGGCTGCAGTGATGGTAAAAGGCACCAGCATTGGCGCAGTGACCGATATTGATGGCTACTATAGCTTACCCGTGCCAGTCGGTGCGTATACGCTGGTGACCAGTTATACGGGTTTTTCTACCCAGGAAATTGACTATGATCCCGGTCGCCGCTATGGGTCTACCGATTTTACCCTGAATGCAAGTGAAAACCAGTTGTCGGAAGTAGTAGTGACGGGTTACGGTACGATGCGCACTAAAAACCTGTCGAGAACTGTTGCCCTAACGGCAGGAAACGTTGCAGGAATAGTTGCTGGGGTAAATGTGAAAGGATCAAGATCAGCAACCGAATACTATTTGGATGGCGTTAGCATAAGGGGTGGTAAATCGATGGACACCATTCTTAGTTACGCCGGCATCCGCAGCAGTTTTCACGACCACGCTTTCTGGCAACCCCGCCTGCGCAGCAACCGCTATGGCGAAGCCCAATTCAAGGTCAAATTCCCCGACGACATCACCAATTGGAAAACCTTTGTGATTGGGGCCGATAAAAACCGGCAAGCGGGTTTGTATACCGGGAACATCCAATCCTACAAGCCACTGATGGCACAGTTGAATCTGCCGCGTTTTTTGATACACGGGGATCGTACCACCCTCAATGGCAAGGTGCTCAATTATACAAATGATACCTTCGCCCTGCGTACCCATTTCCAGGCTGCAGATCAGCGCATTTACGAAAAACAAAATCAGGTAAAAGAGGGTTTGGTGGAAAAATCCGAGTATCAGGCACCCAGCCGTGGCGACTCCCTGCAATTCCGTTATGCCCTCGAAACGGCCCAGGGGTATACCGACGGCGAACAGCGCAAAATTCCACTTTTGCCCATCGGTACCCTGGAAGCAGATGGCGTGTTTTTGTTGATCGAGCGCGATACGGTTTTGAATTTTGGCGACAAAACCGGGCAGATTAAGTTTCGGGCACAACCCAGTACGCTGCCCCTTTTGTTGGAAGACCTCCAGTACCTGCGCGACTACCCCTACGCCTGCAATGAACAAACCGCCAGCAAGTTGATCGGACTTTTGAGCGAAAAACAAATCCGGCAATCGCTCAATCAAACCTTTACAGGAGAAAAAATGATTCGGGAGGCGGTGACCCGGCTAGGGAAAGCCCAAAACGCCGATGGCTCCTGGGGTTGGTGGCCCAATGGCCCGGCCAATGTGTGGATGAGCAATTACGTGCTGCGCGCTTTGAGCAACGCCCAACAAGCCGGATTCTCCAGCTCTGCCCTCGAATCAGGCCTACGCTGGCTGAGCAGTCAGTGGCCTTCGCAAAGAGAAACAACGCGCCTGCAAAGTTTACAAACCCTCTTGTTGGCTGGCCAAAAAATCGACTCTACCGGGCTACGCGACAGCCTGGCCAAGCCCCAAAAATTGCTTTGTGATCGTTTGCTGAATGTATGGATTCAGCAAGAACTTGGCTATAAACCAGCCCTGGATACCCTCTTCAAATATCGCAAACTGGATGCCCACGGCGGAGCATTTTGGGAGGAAAACGCAGCCCAGTATTGGACGTACCACTGGAACAACAACCGCATCGCCAATACCCTGTTGGCTTATGAAATTGCCAAAAAAGCGGGTTTGACTGAAGAAATCAAACGCATCCGCTTGCATCTTTTGGCCAGACGCGGGTACACCCACCACGGCATGCGCCTGGGCAATGGGTGGCGCAATACCCTGGAAGTTGCATCCGTCATAAAAACCATTTTACCCGAGCTGACACAGGGCAACCATTTTCAAGTGGGCGCATTAAAACTTTCGGGTGCATTGGAAGGTAACGTCGACAAGCAGGCACTTGAAGCTACCTTTACTGCCAACAGTTCACTCAAACTCACGGTGACGGGCAGCGGGCCGTTTTTCTGTACGGCCTATCAGGAATTTTGGAATACCAATCCTACGCCCAAAGCCGACCTTTTTGCTGTAAGCAGTCACCTGGAAGAGGCCGGAGAACCCATCAAAACCTTACAATTTGGCAAAGCCGCCCAACTGGTAGCCGAAGTGGACGTCAAACAGGAAGGCCAATACGTGATGATCGAAATCCCGATTCCTGCCGGTTGTTCCTATGGCGAAAAAAGCAACGGCTATCGTTTCCCGGAAGTACACCGCGAATATTTTGCCGAAAAAGTGAGTATCTTTTGTGAACATTTGCCAGTAGGGAAGCACCGTTTTGTGGTCAATCTGGAACCGCGATACAGTGGTACTTACACCTTGAATCCGGTGCGGGTTGAGGAGATGTATTTTCCGACGTTATATGGTAGGAATAGTGTGGAAACGCTAAAAATCCGGCCATAAATTCTATTCAAATTGGACAATTATTCATATGGACCTACATGATGCAGGGGCGTTGCTCATTGAGCAGATTCGGAAAACCAGTGTGCTGGAATGGACTGCGGTGGCTTTCGGCGTGAGTCAAGTATTGCTGGCGCGCAAAAACAATATTTTGCTGTATCCCACCGGGATCATTAGTGTCTGTTGTGCCTCCATCTTGTTGTTCCAATCCAGTCTTTACGCGGAGACCCTTTTACAAGGGTATTATCTGCTGATGAGCATCTATGGCTGGGCCAATTGGAAAAACCAATCCGCTTCCGGAGCTTCCAAAATCACCCGCAGCAGTTCCCGGGAAAAATGGATTGCCTGGGCCATTGCTGGTGTAGGCTGGGGATTACTCTATTGGATTCTCCGCACCTACACAGATTCGGATGTGTCCGGGGTGGATGCTTTTGTATCCTCCACCGCTTGGGCGGGCATGTGGTTGTTGGCCAAACGCAAACTGGAAAACTGGATTTGGCTCAATGTTTCCAATCTGGTGGCCATTCCGCTCTTGCTGTACAAGGAGCTGTTGATGTTTTCCTTTTTGACCCTGTTCCTGTTTGTGGTGGCGATTTTTGGGTATCTGGATTGGAAAAAAACGCTGGATAATGATGGATGACTTCGGTGATTTTGATCTTGCGTAGATAGCCATAGCCTTTGCCTATGTCTTAATTATTATTATAAATAAAATTTTGGGAAATTGATTTATATTTTTGAGCTAAATTATAAATCAAACACCTTATGGAAAATAACAATGGCAACGGTGCAGGTAAGTGCCCTTTCTCTAGTGGAGCACTAAAACAGAGCGCTGGAGGTGGTACCAGAAACCGGGACTGGTGGCCAAATCAGTTGAATCTGAGCATTCTACGTCAACATTCTTCCCTCTCCAACCCCATGGGTGAGGACTTCAACTACGCTGAGGAGTTCAAATCTCTCGACCTGGATGTGGTGAAACAAGACATCGTTGAGTTGATGACCAACTCCCAGGAATGGTGGCCAGCCGACTACGGCCACTATGGGCCGTTTTTCATTCGGATGGCCTGGCACAGCGCAGGTACTTACCGCATCGCCGACGGACGTGGTGGCGCGGGTTCGGGTACCCAACGTTTTGCACCACTCAACAGCTGGCCTGACAACGGAAACCTCGACAAAGCACGTTTGCTGCTTTGGCCAATTAAAAAGAAATACGGCCAGAAGCTTTCCTGGGCCGACCTGATGATCCTTGCTGGCAACTGCGCCCTGGAGTCGATGGGCTTTGAGACCTTCGGTTTCGGTGGTGGCCGTGAGGATGTTTGGGAACCAGAGGAAGACATCTACTGGGGTGCGGAAGGCAAGTGGTTGGAAGACAAACGCTACAGCGGGGACCGCGAATTGGAGAACCCCCTTGCTGCGGTGCAGATGGGGCTCATCTACGTGAACCCGGAAGGCCCTAACGGAAATCCTGACCCAATTGCGGCAGCTCGCGACATTCGGGAGACCTTTGGCCGCATGGCGATGAACGACGAAGAAACGGTTGCCCTGATTGCTGGTGGGCATACCTTCGGCAAAGCCCACGGTGCTGGCGATCCTAACCAATACGTGGGTGCAGAACCCGCCGCTGCGGGCATTGAGGAGCAAAGCATGGGTTGGAAAAATACCTATGGCAGCGGCAATGCAGGCTACACCATTACCAGCGGCCTCGAAGGCGCTTGGACTACTACACCCACCAGGTGGAGCAACAACTACTTTTGGAACCTCTTTGGCTACGAATGGGAATTGACCAAGAGTCCGGCTGGTGCGCATCAATGGATACCGAAGCATGGCATGGGCGCCAATAGTGTACCGGATGCGCACGACCCCTCCAAGCGTCATACGCCCATCATGTTTACCACAGACCTCGCCTTGCGGATGGACCCTGCGTACGAGAAAATTTCCAGACGTTTCCACGAGAACCCCGATCAGTTCGCCGACGCGTTCGCCCGCGCCTGGTTCAAACTGACGCACCGGGATATGGGCCCACGTGTACGTTACCTCGGCCCAGAAGTACCTACTGAAGAGCTGATCTGGCAAGACCCAGTCCCCGCCGTTGCGCATCAATTGATCGACGCTCAGGACATCGCTGCGCTGAAGGCCAATGTACTTGCTTCCGGCCTGTCGGTATCTCAACTGGTTTCTACCGCTTGGGCCTCTGCATCTACGTTCCGTGGATCTGACAAACGTGGTGGTGCCAATGGTGCCCGCATTCGCTTGTCTCCTCAGAAGTATTGGGCCGTCAACAATCCTGCTCAATTGGCTACAGTGCTGAGCACCCTGGAAAGCATCCAAAGCGAATTCAACAGCATTCAAACGGGTGGCAAGCAGGTTTCACTGGCTGACTTGATCGTGCTGGCGGGCTGTGCTGGCGTTGAGCAGGCGGCAAAGAATGCTGGGCATTCAGTAACCGTACCCTTCACACCGGGGCGTACCGATGCATCGCAAGCGCAAACCGACGTGGAATCATTTGCTGTCCTCGAACCCATTGCCGATGGCTTCCGCAACTACATGACTTCCCGCTACACGATATCCGCTGAAGAAATGCTGGTGGACAAAGCGCAACTGATGACTCTGACTGCTCCTGAAATGACGGCGCTGGTAGGTGGCATGCGGGTACTGGATACCAACTTTGATCAATCCAAGCATGGTGTCTTCACCAGTACTCCCGGAGCCTTGACCAACGACTTCTTCGCCAATTTGATCGATTTTGATACCACCTGGAGCGCGACTTCGGATGCTCAAAATGTGTTTGAAGGCCGGGATCGTGCAACGGGTAAGGTGAAATGGACGGGCACCCGGGTTGACCTCATCTTCGGTTCGAACTCCGAACTCCGCGCCATCGCTGAAGTGTACGCCTGTGAGGACGCACAAGCGCGCTTCGTACACGACTTCGTGGCCGCATGGAACAAGGTGATGAACCTGGATCGTTTTGATCTGGCTTAAGAAATGGCCGCAAGGCTGAAAATAGTATTTAACGATGAGCGGTGGCCTGGCAACAGGTCACCGCTTTGTATTTAGTTTGAGGTCCTCAATTTATACAACCCCGATGCATGCGCCGCAAAACTTTGCGCAAAAGCCCCCTCTTTCACTCCCATTTTCTCCCCACTCCACAAATTGGTAACTTTAACCTTGCCCGACAAATTGAGATCCGTCAAATTCACTTTGAGCTCCAGTCTAGGGGGTTCAGAGGTATTGAACAAGGCCAGGTACGTTTCCCCGGTTTTGCTGTTTTTGGAAGTAATCGCAGTTTTGCCATCTTGCTGATACAACAGGCTCACCTCACTACTCTCACGGTGCATTTTGAGCACCTCTTTATTGGTCAACAAAGAAAGGCCACGACTATGTACTCCCAACCGTATTTTTTCAGGTTTTGGCCATGTAGTCGGCATTGGCTTTTACCTCGTGTTCCTCTACGGTAGGGCCATAACAATCCCAACTGTTCCAACCCAAGGGGGGGTGGTGGCCCAGGTTTTAAATTCCCCTGGTTTAAAGGTAGTGTTTTGGGTATGAGCGGTAAATGCAGCCAGGGTGGCGATCAGGAATACAAAAGTGGCGGATTTCAAGATGGTCATTTTATCCAGAGTTAAAAAAGAAATTACAATTGGCTTTGACCAAAGATAGAAATTTTCACTCTTGAGCACCAATACTTGCTCATTGATTGAGGTATGGAACAGCAAACAAACTATTCGGTTTTAAATAAATGCAATCATTTATTAAATCGATGATCACATTGAAACGTTTTAAGAGGTCATTGCCAAAATAATTCATTTGGAAACCAACCGGGCTTTTAAATCCAAGTTTCGACGTCGTAATGTTGTTCAAAACAAAGCCACTGACCCTGAGGGAAGGCACCACAACGATGGTGGTTTCATATTTTCTTCCTGCACCATCGCTGAGTGATGATCGTTTTAAAATTTTTAGGTTTTCAGGAAAGTTCTGCACGCTCATCCAGGTGCTGTCCAGGATCATAGCCAGGTTTGAACCCGTATCAAATAAAAAATCCCCTGAGTAGTTTTGGTTGTCTATTTGAATGGTTGCCTCGATGCAGAATAAAGATTGAATGAATTTAATGGCTGATTTTTCGTAGCCTTTTTTACGCCCAGCAAATTTGCTGTGCACAATCAGCTGATTTTTATCATAATCTATCTCCACAACTTTGCCATCAAACACCCGCCAACCAAACCTTCCATCCATTTCATGCGCAGCATTGTTGGCAGCCTGCACGTTTGGATTGTCCCAAACTAAATTTCCAATTTGTAGGCTGCTTACTTTAGCCAGCTTGTTAAAATCAGGCTGGGTTTTACCCACTAAAGCATCAGGCTGATTGGATAGCAACTTGGTCTTTTCAAGAATGGCAACTTTGGTCAAACGAAAGTCCAGGGAACCAAGGTCAAAATGCAAGTTTAAAGTGTCGCGGTGGTTGATGATCGCTTCTACCTGGATGGCATTGTGTGGAGTGAGGGTGAAAGGGATGGTATCGTGTGTATTTTCGCCTGGTCTGATCCTACCTCCCGCTGATTTTGAACTCACAATCTGGGTATAACAGGTATCTTTCTCATTCAGCAAGATGATGAAGTTAAATTTTGTTCCAGGTTTTACTTTTACCCGGATTGAATCAATATCGGTATAAAAAGTAACCCATTTAGGTTTTGTTGATCTATTGGCCGTATACACATCCGGTTTGGCCTCAGGAGATAGCACCCAGGCATTTTTATCCAAGAACCCACCATCATTGATGGCTACGTTTGTAGACCTTGCTTTAATGATTGGCAATTTTGTTTGGCCATAAATTGGGCTAAATAACCAACAGGCCAGAATGAGCGGGAGGTATTTCATTTTTTGGTAATCGTAACTTTGGTTTGAATATGCAGCTCCGAAGATACGATAATGCTTACAGTCTCTAGCCTGAAACCTCAGGACCTGCAGTCTTGATCTTGGTTAGACTTGGATTAGTCAATTTTTATCCTTTTTAGCTAAAAAATTATTGTTTATCAATAAATATTTACCGATATTTGCTTCATCAAAAATACTAATGATGAAAATAAGGACAGAACAAATTCTCACTTTTTTGAAAATTGTGGCCTGGTTGGCCTTCGTTGGGTATGCCATAAAAGCGGGGGCCCAGACTGTTGGGTTGGTCGTCGGGGTTATCAACCCTGCATTCAGCGAAAAGCTCTACGAGGTCAATCCACTGTTTCTCAAGCTCCGCCAATACCATATCCAATATTTTGTGAATGCCATGTCGATGCTGGTTTTTTTATCGGCCTTTAAGGCTCATGTGTGGTACCTGGTCATTCAATTGTTGTCGAAATTGAGACTCCAAACGCCGTTTTCAAGGGATATAGCCAAAAGATTGGAAAAAGTCGCCTTTGAATTACTTGGCATTTGGCTCGTCAACATTATGGGGATGGCCTATTTGAAATGGTTGGAAAAAACCACTGGAGAGCAATTGGGTGACCTTGGCGTTGGAGACGAGTTTTTGTTGATTGCCGCGATTGTGTACATCGTTTCCCAAATTTTCAAACGGGGCGTTGAACTCAAAGAGGAAAACGAACTAACCGTATAGCCATGCCGATCATTGTGAACCTGGATGTAATGTTGGCGCGTCGCAAAATGCAACTTCAGGAACTGGCGGAAAAAGTAGACATTACCATCCCCAATCTCTCCATTTTAAAAACGGGTAAGGCTAAAGCAATACGTTTCAGTACGCTGGAAGCCATTTGTAAAGCGTTGAATTGCCAGCCGGGGGATATTTTGGAGTTTGTGGAGGATGTGGCTGAATAAGCAGCACAAATAATAAATGAGCACAAAGAACCCAAAGGCAGCACAAAGGACACAAAGACGCGATTTTGACAAAGCCATAAGCCTAGACTTTATCTTATTTTGGATGTAAAGCTTCGTCAACGTCTCACCTTTGTGTCCTTTGTGCTGCCTTTGGGTTCTTTGTGCTAAAAAATTGTCACTTTATGTTTTTTTGAAAAATTCGTGATAATTCATGTCATTTTAGTACCGCCGGCAAAATGTACTCCGACAACATTTTTGCCACCTGCGGATGCGCATAAGGCATGCCATAAGCGGTGGCGGTAACAACAATCACCAGCGGTAAATCCTTAAAAACCAGGATGTAATTGCCACCATTGCCTGCGCAATAAAAAGCTTCGTAAGCCTTGCCATTCACCTGGAAGCTTTTATTCCAGAACAGATAGCCATAAAACTCCTGGTCTCTTTCAGGTATTTGTTTCTGCTTGCTGAAAGACTTATCCACCCATGCTTTGGGGATGATTTGTTGCTTGTTCCAACGCCCGCCATTTTTATACAGCTGCCCATATTTGGCAAAATCCAGGGCATTCATCTGAATGCCGCCAGCGGTGTTCGGTACCTGTTGGGGGGTATATTGCCATTGGTAATTGGTAATCCCGAGGGGTTTAAACAAACGTACAGCGGCATAGGCTTCCAGCCCACCCTTGACTTGTTTGTTTAAAATATCGCCCAAAAGCACCACTCCAGCCGTAAAATAACTCCACTCGCCTTTGGGTTTGTTGGGGTCAAAAGGTAAATCCAGGGCAAATTTTACCCAATCCGGACTTGGGTACATATTCTCTTCATTCCCGGGCGATTGATCGTCGTTGTCATTGCCAGCAAAACCCGAGCTCATCGTAAGCAATTCCCGAATGCTGGTATTTTCTTTGGGTAAGCTGAAATTGGCAAAAGATTTGAGGTCGTAAAAATCCTTCAGGGTTTGGTTTTCATCCTTAAGGTAGCCGTCGTGGATAGCGATTCCGCACATTGTGGAGGCAAAGGATTTGCCTACCGAACGGGTATCGTGCAGGGAGTTGCGGTTTTTTCCATTGAAATACTCCTCAATCAAGAGTTGGCCATTTTTGATCACGACCACACTGCTGATTTTTTTAAAAACGCCTTCATCAATGTTCCCTTTGAGTTCCTTGATTTTGTTTTGATCAAAAGAAGCGTTGGAAACCGGAAGGCCATTGTAAGGCATCACTTTAGTCAGGCTGACGGTTGACACATCAATTTTTGGATGCCGCAGCACCTCTAGCGCCAAATCTCCCGCCGCGATGATGTCGCCAACTTTCAACTCAGCGGATTTTAGATAAGGCCGAATTTCCATTCTGAGCAAATGTTTCCCGTCGCTCAGGGCCGCATCACCACCGTTGTACAAGAATCGGTTCCAGAATGACTCACTCCATGACCCACCGCCTTTTTCATTGTCGACAAGGGGGCGGTTGAGGACCATTGCGGTATCCTGCATCCTGGCCTGCGGTGCTCCTGGCCAAAGGTTGCTTTGGTAGATTTGTTTGCCGTCTATGAAGAAGGTGAACTGGTAATTGCCAATTTTAACGAGGGAATCAGCAGTCAAATCAGGCTGCAAACGATGGAGGTAATTGGTCAAAGAATTGCCAAAAAATGCGGTGAAAAAGAGGTTGCTTTTATTGGTGAGGGTATACGATTGGAGGAAATCGGCTTCCTTTAACGCTGCAGCAGGAATGTATTTTTGGGTAAAAAAGACCTGACCCAGCTTGTTTTGGTGCAAGGGCGTTTTTATGCCTTCTGGCTTTACCAGATCGGCGACTTGCCCAAATAAACCCAGAGGCAACAGAACACTGGCCAAAAAGAACAAACAAACAGCCTTCATTTTTTTAAAGTTTGGTGATTTATAACCAAAGGTATTTGAATGCTGATTGGGAAAATAGAATGAAATTAACGTTAGGATCGCAGCATTTTTCGATAGGCTAGGGGGCTGATGCCCATCACGGCTTTAAAACAGCGGATGAAATGACTTTGATCCGCGAAGCCGCAGGTAAAAGCAATGTCCGTTAAGGTCTGCTGCTGGTTGGAGATGAGAGGCAAGGATTGTTCAATCTTTATTTTTCGGATGTATTCGCCAAAACTGCAATAAAAATACCGCGAAAAATCCCTGGAAAGATGTCCCGGATGGATACCTGTTGCCTGGGCCAGCTGGGTAAGGGAAATACTTTCATCGCTTTGATCGTGTAAAAACTCTCTTGCTTTTTTTACCCAGGAAGGGTTGTTTTTTAAAACGTCTTCCTGGCCGCGTTGGATGCTGGCCAGGGCTTCTAACAACAATCCTTGAATGGACAAATCGCTAGTATTGTCCTTGAACTTTGACTCCACAAAAATTTTGTATAGCAGCAATTTGTGCTTAGGGTTGGATACGAGGATGTTGCCTTGTAAGGTTTGCAAATCAAAGGAAAAAGCATCTACCCATTTTTGCTCCAATTCGATGTGAAATCCCCTCGTGTAACCCTTTGGTTTAATGTTGTAATGAGGCTCCTGCCAGTTGTGAAACAAGATGCTTCCAGCAGGGCAATGGTGCACTTCTTTTTTGTTGCCTTCAATCAGGTTTCCTTGCAGAATAAAGGTGAAATAAGGGTTTTCATGATAATGCCAATCAACTTTCTCATGGGTGTAGGCGGTGTCGGTTAGAGTGATGCCGTCCAGGTAGACAGTTTCGGTAGTCTGGCCATAAAATTGTCCCTTGGGCAAATGGATCATGGATGGTCGTGTTGGGTTGAAAATGGAATTTATTTTGACTTTGACCGGATTCTCAAGTTGTTGATTCCCCACAACATAAACAGGATTTCCATAACGGTACCGATTAAAAATACCACTGCAGGAATTCCATCGATGAGTATGCTTACCATTCGGCCAAATGCCAGCCCGCCCATAAAAACAATGCTGCTTAACGTGGCCCCACGCCAATGTTCCTCTTTAAAAATGCCGATGATCCAATATGTTGCAAAACCCAGATAAAGCCCCATCATTGCCCTGAAAACATGATTCAAATCAACACTTTCAACCTTAAAATCAAACAATAAGGGCAAAACCTGGTTCGGGTAAAGGCCATAACACAGCCCAACCAAGGTGATGGTGAGAGCAGCTATTCCAAGGTGTAAATTCCTAATTTGTATGATTTGGTTTGACATGTTTTTATTCCTTCTCCACCAGCTTCAACCAATCCAGAATGATCTTTTGCAGCGCTCCTTGTTTTGCTTGCACATCCTCCAGGTCTTTAAAAACCGCAATCCGTCGGCCATCTTTGTAGTCCCCTTCAAGCAGTCCTGATTGGTCATTTACTTTGGCCCCACTTGGAAGCACCAACATGATCCGGCCTTTGTGCAGGTTCATCACGATTAGGTCCCTTTTGTATTCTTTCGGGTCAAATTCCAGCATCTCTCCCGTGTAATAAAAGCTGGGATTGTTCCATTTTATTCTTTCGCCAATTTCGGGGTCGGTGCTTAAAATAATCTGCCGCAAGGTTTCAACAACTTGGCCCACGCTTGGCTCAAGCTGTTGGATGTGTTCGGTTACTTGTTCTTGGTCGCTGAGTTTGGTTTTCATTGTTGTGTAGTATTTTGCTAGAAAAACATTTTGTGTTTGTAAAAATATTAATAACTTTTTGTTTATCAAATTTTAATCCTTTAATTTTTTCCAAATCGCAAACGGTTTTTAATCCACTACTTTAATCCATTCACTCTTACCTTTTTGTTTCACAACAACGCCTTTAATTTTACCATTGGCGTCTTTAACAAACGCTAATTGTGCATTTACTTTTATGGCTTCAAATTTATCATTTTCAACAGGTAAAATATCAACTTCTGCCCCTTTTTGTTCTGGAAAGGACAGTACCAGTCTGTCACCTACAATGAAAATATCCATGGTTCTTTTTTTGTCTGAAACAAGTTCGTATTTACCTGTATATTTTGACAACTGATTGTAATCCAACCTTATCATGCTAGGTTGTTTTATCGGTTTGTCCAATAATTCACTCGTTATATAATTGGCAATTTCTTCGGTTGGGGCAAAACCTTTATTGGATAAAATGAATACATAAATTTCTTCATTGGGTAAAAATATACCACTACTTGTAAATCCGTATAGGTTTCCTCCATGTTGAATAGTAGGACTTCCTTGAAGTGTTTTAATGAAAAAGCCAAAAGAATACCCAGTGTTTTGACCATTGGTAAGTACAGCACTTTTGGTTAATGGTTTGTTCGAATTTAAAAATTTACCGGTGAAAATACTTCTTTGCCATTTGTATAAATCGCTAACCGTGGAGGTTATTCCTCCACTTGAGTACCAAATTGAACCATGCACAGGAATGGCTGGCTTTAATGCTCCATTTTTAGTCATATATCCGCTTGGCACCTCTTGATTCGTCGATTCATGATTGTACCAATAGGCAGATTGATGCAGACCGAGGGGTTCAAAAATATTTTCCTTCAAAAACGCTCCATATTTTTTTCCAGAAACTCGTTCTATGATGAGTCCAAGCAAAAAATAATTTGAATTACTATACCTGAATTGTGAATTTGGTTCAAATTCCAATGGATATTTTTTGAATAAATTGATGATTTCCAATGGGCTATATTCTTTTGTTAGCAGGTCGTATTCACTTTCATCAATGTCAAAATATTCTCTGATACCTGAAGTTTGGGCCAGTAAATGTTCAATTGTTATGGTGAATTTTTGGCTTGGAAATTCCGGGATGTATTTTTGTATTGAATCAGTTATGGATAATTTATGTTGTTCCGCTAATAAAAGTATTGAAACCGCTGTAAACTGCTTTGTCATAGAAGCAATTGGCATGATATCCTCAACAATTAATGCTTTTTTTGTGCCGACATCCGCCACCCCAAAGGCTTTTTTATAAGCAACGTTGCCTTTGATTGAAACTAGGACAATGGCCCCTGGCTCATTGCCGGGGAATGCACCAGATAAATAAGTGTCAATTTTTTCAATTGCGCCTTTTTGTTTTTTGGATAGCTCTTGAGCTGAAATACCTGGACAAAAAAAGAAAAATGCCAAAACATGTAAAGCCGTAAATTTAAGGATTGCCATTTTGCTTTATTTTTAAGATTTCGCACTCGGGTGGCTGTATACGATTAGGATATTCATCTTCAATAGGTATTGATTGTGCAATCCATCAGTGTTGCGGAAATCTGCTCCATTTCCGATTTACTGTTTTCAGTTTGAGCATTCAAACCCAACCCGGCAATGAGCATCAAACCAAGTACTAAAAGTTTAGGTGATTTCATTGGTATGGTCAGTTTTGATTAGACTTGCGGCGAATGTCCACTATGCCAAATGTAAAGCTGATCATCGATAATCCAAAGCTGCTGTGTGTTAAAGCTAACTTAAATCTATTCGCTCCGCAAACTCTCCACCGGGTTGGCCAGCGCTGCTTTCACCGATTGAAAACCGACCGTCAAAAACGCAATCACCACCGCCGCTGCACCTGTAAGGGCAAACATCCACCATTGTATGTCAATTCGGTAGGCGAAATCCGCCAGCCATTGCTGCATAAAATAATAGGCGATTGGTGAGGCAATGACAATGGCCACGACGACCAATTTCAAAAAATCCCTGGTCAAAAGCGCCGTGATGCCCGCAATCGAAGCACCGAGCACTTTGCGGATACCAATTTCTTTGGTGCGATTCAAGGTCGAAAGAGCAGCCAAACCAAATAAGCCCAAACAGGCCAGAAACACAGCAATGCCGCCAGCCCAAGCAATGGTTTTGCTCATCCGGGATTCGGCCACATAAGACTTCTGGAGATTTTCATCCAAAAAAGTATAACGAAAAGGCAAAACTGGCTCGACACTGGCCCAGGCTGTCTGCATTTGGCTGAGTGCTTGCTGGGGGTCGCCGGGAGCGATGCGCACAAAAAACTGTTGCGGCAAGCGACCATGAGCCATAAACAGCATCGGGTATACCTTTTCGTGGAGTGAACGGAAATGATAATCCTGTACGACTCCAATCACCACCGGATTGCGCGTGGGGTCGGCCACATTGTAGCCAGTGAGTACCTGGCCGAGGGCAGTTTCCACAGTCCAGCCGAAACCACGTACCGCAGCTTCATTAAGAATAACCGAAGTCACCGTGTCCTGCACCCGCTTCGGGTCAAAATTTCGTCCGGACACCAGGGGAAGCTTCAGCACGCTGAGGTACTCGGCGTCGATAAAATGTTCAAAAATATCGGTGGTTTTCCCTTGATAGTCAAAGCGGGTATTGCCCGCAATCATACCAGCTCCGAGGGCAAATTCTGCACCGCTGACACCTGCAATTGCTGGATGATTGACCATTGACTGACGAAAACGGGCGAGGGTTTTTGTCGGATCGCTCGTACCACTGGCATTGACCACCACAACGTTTTCCTGGTCAAACCCCAGGTCTTTCGAGCGCAAAAAATTCATCTGCCACAGCATGATGAACGTGCAGGCGATGAAGCCAACCGAAAGCACGAATTGAAAAGTGACCAGTGATTTGGTGAACCAGTTTTCGCCACCGATTTTCAATTTACTCTTTAAGGTTTCGAGCGGCGAAAACCCAGACAATACAAAGGCGGGGTAAGTGCCCGCCAACACGCCGACCAGCAAGGCCAAGCCCGGGATCAGCCAAAAAAGCTCGGGGAATTGTTGAAAGTTAAAACTCAATTGCTTGTCAGTTAAATCATTAAAAACAGGCAGAAGTACTGCAGCCAGGGCTATACCTACCACCGTTGAAAAGCAACTGAGCAAAATAGCCTCCACCAGGTATTGTCTGGAAAGTTGTCCCCGGCTCGCTCCCACGATTTTGCGTACCCCAATTTCGCGCGCCCGGCCTGCGGAACGCCCAATGGACAGTGTCGTAAAATTGATACATGCGATGAGCAAAATAATGCCGCCAATGGCCAGCAAAATCAGCGATAGGGAGGGATTTACGCCTAAATTTGGGTCGTGGTGCAGCGACTGAATGGGCAAGAGGGCAAAAGTGACCGGCGGCTCAGGTTTGTTCCACAGACCAGCGCTGCGGAGTGATTTTTCTACATCGGGATAATATTTCAAGAAAAACTGATCCATCCGAGTCTGGTTTTTGGGCAAGCCAGAGCCAGGACGCAACTCAACAAAAGTTTGCATCGACAATTGGCCCCAGTCCGTTGCAGCAGCTCTGCCGCGTTCACTGGCGGCGAATTTTTCAAAGGGCATTAAAATGCCAAACTGGAGTGTCGAATTGGAGGGTAAATCCTTTACCACTGCGGAGATGGTAAACGGCTCGAAATGAGTGCCTCCGGCTACATTGATTTCCAGGTTTTTGCCCATGGGGTTGGATTCTCCGAACAGCTTTTGCGCCATTTTTTCGGTCAAAACTACATTGTTCGCTGCGCCGAGCGCGGAACTTGCATTTCCATACAAAAAGGGGAAGTCAAACATTTGGAAAAACGCCGGGTCGACAAAACTGGCTTGTTCCTCTACCACGCCATTAGGGGTTCGCACCAAAAAACTTTCCCCTGCTCCCTGCAGTCGCGCGAAACGTTCGACATCGGGTAAATCAGCTTTCAAGGCCGGACCGAGCGGCATTGGCAAGTTGTTCATTTTTTGAGCGGGCTGGCCACTGATCTCCCCGATGGCTTCATAAACCGCGTACAAACGATTGGCTTTCGCGTGAAAACGGTCGAAACTGTACTCGTTGATGACATCCAGCAAAAACAGCGCGAAACAGGCCAAACCCACGGAGAGGCCTACAATGTTGATGATGGAGATGCCCTTGTTTTTCCACAAGGAACGGAAGGCGATGGTAAGGTAATTTTGAATCATATCAATAGGCTGTTCAAGCAATGTGCCAAGTATTCAAGGCAATGATAATGAATATTTTAAAATAATTTTATACAAAAAAAACGTCCGAAACTGAACTGGACGTGTTCAATTTCGGACTAAGGGGACTGGTTTCGAAAGCTTATGGATAGTCGGCGAAGGTATGGCCTTGGCCAAATTCATGCTGCTGCTTCACTAAATTCCATGGCCGATTGATGGATCTGATTCATCCGACTCAACCAGGTTTTATAAGATAGGTACGTCATGATCCCCAGGGTAAGGATCATTCCGGCCAGTAATGCATACTTTTTCGGTGTGAGGTGAACATTGAGGCTCAAAAATAGCAGAAGCGCTACGCCAAAGACGAATGAAGAAACTACCGATAGAATCAAAAGCCGTCTTAATTTAAGCTTCAGGTTTTTCAAAGATGTGGTAATGTTATCACCTTGTACCGGGTTGAGTAAGGTCAGGTACCCGGAAATATTATTGCCAATAAACAAAAGCATACTGATGATGAGGGTATAATTCAGCCACAAAGGTTTATTTCCTCCATCCAGTATATCATAATAAACACTCAAAAAAGCCACCAATAAAATGGTCTCAATGATGAGTTTTACCTTCGCTCTGCCCAATTTAGGATGATTTTTGATGCGGGTCATCCATTGGAGTTCCGACTGGCTTTTTTTTCTGCCGCCCGATTGATCCCAGGTTGATTTTAATTCGTTTAAGTCCATTGCTTTTAGTTTAAAATGGATTTCAATTTGGTTTTTATTCTATTGATTTTGACTCCAACATTGTTCTCGCTGAAGCCAGTAATCTCCGCTATTTCTCGGTACGAATAGTCTTCTAAATACAAGGAAATGATTGCTCTTTCGGCAGTGTCCAAGCTGCGTAAGGCTTCGTACATTCGAGCTTCATTTTCGGGAATGTCCTCCACTTCCCGGGGGTGGAATGCTTCCGGGATGTTTTCATGGAAATCCAGCGGTAAGGACTTTTTCCTGAAAGTGGCAATCGAGGTACTTAAGGCGATCCGGTACATCCAGGTACTTATTTTTGATTCATTTCTGAAGCTTGGAAACGATTTCCACAATTGGAATACGATTTCCTGGAACAAATCTTCCTGATCCTCCCTCGTATCACGGTACATCCGGCAGACCTGATAGATGATCCGTTGGTGTTCATCGACCATTTTTAAAAAAGCTTTTTCCATCTGGGGCAGTGCTTTTTAAAGTGAAAGGTCTGTCCCATTCTTTCCATGATCAGCACCAAAACTTTAATCCTTGGGTATGTTTTCATAAAAGCCATTTGGTTTCCCCATAGGTTGTATGGGAAAACCAAAAGCTTACAGGCATTGAATATTTATTTGCGCTTAAACAAAAGCCAAACTTTCAGTAAACAACCTTTCTGGTAAACGACGAATAATGGCTTCCTCGCCTGGGCCATGCCGCTCAATCGTTGCCTGATCGTCCTTAAAGTAAAAAATGGGGTAGGAGCCATTTTCCCCTTGATCCGCTTCGCAACGAATCACCAGGGACAAGTGGCGCTGCCGCGCAAAATGATAGGCGCGATCCCAATCGGTGATGGATCCCAGGCTGTCGCCACTCAAATTGGCACTGGTGCAGAGGGGCGCGCTGAATGTATGCCCACAAAAGAGTGCAGGATCGGCCTGATGCGCAAAGCTTTGCTCCACAGCTTTAAATAAATCCCGATGGGGCCCGTCTACCAAAACGCCCTGATGGGAGCCCGCCCGTACCGCAGCAGAATTAAAGCTGGAGCGCCCAATCGCAAAACGGATAAAAGCACCCGTCAAGCGGTTTAAATCTTCCGCATGCTTCAGCTCATGGGGCAATGACCCCGGGCTGGCCAGTGCATGGAATTTTTGAATGTCGCCAATCGCGGTGCCGTAATTTTTTTGTGGCAAGCGCAATTTGGTCTGGTTGAGGCTTTCTACGCCTTTTTGGGTAGCAGGTGCCAGTAGTACAAATACGGCGGGCATTTGCAGGAGCAACACCCCTTCTTTGGAATGCAGGGCTTCCAGTGCGGCGGGAATGGCTTCTTGATCGAGGATTGATATTTCGCGCAATTTCATCTTATTGGGATTTAATTAGTGGAAGAAATAAGGAGTTCAGCGCAGGCCGAACCATTCAGTAGCGCACCATATTGATGGATTCCGGGGGTGAGGCCCAGTTTTTTCAAGGCCTGGAATACGGTAGCCGACGCAGCCGTAATGACCCGAATACCCGTGCGTCGTTCGGCCTCTGCCAAAACCGCCAGGGAAGGCATTTGCACGCAGGCTGAAAGCACAATGGTGTCCACGCTATGGGGAATATTGTCGAGCAATTGGAGCAAATGTTCGGGATTCAATCGGCCAACGGCTGCGTTGTCCGCCACACTCAAAGACTGGGCGGAAACAACCTCCAACCCTTCTTGTTGTAGATAAACACAAACTTTGTCCGTCAAGGCGGGCAGATAAGGTGCTATTAAACCAATGCGACCAGCGTTCAAATCGTGTAAGGTGTCGACCAAAGCTCCGGCGCTCGTCAGCACTGGCGCAGCAATGCCCGCCTCTTCCAGTGTTTTTTTGAGTCGGGCTTCCGAGCGCCGATGGGCACCTGGCCCTTCGACCATAATGGCAACCAAACAGGCGTAAAGCGCAATATCGATCGAGGCATCGGCCAACTCTAGTGCAGCACGATCGGCCTGGGCATTCATTGCCAAAAGCTCTTTGGGGTCCACCCGCTTCATCCGCACGCGGCTGGAATGAAAACTAAATCGCTCGGGCAGCAAGTCTTCTCTCGCTTTAAAGAGGCAGGGAAGTTCTTGCTCCATCGTTACATTGGAACTGGGCACAATCATGCCGATGCGGATCGGATCGGTGTAGGTTTGAGATGTAGGGTTCATGGTGAAAATATGGGTGAATAAAGGATGTACCCCGACATGTGTCACAGGAACCCAATCCGTACCCAGGATTTTCCATTTTTTTTTAGGCGGGCTAAATTTATTTGGCTTGTGCTACCACCGGATAACTATACGCAATCCCTTTCGCGACACTATTAAAATTATCGCCGGATTTGATTTTTTCTGGTCCAAATAATCTGGTGAAAATGTTGCTGAGCGGCCGGACGTAGGAAGTGCCACCCGTCATAAAAACCGTGTCAATGTCTAAAGGATCTATGTTTTGGTTTTGCAAAAATGCTTGCAAGTAGGCCTCAATTTTAGCGAGGTTTTTATGGATGATGGCGCACTCGAAGTCTTCAATGGTGATGGACTCATCGATCTGGATGTCAAATTCATTAAAAGCAAAGTTGGAAACGTCCTGATTGGTTAAGCCAAATTTTGCCCTTTCAATTTGTTTGAAGAGGACATACCCCAGGTTTTTTTCGATGAGCGTCAGCAGGTTTTTTACCCGATAATCCCGCCCCGCTGCAAAGTAGGATTTGCTGATGGTATTGCGCCATTTGTAGGAATCCAGGAAGTTCATTTTCTCCCAGGAACAAATGTTGGTGAAATAGGAGAGGGGCAAGTCGATCCATTTTCCTTCCTCCAATTTTTCCTTCACGCCCCGGCCAAAATGCGGCGTACCCCGGTGCCACATGATGTCCGAATCAAAACTATCGCCCCCGATGTAAATGCCGCCTTTGGCCATCATGTCGCCACTGCGATCGGGATTGTTGATGGCCTCTGGCCTGAGTTTCATAATGGAAAAATCCGAGGTGCCGCCACCAAAGTCTGCTACGAGCACCAGTTCTTCCCGGGTAATTTGGCGTTCATAGGTAAAGGCTGCGCCGATGGGTTCCATTTGAAAATAAAACTGTTCAAAGCCAGCAATGCGTACCGCCTTGGCCAAACGTTCCTGAGCGAGCTGGTCTTTTTCGGGGTTTTCATCAAAAACCACGGGGCGGCCAATTACGGCGGTAGTGATGTTTTGGCCTAAAAATTCATCGGCTTGTTTTTTGAGGAAGAGTAAAATCAGGGCTACCAAATCCTCGGCTTTGTAGAGTTTGGCGGCGATTTTGGTGCCTACAAAACTTTTGTTCGGCAGCACTCGCTTGATGGATTTCATAAAACGGCCTTGCATGCGACTTTCTACGTACCTGGTCACCGCTGCTTCTCCTACAGCGTAAACGATGGGTGCACGAGGGTTTTGCTCGTCTGGAAAAAACAGCAGGGAGGGGGTGCTGAAAATTTTCACCACGCTGTTCGTTTGGATATCGAGAATGGCTAAGGCCGAGTTGGTGGTACCAAAATCGATGCCATAGATAAAATGATTCATGGGGTAAAGGTATTAAAAAGCACTCAGCCTTTCCGCTGCACAAACCCATTTGGATACATCATCGAAAGCAGCACTACAATCAACAAAAAACTATACTCCCAGCCATTGCGACCGCCGCCGATTACAAACCAACCTTCTTTAAAATGCAACATCACAATGCCCGCCAAAAGGATGGAAATGGTCACAATGGCAGCAGGTTTGATGTATTTATCCAGCAAAAGACAAATGGCAGCAGCAACGTGCGATAGTTTGATGGCCCAAGCCAAAGGCACACCAATTGGCGCAAAACCAACGGTGTTGAGGTACAAACTGCCAAAATTATTGACGTCACCCGTATAAATACTGGGTAGGCTGTGGGTCAATAAAATAATTGCAACGGCGGCGCGGAGTAGGAAGGTGGAGTTGGTGAAATTCATGTTGGGCATTGATTTAGAGACGAAAAGGTACACTTTATCCTGAGGATTTCATCCCATACGGTGTACTTTTTCAATTGCCCAATCCCCAAAATTTATACAAGTGCTACACTAAAACAGGCTTAGGCAACCTCAGCGCAATAAAATGAGTATAGGGTTAAGTGTAAAGGATATGCTTTATCTTTAGCGTATAAAATCATGGAAACTTGCCTGAACAGCCTGGCCGGTTTCAATCAGCCGAATCTACCATGAAAAAACAATTAACAATTTTTGCCCTACTCTGCATTTTCTCTTGTTCCAACGAGGCCGTAGAGAAACCGGAGGAAATAGGCCCAAAAGGTACTTTTTTGCTTCATTTACACGCCTACGTAGGTATACAGGAAGTAGATCTGTACGGAATCGAATATGAAACTCCGGAGGGGCGCAGCATGTCCCTGGACTTTTCGCAAATGTACATTTCAGACGTCCAGTTGGTCAAAACTGACGGCACAGTGTATGCGATCAAAGGCAAAAGTTTACTAAAGAACCTCAAAGTGCATACCTATGAGATCGGTCAAGTACCAGTTGGTAATTACAAATCGATCCGCTTCAAAGTGGGCCTTCCGCCAAGCATCAATTCTTTGAACCCCACCGCACCCAGTGATTCCTCGATTCTCAACCGGCCCAGCATGTGGTGGGGAAATACGGCCCAACCAGGCGGATACGTCTTTTTGAACGTCCAGGGCAAAATCGACACCTCGCACAACATGAATAAAGCACCAGTACCCTTTGTGTATAAAATTGGCACCAATAACCATTTCATCCAGGTGAATATGGGTGAAAAAGAATTCAGCATTGAAGAAGAGGCTTATGTTTACGGGCATCTCATCGTGGATTACAGTAAACTTTTTAACGGCATCACCCTGAATCAGGCTGGATCTTTAAGCGTAAAAACGGCAGCCGAAAACAACGCGGCCCTGGGACAAAAAATCGCCAACAACATCCCGGCCATGTTTACTTATGAATAACCACTGTATTCATCACCGACTATTTTATCACCCAAACTCATTCATTCATGAAACACAACTACCATTTTTCCATCAACATACTTGTTGTACTGACCCTGTTATTTTTTTTCAGCCAGCCGCTCTTGGCCCATTTTGGCTCTAGAGGCCCTTTTGGAGGTTCGGTCAGCGTAGCCATCAGCAATGATTCTACTGTATATGTGGGTACATTCAACGGTGGCGTTTACGAAAGTACCAATTCCAGATTGACTGCCTGGCGGGCACTACCCGTAGGATTGAGAAGTGGCAGAATAACCG
>Ga0209717_1000767_pt1 | contig 37713 bp, 31 predicted proteins | sample AD_UKC048_MetaG_FD_184418 | JGI IMG/M metagenome (GOLD analysis project Ga0209717, IMG submission 184418) | Active sludge microbial communities of municipal wastewater-treating anaerobic digesters from USA - AD_UKC048_MetaG (SPAdes) (version 2) | ecosystem: Engineered > Bioreactor > Anaerobic >...
TCGGTTCGCATCGCGGGCGAGGACGGCTCGGCGCCACTCCCCGTGCTGGTGCCGGCGGCGCTCAATCACATCAATATCCAGCAGGGTCAGCAGTTCAGCTTCCAGATCGAGATCGCGTCCGGAGGGGTTGTCGTCGTACAGGATATGAGGAAGAACTAGCCGCGCCTCGGCGTCCGGGCGAAAGACTTCCGCGCCACTGGAAAACGTCCCCTTCGATGCGAGGTTTTGTAAGAGTACAAATGAGCAACTTGAGCCTGCATTGCATCGTATTCCTCGCCATGGCGGTCGCCGCGCGCGCGCAGGCCCCGAACCTCGTCCCCGCGCCCGCGGCCGAGCCACCCGCCCAGACGGCGCCGGCACCGTCCGGGCAAAAACCGCCCGAGGATCCCACCCAGGGCAAATCCAAATTCCTCGGCAAGGACCTGCCGGGGCTCGACATCGGCAGCGAGGTCGTCAGCTGGGACGGCAAACTTTGGAAGATAACCGACAATCGCATCTTCCGGTCGCGCTTCGAAAAGTTCCTCAATGCCGCCGAACAGACCACCGAAGAGGAGAAGGAATACCAGGCCCTGCTCAAACGCATCATGGACCTCCTGGCCCCCGAAAACGTGGACGCCACCAAGGTCAACGATGCCTGGAGCCTCCTGCCCAAGGCCTCGAAATACCGCATCGACGCCAATCTCTGCGACTCCCTCGCCAATGCCGTCTACACCGTCTGGCTCTCAAAACGCGAAATCAGCCGCGTCCAGCTCGCACAGAAGGTCCTCACCGAAGAAAAACGTTCGCTGGAGTGGAATGCCCGCATGCGCGCCGAGAACAACCGCCTGGGCGATACCCCGCCCAAGAACCCCGCACTCGCACAGCAGTGGGCCAAAGAGCAGGACCTCAAACGCGATCTCGGTCTCCAGCCCTACCTCACCCGGCTCGTCGAGGTGAACGCGATGATGCAGGCCAACAAACTCAAGACCCAGGCCTCCGAGCTGCAGGCCAAGGTCGAATTCCAGGCGCTGGTCATGCAGTTCTTCCTGCAGCGCCGATTCCAGCACGTCGTCATCGCCAGCCGCTTCTATCGGTCGGTCTTCAACGACGGCGACACCAAGCTCTCTGTCGGCAAGGAGACCGAGAAACTGCTCACCGATGCATCGGGCCTCCCGCCCACTCTCGGGGTCCTGGATTCCCTCGCCAGCGAGGCGATGCGCGATGTCTCCGAGGGCGTCGAGGCCTTCCGATTCCTCCTGGGCAAGAACGAACTCGCCAGCGCCACCGAGCGCCTCTCCGAGACCTTCGTCCTCGGCGAGTACATGCCCGAGGTCCGCTCCCTCAAGCGCGACGAGAAACGGGTCGCCCTGAAGTTCGCCCAGCTCAGCAACCAGCTGCTCTCCGCCCTCGAGGTCAAGGACTACGAGCGCGCGGAACAGGTCTGCAAGGAACTCCAAACCATCGCGGCCGATTTCGACACCTCCAAGCCCATGGCCGCCATCGAGACCGCGCGCACCGTCAGCGCCATGCACCTCGCCAAGGCCCGCACCGCCGCCGTCTCCGGCGACCGCGCGACCCTCGAGGAACAGCTCCGCCTCGCGACCGAAATCTGGCCCCGCAACCCCGAACTCGCCAAGGTGTCCGCCGCGATCTTCAGCCAGACCGATGTCCAGCAGCAGGCCCTCGTCGATCTCGAGCGCCTCATCCAGCAAAAGAATTTTCGCAGGATCTACGACGACAAGGTCCGCTTCATCGCCGCCACCGCCCTCTACCCCGACAAGCAGGAGACACTCCGCAAGGTCCTCGACGACATGCAGATCATCGAGGGCGCCGTCATCCGTGCCCAGGAGATCGCCCGGCGCAACGATCACGCCGGCGCGTGGGAGAGCATCGAGAAGGTCTTCAAGGACTTCCCCGACGACAACAAGCTCAACCAGCTCCGCGCCGACTTCACCACGCAGGCCGCCGACTTTGTCCGCAGCCTCAGGACCGCCCAGGACCTCGAGAAGAAAGATCAGACCGGGTCTAGCCTCGCCTGGTATCTCAAGGCCCAGAGCCTCTACCCGCCCAGCGAGTACGCCCGCGACGGCATCGAGCGCCTCGTCCAAAAGATCATCCCCTCGGATGGATGAGACCCGACGGCAGAATCCGTGACCGGAAGGATCGGCGTCCATGCGCCGCGCACCGCAATCACATTTGACTTCCCACATCCGTTGGCAGAACCTCGCACTCCGTGAGCGACCCCGACGCCATCCGAATACTCCGTGCGGCACTGCGCACCGTGCCAGATTTCCCAAAACCCGGCATCCAATTCATCGACATCACCCCGATCCTGCGAGACCCAAGACTCTTTGGCCTCGCCATTGATCTTTTCTGCAAACGCTACGAGAATCTTGGCCTCGAAGCCGTTGTCGCGGTCGACGCGCGCGGCTTCATCTTCGGTGGCGCCATCGCACGCCAGCTCGGCATTGGATTCATCCCGGTTCGCAAGAAAGGAAAACTCCCCTATCGGACCCGAGAGCAATCCTACGACCTCGAATACGGCAGCGCCACGATCGCCGTGCACGAGGACGCCCTTCGCCCGGGCCAACGTGCCGCCCTAGTCGACGATGTCCTCGCCACGGGTGGCACCGCCGCCGCGGCCGCCGAACTGATCCGCGCCCTCGGTGCCGACCTCGTCGAGGCGACATTCTTCGTCGAGCTCGGTTTCCTCAACGGCCGCGCCAAACTCGCCGGCCTCCCCATGGCGTCCATCATCCGGATCGATTGACACGAGACCCGTGGCCGAATCTGTGAACGCCAGGCATCGCCCCCGAGGCGACGCGGCCAGGGGCATGATCGGCAAGCCTATCGCTTCAACAGGTCGCGGATCTCGCTCAGCAACTTCACCTCGGCCGGGGGTTCCGCGGGCGCCGCCGGCGCAGCCTCCTCCTTGCGCTTGAGCTGATTGATCGCCTTGATGATCATGAACAGGCAGAATGCCACGATCACGAAATCGATCACCGAGTTGATGAATAGCCCGTAGGGGATCACGGCCGCGCCCGCCGCCTTCGCCGCATCCAGAGATGGATAGCTCTTCCCGTCCAGGGCCACGAAGAGATTGGCGAAGCTGATCTTCCCCATCACCAGGCCGATCACGGGCATCAGGATCTCATTCACCATCGATGTCACGATCTTGCCAAACGCCCCGCCGATGATGATGCCCACGGCCAGGTCGATGACGTTGCCCTTCACCGCGAATTCCTTGAACTCCTGCAGCATTTTCATGCGATCAGAGTAGCCCCACCCCGGAGGCGTAAAGCAAGGAAAAGTGACCGGCGTGCCACCGCGCAGCATCTTGCGGCAGCAGGGAGCTGCCACAAAAAGTCAATCCGGTTTATAGAATCTGCCCAACTGCCCCACGATCGCCCACCTCAGATCCGCCGCGTCCACTTCCCCCTGCTGCCTCCAGACGACCTTCCCCCCGGGCGCCACCAGCACCGTGAAGGGCACCGGCCCCTCCCAGCCATTGCCGACCAAATCGACCAGCGCGTCCGCGTCTCCCTCAAAATGATAGTTGTTGGTGGAACGGCCCTCCTTGTCCAACGACTTTGCCGTCAGCCGAGGCAACGCCACGTGCTCGTCCTCGATGGCGCGCAGCACCTTGCCGCGCGCACCGGCGTCGTCCACGCTCACCGTGATCAGGTCGAATCCGCGCGTCTCGAATTGGCGCGCGGCGCGCACGAGCCCCGGCATTTCCGCGCGACACGGGCCGCACCACGTGGCCCAGAAGTTGAAGAGCCGCAGTTTCTGGGTCGCATTTGCGAGCAGCGCCCTCACGCCGCCGACGTCGATCGGTGCGACGCTCACCGGCGTCTCCCGGAACTCCCTCTCGTATTCCGCGACCGCATCCCGCTTCGACGCCCACTTGGTGGAACAGCCGTGCACTCTGGTCTTCTCCACCGGCACCGGCCGCCCGGCCAAGAGCGCCTCGATCGCGTTGCGGGCATCCGTTGATTTCACGGTCGCGGGGTCGCCAAACCTGGAATCGTCAAAGCGTCCCACGTAACGGAGCGTCCGCGCGCGATCAAAGACGAACACGTGCGGTGTCGCCTGCGCGCCGTAGGCCCTCGACACCGCCTGCGTCTCACCGTCATACAAATACGGGAAATTGAACTGCTGCTCCGCCGCATGCGTCCTCATCTCATCAAAGCTGTCGCCGTGCACCGCGAACCCCAGCTCGTTGAGCCGCACCGCGGCCGGATCATTGGGGGAGATCGCCACCAGTTGGAAAGACTTTCCCGCCATGTCCGCAACGAGCTGCTTGATGCGCCCTTCCGCGGCCTGCGCCGAAGGGCAGTGATTACAGGTGAACACCACCGCCAGCACCGCCGCATCCCGATAATCGGCCAGGCGGTGCCGACGACCGTCGACGCCCGGCAAATCGAAGTCCGGCGCGGCCGCGCCAATCTCAAGGGATTTGATCTCGTCGGCCGCGCCAAGCGCCACGCACGCGGCCCATAACAACAGAACGGCACCGGAATGTCTCATCGAACGCAACGATGGACTCTTTCCGCAGATAGCCAAGCCCAGCCCGACGCCCGATCGGCGGGCGGATCGACCGTCCACTTCGCCGCGCCGCCGATGCGGTCTCCAGAGGTGGTAGTCCCGCTACCGTTGGCGAAATGAGTGGGCGGGGCAGCCTCACCGGTTGGGCAGAATCGCAAACAGCCCTGTCGTGGCCGCGATCGCGTCCTTGAACTTCATTCGCTTCAGCTCGTGGCCTCGGCCCCACGTATCGCTAAAGAGCACCTCGTCGGAGGTCAGGTTGTATCCGATCACCAGTCGCATGTGACCGCCCCGGCCCTGCAGGCGCTCGCTCCCCTGCTCCGGAAATATCCCCAGCTCCAACGCCCAGAGCATTGGGATCCCCCCATCGACGCTCTCCCGCACCTCCTTGCGAAAATGATCCACATCGCTGCCCCCGGCAAACGCCTCCTTCAGCAGGGACGGGTCGGCCGAGGCGTAGAGTTCGCCCACGTCGATCATGTTGCCGACGCGCATCTCCCGGCCCTTCGCCTTCTTCGCGGCCTTGTTGTAGTCCTTGATCCAGTTCAGCCAGCCCTCCATGTCGCGCTCCATGTAAACCTTGAGCCGCGACTTGAACTTTCGGGCGATGGTCTTGAGGGCCTCCACCATCTCCATTTCGGATGTTCCCCTCCCGGCCTCCGTGTCCGCCATCTGCGCGACCTCGTGCTGTGTGAGCGGGATCCCGTAGTAGTTGAAAACCCGGGATGCGGCCGCATTGACGCAGTAACCCTTCTGGCCCTGATCGACCATGGGGATGCCGTCGATGAACACGTCGCCATCCTTCCGGACCACGTTCTTCGGCAGGTCCGCCTTCGCCGTCGGCCTGACCACCTTGTCCTCCGTGGCCTGCGCGATCAGTGACTTGTGTTCAGCGGGCGCAACCGTCAGGCGGACGAATTCGCTGCGAAAATCGTTCACGCCACCCGTCGCGCTGTGCTCCAAGATGTACTCCACGCCCCCGCGGGTCCAGACAGTCCCCTGGGCCCGCACCACGCTGCGGGCGTCGCGGCCCCGCTCTTCCCCCTTCGCCCCCGTGAGTGAAGAGAGGAGCCCTCCCCACTCGGCCAACAGTTTGTTGAACGTCTCCTTGTCCGTGATGGCACCGTCATCACCCCGGTTGTGCAACGAAACGCGGATCGCCTTCGGCTTCCCATCGCCAAATTCCACGATGGTCTCGCCCACCCGCTGGCCGCAGAGCGACAGGCCCTTGACCACCGACCGCGACGACGTCTTCGCCGCGCTGGTCCACCGGAATCCCAGACCCTTCCACTTCTCCGAAAAATCGTCCGCCCCGCTCGCCCAAAACCCATCATCCAGCAACATCGCGTCCAGCGCGCTCCCCGCCGTCGGTTGCGCGCATAATCCGCCCGAAAGCGACAGCGCCACGATGCCCATTGCAACGCCAAGAGCGAATCGGCTACTCATGCCATCCCTCTAGCACCCCGGCTGACTTTGAAAAGGGCGACGGGCCACCGGCACCTGAAGCCAGGATCACCGCCGCCGCCTTGCACCGCATGAGGATCAGGCATTTTCACCCCCGGAGGTGACCGCCGCGCGCCGGGGGCGGCGCGCTCTGGGCAACGGTCAGCCCCGCCGGGCGCCGAGGGCGGGGCAGTAGCCCGGCCAGTTCACACGGCAGTCAGGCTGTGAAATACACAGGCTAGGCCTGCCAGCCCTGGAGGACGCGCATGTAATTGGCGCGCTCGAAGACCGAGGGGTCCGGGCATTTCTGTAAACTCATGCAGCCGCGGAGCTGTTTGATGTCGGTGTATTCGTGCTCCTGCATCCAACGGCTCAGGCCCTCAAGCAGCACCTGGACCTGCTTGGCGCCGTGACGAAGGAGCAGCGAAACAATCTGGACGGTGTCGGCCCCCGCCATGAGAGTCTTGATCAGGTCCTCGGGCGTGTGGACGCCGCCAGAGGAACTCAGGGCGATGCGGCTCTGCCCGTGCAAGATCGCGAGCCATCGCAGGCGAAGAAGCAACTCGCTGGAATGAGAGAGGTTGATCCTTGGGCTGGCCTCCAGCGCCTCGATATCGATGTCCGGCTGATAGAAGCGGTTGAAGATGACCACGCCTTGCGCCCCCAGGCTAGCGATCTGCCGGACCAGGCTCGGGAGCGAACTGTAGAAGGGCGACAGTTTTACCGACAGGGGGATCTTGATCTGGCCCCGGACGGCCGTGATCACCTCCGCCAGCCGGTCCTCGACCTGTTGCCCGGACTCGGCGGGATCGGTCGGCAGAAAGTAGAAATTCAGTTCCAGCGCATCGGCCCCGCACTCCTCCATCCGCTTCGCATACTCGGTCCATCCCCCGACAGTGACTCCGTTGAGGGAGGCGATGACCGGGATCTCGAGCTTCTTCTTCAGTTGCTCAAGCTGCCGCAGGTACTCCTCCGGCCCCATCACGTACTCGGCGACCGCCGGGAAGTAGCTCGTGGCCTCCGCAAAGGACTCGCCGTGTGATTCGATGAACGCCTCCCCCGCGCGCCGCTCGATATCGATCTGCTCCTCGAAGAGCGAGCGCATCACGATGGCGCCGGCTCCGCGCTCCTGAAGCTCGAGGGCCACCTCCACGCTATCGGCCAGCGGACTGGCGCCCACGAGCAACGGGTTGCGAAGTTTCAGACCGAGGAATTGGGTTTCCAGGCGCGGGTTCATGCGTTTGATCCTCCATTGCTTGTGGCCGCCCCCTCTCCCCGATATGTCTCGGCGAGCTGCTGGAGCAACTTGAAGTGTTCGCGGACGCCCTTCTGCGCGCGCTCCGCGAGCATCACGGCGCGCTGCGGATGCGTCTGATGCAACGCCCGGAACCGCGCCTCGTTGTCGATGAACTTATTCAGCGGCACCTTCGGCGGCGCAGAGTCGATGACCAGCGGCGACTCCCCGGTTCCCCGCCGGGTGGGATCGAACCGGAACAGCGGCCAGTACCCGGTCTCGACGGCCAGTTTCTGTTGCTCCAACCCCTGGATGAGGGAGTAGCCGTGCGCAATGCAGTGGCTGTACGCGATGATCAGCGACGTGCCCGGGTACGCCTCGGCCTCTGCAAACGCCCGGGTCGTCTGGGAATCCTTCGCCCCGAAGGCCACCGACGCGACGTAGACATCCCCGTAGGTCATCGCCAGGAAACCAAGATCCTTCTTGTCCCGGTCCTTGCCGGCCGCGGCAAACTTGGCCACGGCGCCCATCGCCGTCGCCTTGGATGCCTGGCCGCCGGTGTTCGAGTAGACCTGCGTGTCGAGGACGAGGATGTTGACATCCTTGCCCTGGGACAGGACGTGGTCCAAGCCGCCAAAGCCGATATCGTAGGCCCAGCCGTCGCCGCCGAATATCCATACGCTCTTGCGGGCGAGGTAGTCGGCGAGGGCATCGAGCCGCATCGCGTCCTTGGGCGGCAGCTTCTTCAAGAACCCGCGAAGCGCCTTGATGCGCTCCCTCTGCACCTTGATGTCCGCCTCGGTCTTCTGCGGGTTGGACAACAGCTCATCGACCAGTTTGTCGCCGAGGATTGCGGCGTTGCGCCTGATGAGATCCGCGGCCTGCTCGCGCTTCTGGTCGATCGCAAACCGGATGCCAACGCCAAACTCGGCATTGTCCTCAAACAACGAGTTCGACCAGGCGGGCCCCCGGCCATCGGCATTCACGGTGTATGGCGTGGTTGGCAGGTTGCCGCCATAGATCGAGGAGCAGCCGGTGGCGTTCGTGATGACCGCGCGGTCGCCAAAGAGCTGGCTGACGAGCTTGACGTACGGTGTCTCGCCGCAGCCCGCGCACGCGCCAGAGTACTCGAATAGCGGCTCCATGAATTGGGACGTCTTGACATCCGCCGGCGCCAACTGCGTGCGGTCCGGATTCGGCAATTTGTCCAGGAAGAACGCGTAGTTCTTCCGCTCCTGCGCGACAAGCTGCATGTGCGGGTGAGGATCGAGCGCCTTGTGCTTGGGATTCGTCTTGTCCTTCGCGGGGCACACGACGATGCACAGCTCGCAGCCCGTGCAGTCCTCCGGCGCAACCTGAATGGTGAACCGGTTGCCCGGATGGTCCTTCGACCGGAAGGCGACGGACTTGAACGACTCGGGCGCGCCCTTGAGCAATTCCTCCGGGTAGAACTTGGCCCGGATGGCGGCGTGGGGGCAGACCATCACGCACTTGTTGCACTGGATGCAGATGGTCGGATCCCAGACGGGAATCTCCTGGGCCAGATTCCGCTTCTCCCAGCGGCTGGTGCTCGTCGGCCACGTGCCGTCCACCGGGAAGGCGCTGACCGGCAGAAGGTCGCCCTTGCCCTGCAGCATGACGGCGGTGACGCGCTGCACGAAATCGGGCGCGGCGGCCGCGACAGGCGGCGGACGATGTTGCGCCGCGGACACCTTGGTGGGCACCTTGACCTCGTGGAGGTTGGCGAGCGTGCCATCGACCGCCTTGAAGTTCTGCTCCACGACGTGTTTGCCCTTGCGGCTGTAGGTCTTCTCGATGGTGTACTTGATCCTCTCGATGGCCTGGTCGCGGGGCAGCACGCCGGAAATCGCAAAGAAGCAGGTCTGCATGATCGTGTTGATGCGCCCGCCCATGCCCGTCTCCCGGGCCACGGCGTAGGCGTCGATCACGTACAGCTTCAGTTTCTTCTCAACGATCTGTCCCTGGACTTCCTTCGACAGTTTGTCCCAAACCTCGCTGGGACCGTGGGGGCTGTTAAGCAGAAAGACGGCGCCAGGCGCCGCACACTCCAGCACGTCGAGCTGGTCCAGCAGGTACCACTGGTGGCAGGCCACGAAATTCGCCGTGCGCACCAGGTAGGGCGCCCGGATGGGTTTGGGGCTGAATCGCAGGTGCGAGATCGTGACGGCGCCAGATTTCTTCGAGTCGTAAACGAAGTAGCCCTGCGCGAAGAGGTCCGTGTCGGTGCCGATGATCTTGATGGAGTTCTTGTTGGCGCCGACCGTCCCATCGGCCCCGATGCCAAAGAAGATCGAGCGAGAGACCTCGGGGGACTCGAGATCGAATTCCGCATCCCAGGGGAGCGACATGTGGGTGACGTCGTCGGTGATACCGACGGTGAAATGACGCTTGGGTTGGCCGGTGGCCAACTCCCCGTAGATCGCCTTCACCATGGCCGGCGTAAATTCCTTGGAGGACAGCCCGTAGCGGCCGCCGACGACCTCGGGCAGTTTGCCATCGCGCCAGCATCCGGCGCCGCGCTCGGCGAGGGCCGTGATGACGTCCTGATAGAGGGGCTCGCCCAGGGCACCGGGCTCCTTGGTGCGATCCATCACCGCGATCCGGCGCGTCGTCTGCGGCAGCGCCCCCACGAAGGCCTCGGCGTCAAATGGCCGATAGAGCCGCACGAGCACGACGCCGACCTTGTCCCCCCGGGAGGTCAGCCAATTCACCATCTCGGAGACGGTCTCGCCACCGGACCCCATGATGACGATGACGTTCTCGGCGTCCGGGTGACCGACGTAATCAAAGAGTCGATAATTGCGGCCGATGAGCTTGCCGAGCCGGTCCATCTCCCCCTGGACGATCGCGGGAAGGCGGTCGTAGTACGAGTTGATGGCCTCGCGGGCCTGGAAGAATGCGTCGGGGTTCTGGGCGGTGCCGCGAAGCACGGGGTGGTCCGGATTCAGCGCGCGCCGATAGTGCGCGTCGATCGCCTCCATATCGACCATGGCCTCCAGGACCTCGTTCGCTATGAACTCGATGCGCTGCACCTCGTGGGACGTGCGGAAACCGTCAAAGAAGTGGAGGAATGGCACGCGCGACTTGAGCGTCGCCGCATGGGCCACGAGCGCGAGATCGTGCGCCTCCTGCACGCTGTTGGACACCAGATGGGCAAACCCCGTCTGCCGGACCGACATGACATCCGAGTGATCGCCGAAGATCGAGAGCGCGTGCGTGGCCAGCGTGCGGGCCGTGACGTGCAGCACGAAAGGCGTCAATTCACCGGCGATCTTGTACATGTCCGGGATCATGAGAAGCAGGCCCTGCGAGGCGGTGAAGGTCGTCGCGAGCGCGCCCGCCTGCACCATGCCATGGATGGCGCCGGCGACCCCGGCCTCGGACTGCATCTCGGTGATCTGCGGGACGTTGCCCCAGAGGTTCGGTTTGCCCTGGGCGGCCCATTCGTCGGCCAGTTCCCCCATGGGGCTGGATGGCGTGATCGGGTAGATCGCACAGAGTTCACTCAGCCGGTAGGCGATGGAGGCCGCGGCCTCGTTGCCATCGATGGTCATCGTGCTCCGGTGCTTGGCTGGGGCGCCGTTGCCATTTGTCTTGGGGTCGGGTTTCGCTGCGGTCTTGGGCATTGTCATCTCCGTTGGTGAGGGAAAAGGTTGGCTAATGGTGGGTTGAAGAGCAAGTTAGAAAACTTCATTTTTTTGGCTCGGGTCGCTCGACGGCGTACCAGAGGCTGCGGTTTCCGGGGCCGACATCAAAGCTCCAGCGGTCGATGGCTCGTTTCACCGAGACAATTCCGGCCCTTTCGCCCCTCGGGTCGAGCGCGGTCACCGTCGGCCTGGCATCCCCCGGCAGGAGGATGGAGGCTGGGACCCCTTGCGCGATGACGGGGGCGTGGCCCCAGTTCTTGCCGACGGTGGTGCGATCGGCATTCCAGACCATGCCGCTGTTCTCGGCCCTCGTGGCGATCGCGAGGAGCATCCTTGAGGATTCGGCGATGGGCCTGCCGTCGAGGGACGCGATGGCCGCGCACGCCCACGTTTTCGGAGGCAGATGAATCTCAAGGGTCAGGTCGCCGAGTTCGATGCGCCGCCCACCGAGGGCGCCAATCGCGGCCCGGGCATTGGGCCCCCGAACGAGGAACTCCGGGTGCTCGCCATTGGTTTTCCAATACAGTTCTGGGGCATCGATGAGTATCCCATCGGGGGGCGCCCCCGCGGCGGGCTCAAAGACGGGGCGACCTCCGCCCTCGGTGACCCTCGAGCATGTGCGTCGCGACAGCGCCATGCCGGGGCTGAGGCCGGAAGCCGTGATCCACTTGTCCGCGGTAATCCAGTCGGCCTCCAACTGCTCCCGCATGCCCCCCACCGGGAATTCGACCGACAGCGTCTCCGGAAGTGGGCCCACGCCATCGGCACGAAACATGAGGGCGGCGATCGGGGCAAACGCGAGTTGGGCCGAATGATGCGCGAGTTCGAAGTAGCCATTGATCTTGCCGTTGCCGACATCGCCCGAGTTGAGGTAGCTGAATTGATAGACCGCATCCCAGTCCTGTGCCGCGGCAAAGGCGCCCAGCAACGGGAACAACTCGGCGGCATGGTCGTTCGGTGCGGGGTGGTTGTACTCGCTGACGGAATAGGGTTTGCCCGCGCCGCGATACAGGGACAGTCGGCCGAATGTGCCGCCCTGTGGATCGGTGGCCATAGACGTGTTGGGGATATTCCAGTTGTTGGAATCCCATGGCTTGCCGGGAAAGTGGGGATGCTGCCAGTAGGCGTGCATGTCGATGTAATCGCTCACGGCCAATTCGCGGCGAAGGCCCCAGCAGCCGCCATAGCTGGCCTGCGTGTCGCAAAGCAGCGCCTTGAGCCCTATCTTTTGCCGAATATGCCGCGCGATGCGCTCCACCGTCTCGCGCTCAATGTCGACCAGCGCCTCGCGAAAATCGGCGATGGCCCGCGGCGGCCAATGCGCCTCCACCAGCCCCACGGCGTCAAGGCTGTCGGGAATTGCGAGGGCGGGACGACCCGGACGCAATGAGACCGCCGCAAAACTCACTTCGCCGGTGGCCTCGCCCAGTCCGAGGCTGAGCCGCACGGGATGTGCCGGATCGAGGCCCCGCACCTTGAAAACGGCCACCTGCTCCCGCCAGTCACGATCCAATTTGACCCGGTGCCTCTCGGCCACTGCGGTCCACGGGCCATCGGCGAATGACAGATATGCGCTCACCTCGCGCGGCGGATCGGCGCGGCCCTGGAACCGCAGTGTGTAGGTGCGGCTCTCTTCAAGCTTGATGCCGATCTGGTGGAACTGGTTGCCATAGGACACCTGCGGGGCCTTGAGCACGCGGAAGACCGCCGCCCGCGAATCCTGCGGCCCATCGCCCAAGGCGAGTGTGCACACGTCCTTTTTCGGCCCCTGGGCGCTCCATCCCTCCAACCCAGTGTCAAATCCCGGGTTGCGCAGGAGCTCTCGTCCGGGTGCCTCCGCACCCGCATCCCAGGCCTTCGCCAGGGCCGGCATATCCCCGTATCGCTTCTTGAGCCACTGCCGCCACTTCGCCTCGAGCGCCGCACGGTATGGCCCCGATAGGCCCGTGATCGCCTCCCCGCGCATCGCGAGCAGCGTATTCTCGTTATTCATCTCCACGAAGGCCACCGCCGGATCATCGGCCACGCGCAGTTTGGTGTAGGGGTTGACGCGATCCAGCAGCGCCGTCGCATATTCCTCCTGCATTCGGACAAACGGCTCGTAGAACCTGTCCACCATCTTGCCGTACCGGTACCCGTACGGGAGATTCGCCCCCTTGAGGCCGGGATAGGTCCGCGACACGTGAAGGTTCAGGTTCGCATAGATCCCGTTATCCTTCAGCTGACGGATAAACCAGTCGAGCCTATCCAGCTTCTCAGGGTCCAGGGCCTTCTGATCCGGCAACCAGATATCCCGCGCGTCCATGTGGTGGAATCGCACGACATTGAAACCGAGCTGCGCCAATCGTCTGGCGACACGGGCCGCCTGCTCCTTTTCTAGAAAACACCCGGAGAAGGTGATGTTCACCCCCATGAATCGCACCCGTTTGCCCGAATCATCGACGAAATGGTCGCCCTTGACCGAGATCCGGCGAGAGGCTGGCCCACCGTTTAGAAAGGACACGTCGATGGGGCTAGCCGAGGGATTATCCAGCGGCGACATGACAAACGGAAACCATCCCTCCGGCAGCGGCTCGGCACCCACCGCCGCACCGACGACACCCCAGGCACCAAGAAGACCAGAAAGAAACCATCGCGTTAATGGACTCCAAGACAAACCCGAAACCAGTCGCGCGCGCATGGCCCCAAACGATGCGGGTGCCCCGTGGACTTGTGAAATGAAAAATCAACTCCGCGAGACCGCCGCGCCGCAGACGCCGGATCCCGAATCACGAACGGGCGCTCGCATCACAGTACCGACGTCATGCCCCGGCCGCCCGCCCGACGGCGGGCATTCGGGGCACCACCGGGGGTGATTATGAGAAGTGGGAGCGCGCTTGCGCGCGATTCCAATCGCCTGCAAGCAGGCTCCTGCGATTCGGTGTCTGAATCTTCGAGCTAGGGCACCCGGAATGGCTCGCCGGTGTTGGGATCGTAGATCACGCTGCCGCGCTCGTATCCAGGATCGTTGATGACCGCATTGGAATGGGGCGAGTAAAGCTTGGATCCCCGGGGTCCCCCGCGGGACGCATACGGTAATTTGTTCTTTTCGTTCTCCGCATACGCAGCACCCGCGGCGGTGCCCAGCGCCGCACCGGACAACGCCCCAATCCACCACCCGTCGCGCCCACCCGCTGCGCTGCCGACGGCCGCGCCCAAGGCCGCGCCCGTCACGCCGCCAACGCCCGCCGCCGTCGGGCCGCCCGTGCCCTCCTCAGTCGCCGCACAACCGATCAGCAGGACCGGCGCCAATGCCGAAACCCAGGTTTTCTTCATTGCAATACCTCATCCGTCTGCCCCTTGTGACGCATGCCGGGGCCGCGCGATTCAAACTTCTGAAGAAGCTTGGAGGAGGGCAACCGGAATTGCAACTGCGGCCACGGCGCTGTTGACCTTTGCGCTTTATCCCGGCCTGCCTATTTCACGTTTCCGCGTGAAACATGCAGGCAATCACATCCCCATGACAGAGTAGCCGCTGTCGACGTAGATCGTCTGGCCGGTGATTCCCGCGCTGCCATCGGAGGCCAGGAACAGCCCGGTCTGGCCGACCTCGTCAAGCGTGACGTTCCGCCTCAGGGGGGCATGGGCCTCGTAGTGTTTGAACATGTCCGTGAAACCCGCGATGCCCCTGGCCGCCAGCGTGTTCACCGGCCCCGCGCTGATGGCGTTGACGCGAATCCGCTGCGGCCCGAGGTCATGGGCCAGATAGCGTACGGACGCCTCGAGGGCAGCCTTGGCGACGCCCATCACGTTGTAGTGTGGCACCACTTTCTCGGCGCCATAGTAGCTGAGCGTCACGATGCTGCCCCCATCGGTCATCAGCGGTGCCGCGGCACGCGAGATCGCGACCAGCGAATAGGCGCTGATATCGTGGGCCGTGGCAAACGCCTGCCTCGATGTGTCGATGAATCGGCCATCCAGCGCCTCGCGGGGCGCGAACGCCACGCTGTGGAGCAAGAGATCCACGCGCCCCGCCTTCGAGCGGACCATGTCAAAGAAGCCCTCGATCTCGTCATCGCGGCTCACGTCGCATTGGCCAACCGGAGTGTCCGGCCCGCAGGCCATCGCCAGTTCCTCGACATTCGCCCTGACGCGCTCGCCCTGATAATTGAAGACGAGTCGCGCGCCCGCCGCAGCCCACGCCTGCGCGATCGCCCACGCTATGCTCCGCTTGTTCGCCACTCCAAATACCACGCCAACACGGCCCGAGAGAATTCCCTCGCTCATAGGGCCGGCAAAGTGGCGCCGTTGCGCCAACTTTCAAGTGTCGAGTTCTCAAGTCGTGACCCGTTTGCCCTTGTGGCCCCCTGGATCGACCGATACGCTCCGGCGTCATGGCCGATCCCTGCCTCCTCTCGGATAAACCCATACCCCCTCGGGAACGCCTCATATTTGCCCTCGACGTTCCCGGCCCCGATGCCGCCCGGGCCATGGTTGGACGGCTCGGCGATGCCGTGTCCTTCTACAAGATCGGCCTCCAGCTGTTTATGTCCGGTGGCTATTTTGAACTCATCCACAGCCTGACGGCCCAGGGCAAGAGAGTCTTCGTGGACCTGAAGTTCTTCGATGTCCCAGAAACCGTGCGGCTCGCGGTGCGGGCTTTGCGCGATCGCGGTGGAGCGGATTTCTGCACTGTCCATGGGAACGACGGTATCCTCAAAGCCGCGGCGGCGGAGAAGGGCGACATGAAAATCCTCGCGGTCACCGCCCTCACGAGCCTCGATCGCGGCGACCTGAACGACCTCGGCTTCTCCTGCGACGTGGGGGCACTCGTCCTCTCGCGCGCCCGGAGGGCCCTGGAGCACGGCTGCGACGGTGTCATCTCCTCCGGCCTCGAGGCCCGAATGCTGAGAACCGAACTGGGCTCCCGCCTGCTGGTCGTAACCCCCGGAATCCGCCCCGTGGACAACACCACAAGACCGGCCGACGACCAGAAACGAACCATGGACGTCGACGAGGCGTTCCGCGCGGGCGCCGATCATATCGTTGTCGGTCGTCCTATCCGGGATGCGCTCGACCCGCGGGCGGCGGCCCTCGCGATGCAAGCCCAGATACGGGCCATCTTCGGCGCGTAAGCCCAGATCCCATGGCCCGTCGGCTCGCCTGCCGGCGGGCACCACCGGGGATGAGGATAAGACGTAGGAGCGCGCTTGCTCGCGATTCGCGCATGGAATCGCCTGCAAGCAGGCTCCCGCGATTCGGTGTCTGGGTTTTCCAGTCAGCCCCGCCCCCGGCGCGCCGGATTATTCATGGTGAAACTTCTGGGGGCGGGGCCGTTATGGACTGCGGTGGCAGAGCGAAGCGGCGGCACCGCTTTTGCCCCCGGCGGAGCCGAAGCCGATGGTCCCGGCTCGCGCTTCGCGCGCAGCCAAAGCGATGGCGCCGTCCGGCGGTTGCCGGACTCTGCCACCGCAGTCCAAACCCCTCCGGGCCCGGATCCTGGGTCGGGGCACGAGCCGCGCCCGCGAACAGCGCCCGAAGTTTCTGGCTAGCCCCGCCGCCGGCGCGCGGCGGGGCCGACCGGATCGAGAGCGCGCCGCATCATTCATGTGGAAACTTCCGCCACGTGGTGCGGGCAATCTTGTCTGCAATCACAAGACGTTGCCACATCGTGGGTTGGCGGACAGGATTGTCCGCCCCACGGTCTTGGGCGCGGCGTGAAGTTTCAGGTCAGCGCTTCGAGGGAGCGGGCACCGTCGAAGGGGCTGGCTGCGCGGCACCGGTCTTCTGTCCGGCCGCCGGGGGCGCGGAAGTGTCCTGAACGCGCACCGGGACGCCGCTCCGCTGCATCAGAACGACCACGTTCTGATCCCTCGTGGCCTTGAGGTACTCCACCAGCGCGCCCAGGAACTTCTCGTAATTCTCCGCGACCGGGCGGCCCTGCACGATCTGCTCGCGGCTGTTTGCTATGGCGGAACTCAAGCTGCGATTCTGGATGCCAATGTAGTGCGCGACCCTCCAGCAAGCCAGAAGCACCAGTATCCCCATAAGGGCCAGCCCCACTGACTGAAACACCCGGCTGGAAGGTGGTCGGCTTAGATCGTTCATTGTCTGCCTCCTGTCTTCGGTGCCACGACCGGGGTCTGTGTCGACGTCGCCGGCTGTGCCGCGGGCACCGACCCCAATGCGGAAGGAGCCGTCGCACTGGCCGCCGGTTGCTGCGGTTGCGCGGCCGCCTTGAAGCCGAATGGCACCAGCACGGCATCGATCGCCGGCTGGCTTTGACTGTAGGCCACGAGGTTCTGCACCAGCCTCTGGTACGTCCCCCGCCGGGTCTGTATCGTATTCAATTCGTCCTGGACCTGCCGCAACTCCGTGAGCTGGCGGTCGTACTTCACATCCGCCAGCCAGATCAGGACGACGCCCGCCAGCGCAGCCGCCACCCCGATCAGGACCGCCACCCTCTCAACTGTCGTGCGCATCATAACCTCCCATCCCGTCGCCAGAAGACCGCATCGCGGTCCGCGGCGCGCTCAGAGCTTCCTCATTGAAACATCATCGAGATAAAATTCGCCGGGGCCTTCCATCAGGAATTGGAACCACTGTCGCTCAAGAACCCGGCCCTTCTCTTTTCCGGGGATCTCGAAGACCTTCTTGAAGAATCTCCAGTTGCCCGGCGGCAGCTCTTCGAGGAAGCGGATGTGGGTCAGCAGTTTCTGGCCGTACCACTGGACCTGCTCGCCCCGCCGCGTCTTCTCTTGCTCCCATTCCCACCCCTCGAGTTCAAACTCGAGATTCTTGAGATTCGATCGCCGATACCAGAAGCTCACCTCGTACTTCGCGCCGAGTTGCAGGCTCACGCGCTGCTCGTAGTCCACGATGTTCCTGAAGGTCTTGACTGAGGCGCCGACCTGCGGGAACTTGCCGTTGGCGACGGTCTGATTTGGTTCGACAAACCACACCTTCAGGCAGTCCCCGCCGGAGCGATTCGGCCCCGCCGCGTTGGTCGGGTCATTGACCTGATCGACGACGTGGTACGGAACTCCCGCATTGAACCGTTCCCGCCAATACACCGGCTTCTTGTGCGCAGGATAGATGTCGGCGCCCAGCAGGGTCTCGATCTTTTCGAATTTCGGCGCCCCCGCCTTGCCCTTGTTGTACGCCACCTGGATGATGCCATCGGACTTCCCAATCAGCAGATCGAACAGCCCATCGCCATTGAGGTCCCCAATGCCTGGGCATGACATCTGCCCAAACGATTTCTGGCTGCCCACCTGGATCAGCGTTCCCTCGGAGGACAGCGGTTCCTTCAGGTCCTTGTTGCCCGCCTTGTTGGCATGAAGCGTGAACTCGCCCTTGTAATCGCCCACGAGCACGTCGAGGTTGCCGTCGCCATCCCAATCCACGACGACGGGCTTGAGCTGCTCCCGCCCGTCGCCCCAGACAAGGACCTTCCGCTCCTCCGCCTTGAAGCGCGGGCCCGAGTTGCTGCCGGTGTTCTGCAGCATGTACACGGCGTTGCACCCGTAGGTCCCCTCGCCCACGATCAGATCGCGGATGTTGTCGCCATTCCAATCGGCCACGAAGGGCGTGAAGAAATTGCCCCAGAACTCGCCCTGCTGCCGGACGTTGATCTCAAAATCCCCCGGCTTCGTCCCGGGGACCGATATGCGGCCGCCGCTGATGTTGAGGGGCACGCGGAGAATCTCGCCGTAGAAGGTGCCCACCACCAGATCCGGCTCACGATTGCCATCCCAGTCGGTCAGGTTGAGCCGCGGGACATACTTGGGGTTCTGCCACTCCCAGGCGTGCTCCATGTTATAGCCGCCCCACCGTTCCTCGCTGAATAGCCAGATGGGCAGGATCTCGCCATTGGCGAATTTCGGCGCCTCCTTCGCCCCGCTGTTCTTGAAGACCCAGACGAAGCCCACGCCGTCAGCCACCACCAGATCGGGCAGACCATCGCCCGTGACGTCACCGGCCTGAACCGAGGCCGGCATGGGGATGTCGGTAACCTTGCCGCTGCTGGTGGCCGCCATCCGGGTGGCGGTCGGCACTCGAAGTTGCCCCTTGCTGTCCACGCCCTCCCAGAGGTTCTCGGTCTGGATGGCGCGCGACATGTCCGCGTTGTTGATCTGGTTCGTGGACTGCGCGACAATGGGCCCAGCCACGAGGACACCGAATGCGGCGACGGCGCACCCCAGCGCGGCGCGGCCTGTGCAGCTATTCGATTTCGCGTGCCGTCGCATCGGGGGGCGTACGCGGCCCGGATCAGACATCGGGCACCGTCCGCAGCTTGGTCTCGTACCGCAAGAGGAGGTAGGCGACGATGTTGATTCCCAGCTTGTAGGATTCGTTCAACGTCTCCTCGTTCAGGTTGCGGTAGAAAATCTTGCGGTACTCCCAGAAATCTTTTTCTGCGCGCTGCATGATGGTGTTATCGATCTTCTGCAGGGTCTCGTCGAAGGTCACCTGCCACATGGCGCCGTACCCGTTGACGGTGTAGATGACGGCCTCGATGCCATCGATCTTGATCGCCTCCACCGGCCAGTGGGAGAAATTGAGGCCGGCGGGCGCGCCCGGCAAACGGAAATAGCCAAGGCTGTTGTAGACCGCATGGGTGTCGGCCAAGGGCTCGAACGGCTTGTCCGCGTCGGGTATGACGCGCTTCATCTCGCGCCGGAACGCGATGTCAAAGCGCGAGCGCTTGCCAGGGAGGGCGTTGTCACCCCAGATGCAGCCGCCGAGCAGCAGATACTTGCGCAGGTTCAGCACTTCCGCGTCGGTCAATTTGAAATCCGAGCGGCCGGTGATGTAGATGAACGGCGGCTTCGTCTCGTAGATCTCCGGGCTGTCGAGACGAAGGACCGCGCCCTGGACCCTGCACTTGATCTTGCCCTTGGAGAACCGGTTGATCATCTCCGCAAGATTGGGGACGCTGCCACCGATGATCTCCTTCTTGTCCTCGCCGAACCGCACGAACGCCAGGGAGTCGCCACCCGAAGAAAGCTGGCCGATGTGCACGGTGAACTCGGCCACGATGCCCCGCGGGCCCGTCCCGCTCCCCGAACCCCGGTTCTTGATCCAGCCCTTCTGGAAGTTCTTGATCCCCATGAGCGCCTGTTTGCCCAGGGAACCGATGTTGCCCGTGAGCGACGATGCGGCGGCGCCCCCCGTGATGTTGGCGGCCGTGGGCAACGCGGGGGCCGTCGGCACGAAACTCTGGTTCGGCGTCAGATTGGGCGTGACCGCCGTGATGATCTCCTTGACCTTCAACTCCTGCGGCTGGGAGGCCTTGTTGATGTTGACCTGAAAATCCTGCTTCTTGGTCGGGGCCGGCGGCGGCATCGGGGGCGCCTCGCCCAGCCCGTCGCCCACGATCAACGAAAAGGCCTCCAGCTGCCGGCGCGGGCTGAATGCCTCGAAGACCACCACGCCCGCGAACAGCAGGAACAACACCGCGTGCACGAAGAGGGCCCCGACGAAGAACCGCGCCCCGAGGATGCGCTCCCGAAGCTTCTTCGTTATCGCCTTTTTCTTCTCCTCTTCCATCAACGCGCTCCCGAACCTAATTTAACATTACCATTTGCCGCACGCCACCCTGCCGACCTCACGAACTCCCGAAACTCAGGTTCTGCACTCCGGCATCGACGCAGGCATTGAGCACATCCACGATCCGCTGGTGGGGCGACAGCTCGTCGGGCACGACGATGTACGGGTTCTTCGCACCCAGCTGCCTCACCGCCGCCTTGAGGCGCGCCTCCAGCGCCGGTAGCGACTCCGACGCCGGCGTATCGACCGGCGAGTCGTTGAAATAGACCTGCTTGTTGCGCCCGATCTTCAGATACACGGGCGTGGGGGCCACGCCCGATGGCGCCGACCCCTCCGAGGGCAGATCCACCGAGAGCTCAGCCTCCTTGGTCTGCGACCCGGCCATGACCATGTAGAACAGCAGCAGCACGAACATGACGTCGAGCATGGGCGCGATCTGCAACCCGAACTCGCCGCTCTCCCCGCCTCCTCCTCCGCCCGCCATGGATCAGGTACCTTTCTTGGTGTACACGCCCTCTTGCAGGACGGCGTACGTGATGTTGTTGATCTCCGCGCTCGCGCAGGCCTTCAGCACGTCCTGGAGGAAACGCCACTGGACCTCGCGGTCCGCGCGCACGATCACCCGGAAGGGCTGCTTCTTGCCGCGCTGCGCCTGCTCGTGCAGTTTCTTTTTTTGCTCCAGGATCAGGGTCAACTCATAGGCCGAGCACTGCTGCTCACCTACCGCGTAGGTGGAATTGAAGCCGGTCCACTTGACGTTCACGACGACCTCGCCACTGTCGGTCTCCTTCTTCTTCTTCTCGGCTTTGGTGGCCGTGGCGAGCTGGATCTCGCGGTCGCGGAGCATGACCTCTTTGCTGGTGATCGACATGAAGAAGATCAGCAGCACCAGCAAGATGTCGATCATGGGGGCGATCTGGAACTCGGGGTCCTCGTCCTCGCCCATGTAGGCGAGTATGCTGACTTTCTTCTTCTTCGCCATGTTTCGTCCCGTTGGCTCCCGCTCCGATCAGCGACGAGAGGTTCCGATCACTGATGCTGCTGCGGGTAACCACCCTGCTGCTGGGGATATCCGCCCTGCGGTGGATAGCCGGGCTGCTGGGGGAAACCTTGCGGGGGCATCGGGAAACCCTGTGGCGGCTGAGGCAGGCCCGGCTGTTGGGCCCCGGGCTGCGGGAAGGCCTGGGCCATGGGCTGCTGCCACTGCGGGGCCGCGGGCGCCTGCGGCGCCACGCCCTCGCCCACCTTGATGCCGTGCAATTCCTCGAACGGAACATCCTGGATCAGGCGGTTGACCTCGCTATCGGCGACGATCACGACGCCCTGCGCCCGGTTGCGCAGGATGTAATAGAAGATGAACGCCGGGATGGCGACGAGCAGACCGCCGGCCGTGGCAATCAGCACCTCCGAAATCCGCGCCGAGAGCGCCGCGGGGTCCGTGATGCCGGATTGGCCGAGGACGGCGAACGCCCCGATCATGCCGGTGACCGTACCCGAAAGACCGATCATCGGGGTGACGACACCGAGCACCGAAAGATAGGTGTTGCGGGTCTTCAGCAGGGTGCCCTCCTTGATCGAGACCTCGCCTATGATCGCGTCCACAGCTTCCTTGCCGCGGCCCAGGCGCTCCATCGCGGCACCCAGCACGGTGCTAAAGAAGCAGGGGTTGGCGCGACAGACCTCCCAGAGACCCTGATAGTCGCCCTGGCTGATCATCTCGCGGGCCCTGGCCACGAGCGCCGGGGGCGCCAGCTTGACAATGCGAAGCTTGAAGAATCCCTCCGCCGTCAGCGCCACCATGGCGATCGAACATGCCGCCAGCGGGTACATGACCCAGCCGCCTTCGACCCAGACTTGCCGGAGAGTCTTGCCGCTCTTCTTCCCTTCCCCGCCTTCGGCTGGCGCGGCGGCTGGCGCGGCGGCCGGGGCGGCGGCCTGCTGCGCGTGAATCTTGGCGTCGGAGGCACCCAGCAGCGCCAGCGCGAAGCCCAACATGAGGAGGTGTCGCTTCATATGCTATTGATTCCAGTCTATTCCTTGTTCCTGCATTACTTCACGAAAACGGATTTGTCCTCCCGCAGGGCCTTGATGCGGGCCTCGGCCTGCGAGACCAGGGAGGGATTCAGGGGGTACAATGTGGTGACCCGCATGTAGTTCTCGAGTGCCTCCTGCTTCTGGCCCCGGGCCTCCTCGAGCTGTCCCATCACAAAGCACGCGTCCGCGAACACCCGCTGCTCGGCCTCCGGGGGCGCCAGCATCTTCTGCGAGTTCTCGAGGATCGGCTTGAGCGCCGCCTCGGCTTCAGGCAGGCGGTTGACGCTCACGCTGATCTTGGCGAGGCCCACCTTGGCCTTCACGGCGTAGGGGGAATTGGCGTAATCGGTCTCCATCTTGCGATAGATGGCCCCTGCCTCAGTCTTCTTCCCGGTGGCCAAATAGGCATCGGCCACCAGCCCAAGCGCCTCGATGACCCAGTCCACCTGGAGGCCGGCAAATTGCTGGGCATCCTTTTCGATGGCGGCCAAGACCTGGGGGTATTGCGATTCGGCGAGGGCCTTGCGCGCCTCGGCGAGACCGGCCGGCGGCTGCATGAGGATCGTTCGGATGGTCTCCTTGGGGACGGCGGTCTCGACGCCGTTGGCCATGCGCATCACCGGGGCGCCCGAAGGCGTCACCTTGACGATCTTGCCCTCGATCGTTTCGCCCCGCGCATTCGTAATTTTATCTTGCGCGGCGCAAGGGCCGACGGCATGAATCAGCCCCATGATCAGCAGCGCGGTCCCGACAGTTCGCATAAAAAAAGGTGTCTCGGTTTGCTAGACCAATTCGCGGATCGCGTCAATGCCCAACTTGAAAATTCGGCCCCGCGCCTGACACCATAGAGTCCCATGATACAATTCATTCGCAATCGCTCGAAATTCCTGCTGTGGGCCATCGTCGTGGTGGTCGTGGTCTTCTTCTCGTTCTGGGGAACACTGGGCCCCGACGACCTGGCCGGCGTGCGCAAGATCGGCCGCCTCGCAGGTCGGCCGGTGGCCTGGGAGCAATTCCGCGGCCGCCTGGCCGAAACGGAGCTGGTCCTCGGGCTTTTCAGCGGAATGCCCATGAACATGGACATGGGCCGGGATTTCGCGATCGAGCAGACGTGGCATCGGCTGATCCTGCTGCATGAGGCCCAGGCGATTGGGATGCGCGTCGACCCGGCGGAGAAGGGCCAATTACTGGCGTCCCACCCCCTGTTCCGCGCCTCGGATGGCAGTTTCGACAACGCTCGGTTCGAGACCTTTGTCAAAGACACCCTGCCGCGCTACCGCGTGGGCGAGCAGCGTTTCGAGGACTTGCTCGGGGAGGAGATCCTGAGCCGCCGGACCGCCGCGCTCCTGACCGCCGGGGCGAACGTGCCGATGGCCAAGGTCCGCGAAAACGCCGAACGGCTTTTCGGGACGGCCACGGCCTGGGTCGTGACCTTCAAGGCCAGCGAGTTCGCGGGCGGCCCGGCCCCCACGGATGAGGAGGTGCGCGCGGCCTTCGAGGCGCAAAAAGAGCGCTTCCAGACCCCGGAACGCAGAAAGGTCCGGTTCGTCCGTTTCTTGCTCGGCGAGCAGGACAAGAAGCTGGCCGAGGAAGAGCAGAAGAAGAAATTCCAGGCTCTCGGGGAACGGGCCGTGGCGTTTTCGGTGTCGCTCTACGATCCGGACGGCAACGCCCGGAAGGACTTCGATGCCCTTGCGGCCAAGGACGGCCTCTCGGTGGAAAAATCGGACTGGTTCACGCAGGAGGGACCGGCTGGCCTGCAGAACCCGGACGGGTTCGGCAAAGCGGCGTTCCTGCTGAACGCCGATCAGCCAAATAGCGATGCGGTACCCGGCACCAACGAGGTGTACGTGATGACGATGGACGCGGTCGAAAAACCCCAGCCCAAGCCCCTCGAGGCGGTGCGCGCGGAGATCGTTCGGGAAAGCCAGCAGCGCAAGGCGATCGACGCGGCCCTCAAGGCCGCAGGCGACGCCCGGCAGAAGATCGAGGACGCCATGAAGCAGGGCCGAAACGCCGACGAGGCCATGCGCGAACTCGGCGCCCGGGCCCGCAAGATCGAGAAAATCGTGCCCGCCTCCGGTGGCGAGGCCTCCAATCCCGAAGAAGAACAGCTCCGCGCCTGGGTCTCGCGACTCGACACCGGCGAAGTGGGCCAGCTCCGGACCCAGGGCGACTCGGTGTCCTTCGCACTGGTCACCGCGCGCACGCCCCCGGCGGATCTGGACGCCCGGTTGCCCCTCGTCAAGGCAAGGATGCTCGAGGAACGCCGCTCCCTCGTCATGCGCGAATGGCTTGCGATCTTCATGCGCCGACCCGATACCCTGCTCGGCGGCATGCAGCAGCAGGGCGAGGGCGGCTAGATCGAAAATTCAGACACGAATGGCGCTAAGTTAAGGGACATTTGGGATCGCGGCATGGGCATCCTGCCCATGGCCAGCGCCACGGCCAAGATGGCCGTGCCACTGTCGTGACAAACTTAACTTAGCGCCATTCAATTCAGACACCGAATCGTAGGAGCCTGCTTGCAGGCGATTCGAATCGCGCGCAAGCGCGCCCCCACGTCCCATTTTCACCCCCGGTGGTGCCCCGAATGCCCGCCGACAGGCGGGCGCGCGGGGGCATCCGATCTGCCCGAAGACTCCCGTGGCCGTGAGGCAGGCAATCCTGCCTGCCGACGCGTGCCTTGGCCGATGTCGCGGACAGGATTGCCCGCGCCGGGTCTGAGTCGGTCCCACCCCCGGCGCCGCCCATCGCGCGGCATCGAACCTAACCCGGTCGCTCCCGCAATCCGGTCTTCATCCCCCCGGGCGGTCTCCGACCCCGGCCGCCCTGCGGAGCCGGTCGTTGATGGCCGATCCCACCCCCCCCGCCGGCACCTCCTCCACGAAGATCCGGCGCGCGCCGGATTCATCGAGCTGGCGCAACAGCCGATAGAGGTTGCGCGCCGCCTCGCGCAGTGAGCCCCGTCGGCTCAGTACCCGCACCACCCCCGGAAAACACTCGATCCCCTCCCTGAATGCCAGCAACGCATCCCGGCCCCGGAACCGGGGCGGCGACGAACGCCAACCAGGCCGGAGGATGCGCACGGGTCGGGACGGGGCGTAGTGCTGCCTCAGCAACCCCGGTGCCTCCGGATGCGCAGTCGGCGGACGCGGACCGCGCAACCACACCCGCCTTCCGGTGGCGCGCGCGATCTGCGCGTCCGTCACAGCCCCTGGCCTCAGAATCTCAAACCCCCCGCGCGATGGCCGGACGATCGTCGATTCAACCCCATGGAAACACGGGCCCGCATCCAAGACGGGCGGCGTGTCAGCCCCGAACTCCTTCTGGACCGCCGCCGCCGAAGTCGGGCTGATCCGACCAAAACGATTCGCGCTTGGCGCGGCGATCGGCCCACCAAACGCCCGCAGCAGGCGCCGCGCCACCGGATGCCGCGGCATCCGTACCGCCACGGTCGCAAGCCCCGCCGTCACCCCCGCCGGCAACGCCGCCCTCCTCGGCAACACCAGCGTCAGCGGCCCCGGCCAGAATGCGTCGATCAGCCTCCGGACCGATGCGGGCACAGCCCTCGCAACAGTCACCAACTGCGCCGTGTCCAGCACGTGCACGATCAAGGGATCGAACGACGGCCTGCCCTTGAGCTCGAACACGCGACGGACCGCACAAGGATCAAACGCATCCGCCGCCAGCCCGTAGACCGTCTCCGTGGGCATCACCACCAGCCCGCCCGCCCGCAGCACCCGCGCGGCCTCTAAAATCCGGATCTGGGACACCCTCTTTGCCACAAGCCATTTCATAAGCCCAATCCCACGCCATGCGTAGGAGAAAAGCTCCGCCCCCTTGTCTTGGGAACAGCATGGGCTTCCCGGTTGCGCAGCCACAACCGCGACTGCGCCGACATCGGAGGCGCCGCTCGAGGCTTGCCCACCCGCCCAAAGGCACTAGCCTTCCCCCATCGGACAACCCCCCGGATGGGTGGCAGAGTGGTCTAATGCGCCGGTCTTGAAAACCGGAGTCCCGCAAGGGACCGTGAGTTCGAATCTCACCCCATCCGCACCGCCCGGACGCCTGCGCCAAAGCCAGCTGCCGTGGGGATGAAAATCTTCGGCTTGACTCTTCCCGATTGCGCGCCAGTCTTGAAATTTACCACCCATACTATGAAGGCCGAACTCGTCACTTCCGCTCGCTCGCTCGTCCCGAACCCCGATATTCTTGTAAACATGGTTTCCCGCCGTGTTCGCCAGCTGGGTCTCGGTTATCGGCCCCTGGTCCCAGTCGATCCCACCATGACCTTCATGGATGTCGCCCTGAAGGAAATCTCCGAAAAGAAACTCGTCTTCGAAGAGATCGTTGACGAGGAAGACGGCAACCCCGCCCGCCGCAAGACCGCTCGCCGCAAGCGCGGCTGACGGTTCGTCGGCGCGCCCTCGGCGCCATGGGCACCAAGATCAGCGGGGCAATCGCAACCAACCGACACGCTCGCAGGGACTTCCACATCCTTGAGACGGTCGAGGCAGGCATTGTTCTGTCTGGGACGGAAGTAAAATCCATCCGGGCAGGCCGCGTGAATCTCGCCAATGCTTTTGCCCGGGTGGAGGGAGGCGAGATCTTTCTCTACCAGTGCCACATCGCGCCCTATGAGGCGGGGGGTGTTTTCAATCACGAGGCCGAGAGACCCCGCAAGCTCCTGATGCACCGCGCCCAGATCGATTCGTTGCGGACCGAGGTCGAGGCCAAGGGTCGCGCCATCGTGGCCCTCGAGATGCACTGGAAGGAAGGCCGGGTGAAGATCGTCGTCGGCCTCGCCAGCGGCAAGACCCACGAGGATCGCCGAGATGACATCAAACGGGCCGCGGCCAACCGCGAGATCGACCGCGCCATCAAGAACCGCCTCAGGCGATAGTTCGAAAACTCCCATAGCCGTGAGGCAGGCAATCCTGCCCGCCGCCGCGTGCCTTGGCGGACGTCGCGAGCAGGATTGCCCGCGCCACGTTCGAGTCGATTTCTGTTCTTGGTGGTGCCCTGCCGTCGGGATGTGACGCCCGGTCCTCGATAACCCAAGGCCGTCGCACCGCCCGGCGCCCCGCTGCCTACCGTGGCATGAACGGTACCCGCATCAAGCCGGCGACCAGCCGCATGCAATCCCGCCCGAACATGGCAGCACCCTCCCTGGTCTGGCCAAACATGGGAAAACGGCCCGGGGATCCAAACGCTCCCACCAGCAGAAGCGGCACCAGCGCGGGCGCCAGCGCCAGCGCCGGAAGCCTGATCCATCCCGAACCCGCGAGACGCGCTGCGCGCATCAGTGCATCGTCCACGCCAGCCCACTCAAGACCGGCCCGCACCACGAGGCACGCCCCCACCACCGACGCGATCGACAGGAAGTCGGGCAGCGGCCGGAAGTGACTTCCCTGACCCTCCCGATACCGCGCGGCGATCGGCACCCCGCGCACCGGCACGCCGCGGGCCATCGCCGCGATAAGAAATTCGGTCTCCATTGCAAACCCGTGCGACCGCGTCGCGCAAAGCTCTGCCACCGTCTGCGGCACCAGCCGAAACCCGCATTGCGAGTCGGCCAACCGACACCCCGCCGCGTGCCCAAGGAACGTCGCGGCCATCTGCTGTGCGAATAGCCGGGCCTCCGGGATCGGTCCACCACCCGCAAACCGGTCCCCGACAAGCAACGCCGCGGGTTCCTTCTCGTGAACCTCAAGGAAGCGGGGCACATCATCCGGGTCATGCTGGCCGTCCGAGTCCATCGCCACGACCGCCTCTGCTCCCAACGACCACGCCTCGGCGAACAACCGCCGCAATACCGCCCCCTTGCCCCGGCGCCGCGGCATCACGACGACCCGCGCCCCGGCCCGCCGCGCCTCCTCACCCGTCCCATCCCCGGACGCGTCGTCACCCACGATCACCCGCGCGCAATGCTTCGACGCCCCCGCCACGACAGAGGCGATCGTCCCGGCGGCATCCCTCGCGGGAACCACCGCCATCACGCGCTCCCGCAACGGCCCAGAAGAATCATTCGCCACGCCGACCAGAGAGCACACACCGGACCTCCGCTGTCAATCGGAATGCCCGGGGCGGAAGGCCAGGACACCGGCCCGACCCTGTCTCAAAACGCCAGATCATCACCTCCACGCTGGCGTCTCAGTATCAGCTGGGAGGGACGCCGTCCCCGGCGTCCGCGATGCACCGGCCGCGCAACGCCCGGGCCAACCCGGCCCACGAGGCGAGCGTGTCTCAAAACCTCTGAGCCGAGCCGCCTGGCACAGGCGGCCTACAAATTTTGTAGGGCATCTCTGCGAGATGCCGTGCATTGTCGCGCGCCGCACACCATTGGAAGTCCCCCCTATCATCAGCTGGGCATTGATTGTTGGGTGTTCCGTGTTGCGCGTTTGAGTTTTGAGACAGCCTCGGGCCGGCGTCCCTCCCGCGCCCAACGCGACTGCTGCGTGGGTTTTAAATCGGGCTGCGAGGATCCCGCTCGCGGACGATTGAAGTGGCCGCGAGCGCACTCCTCCCATTCGGCCTTATCGCGGACACCGCCCCGCCCGTGTGACGGCTCGGGGCGCCACAAGCACGGGGCCCGGTCCCCCCGGGACGGCTACCCCATCCACTCGCGGGGCCGTCCGGCCTTCTGGACCGCCGCCAGGGCCTCGCACGCGATATCGCAGTTCTCCTTCAACTGGAAGTCAAACATGCCGACGCAGATGAAGTCGGCACCGTTCTCGAAGGCCCACTGGAAGGCGCGCTTAGGATGGATGGCTCCGGCGGCCAGCGTCTTGAACGCGATCCACGGCGCCTTGAGGCTCTTCATGAACTCGATGGTGCCCGGCGCGTCGGTGCACCACATGTTGTCGTGGTGCTTCCCGTGCTCGGATTTGCTGCCACCGATCTCGTCGAAGTCGGCGCGATTTTCCTTCGGCGTCGCGGACCAGTAGGCATCCTGATGGAGGGTCTTCATCCAGAAATCCGGCTCGAAACCGGCGTCCACGCACTCCTTGATCGTCTGTAGGCTGTGCGCCCCGATGCCGGCCGGCTTCTTGGCCTTCCGCATGACCTCCAGCGCCTTACCGATCTCGTCGATCCTGCCGTCGCGCACCATGCCGTCCGCGATGCCTCCCTGAACATAGAGCGCGGCCGCGCCGCCATCGAGCGAGCGGTTCACGCCGGCGAGCACGTCGCCCCTCAGCGCGCAGTCCGAGATCCACTGGATCTTCCCGCCGGTCTTCTTCCAGTACTCGTTGATGACGCGGTCGGCCGATGGGTTGCCCAGCAGCATGTTGATGCCGCGCTGCTCGGCCATGCGCAGGGTCTCGAACACTTTCTCGTCGGTGTGATACGCCTTGACCAGCGGCGACACGTACATGAGGTCGCGGCTGTGCGCCCATCCGCCGATCAGGTTGCCGCCGCAGATGACCCGGCTGACCTCCATGCCCGCGATTTTGCCCTTCGGGATCTGGGAGCCCCCCGCCGCCGGCGCCGCGGCCGTCTCGGCCCGCGCGACCAGGTGCTGCTCCTCAAAACTCTGCAACCCGATCGCCGCCCCAGAGGCCATCAGCCCACGACTCAAAAACTTTCTCCTTCCAATGCCGTCCATCGCACGCCTCCTGTTTCAGGATTTTTTATTGAGATGTCTAACCCACTAATTCTGGCCGCTTTGCCGGGGCGCGCAAGGGGTTTCTGCTGCGCGCCGTGCAATCGCCCGCACCAGATCGCTGAAAATGGGGCGATGGATCGGGTAAAGCGTATACCAGTAGAGCGCGCCGAGCACCCCATCGGGGGCGAAGAAGGCCGTCTGCACCAGGCGGGTCCCACCCTGCTCGGGCACCGCCTCGAACTGGATCCACGCCTTTCCCGGCACCCTCATCTCGGCGCGAAGGCGCAGCAGCTTGTCCGGTTGCACACGCTCCACGCGCCAGAAATCGACCGCCTCGCCCTCGAGTAATTCCTCCGGGTGCCTGCGGCCACGCCGGAGTCCGGGGCCGCCAAAAAGGCGGTCCGCCGCGCCGCGCACGCGCCACGCCCAATCCCAGGCGAGCCAACCGCGCTCGCCCCCGAGCGAACAGAACGCGCGAAAAACTTGCTCCGGTGGCGCCGCGACATGCACCGACCTCACCTCGCGGATGAGACCCTCCCAATCGATCAACTCGAAGGTTCCCGCCGCACCCACCGCGCCGCTCCAGCGCGTCTCCACTAGATTGGCCCCGATGCGCTCCATCGCCAGCGCCACCGCCCGCCGATATGGCATCGGCTCTATATCGGGGAAAATCTCCCTCGCCCTCAGGGTGTCCCCCACCAGCGGCTCGATCATGCCCTGGATCAGGGGCACGGCGATCCGGTTGGGGATCGGGGTGACCAGGCCCACCCACAGGGCTGCCAGCGTCGGCGCCAACACAGGCAGCGGCAGAATCAAGCGGCGATAGCCCCGCACCGCCGCATATTCCTCCATCATCGCCTTGAAGGTCATGGGCGCCACGCCCACATCGATCTCCCCCAGCGGCGGTTTGCCCAACGCCGCCAAGAGATAGGCGAGGATGTCCCGAATCCCTATCGGCCGCACCTCATTCAAAACCCAACGGGGTGCCACCATCACCGGGAGCCGGTCCGTCAAATACCTCACCATCTCGAAGGACGCGGAACCCGATCCGATGATCGGCCCCGCCCGAAATTCCGTGGTGGGCAGGCGCGATCGCAATACCTCCCCAACCTCCGCCCGGCTCGCGAGATGTTTCGATGGGCGGCCACCGCCGCTCGGCAACAGTCCGCCCAGGTACACCGTCAACGGCACGTCCCGCGCCGCATCCGCAAAGCGGCTCGCCGCAGAACGATCCCGCTGGGCAAAATCGCGCCCCGCATGCATCGAGTGCACGAGGTAATACGCCGCGTCCACCCCCGCGAACGCCGCCGCCGGCAGCTCCCCCTCCACCATGTCGCCAACGAAAACCTCGACCCCATCAGCCCACGGTCGCCCCGCGATGGAACGCTCCCGCCGCACCAAAACCCGCACCCGATGCCCCGCCTCGAGCAATCGCGGCACCAGTCGCCCTCCCACATAGCCCGTCGCACCGGTCACCAAGACTTTCATTCAACGAGATCCAAGACGGCGCGGGCGAAACAGCAAGCCCCGGCGGCAGTAACCCCCCCGCAGCTTCGGGGTCGGCTTGGGCTCCTGTTCTTGGCGGTGGTGGCAACCACGAGAAACGCGACGTGCGCGAAATGATCCGCGTTCACCGGCGTTCATTCGTGGTTAGGAGCAAGACCTGTGGCCCGACCCCAACAACCCTGAGGGCCGCCGCGAATCGCGCGTAACTCTCAAACTGCCTCGTCACATGAATTTGTTCTTGACATGGCGGTTCGCGAGGCCGTTTAGTTTTCTAAACACGGGGAGGGCATGCATGTCTGGAATCAAACGTCCCAAGCGCACAAACCGGACCAATACCCTATGCCCTGAATTCCCAGACGCCGCCCCCGGCATCGGCCGGCCTCTAGGCAGAAGCGGCCCGCTCATCGTTTCAAGCTGCCTGGCGTTCTTGCTCATTTCGGGCGGCTGCAAAACCACTGAGACTGTCAACAACCCCAAGCCCATTATTGCCGCCCTTGATGACGAGATCAGACCCCTACAGGAACAGTTGTACGAGATTCAGGATCTGAAGGCCAAAATCAAGGAGTGCGACGAGCAGATCAATACGCTTGCAGCACGGTCTGCCGTGTCGAGCGCGGATCTTGAGACCACCGGGAAGATGGCACAATGGAAGTTAAAGAAGACCGTTTATCAGGGCCAGTTAGCAGTGTGTCCGGACGAGAAAGACCTCAAGGGAAAAATCAAGAAACTGACTAAAGTCAGGATCAAGGGAATCCGCGATGAGATCGTGGAATCCAACCAGAACAACACTCGCGAAATCGTCAGGGGCACAAGGACCGAGGTCACCCACGTGAAGCCGGATATCAAGCCGACTTGTGGCTCCGGCCCCTGCGGACATTGAGCGCCTGACCACTCGTTGGATTTCCGGAAACTTCGGCAGCGATGGCGGCGATCAGTTTCTTTTGGCGCCGCATGCCGGCGCCCGCCTCGCCACGGATCGAGTGAGTCGTCGGGACTTCGGGGTCGGACCAAAGGAGCTGTTGAAACCGCAACAAGTTACCGAGAGGATGAAGCGTCATTGCTGCTCTTAGGGCCATTTTTGGGGTCTGTTTTTTGGCTGTAAGACCGCACGGTTTCTCTGCTGCGGCGAATCGGTACATACTTCCTGGCCAAATCTATCAAGTGACGCACAGGCGCCACGACCGGTTTTATCTTTTCCTGTTCGCGAAAGACCGGGACACATATCGGGCGATGCTGCTAGAGCGGCTTGGCCTCCTGTTATCGGCGGTGGAGGCAACCACGAAAAGCGCGAAGTCCGCGAAATGATTTGCGTTCATTGGCGTTCATTCGTGGTTAAGGACTTCCGGCGGTCTATTTTCGTGGCCTCCGACCCCCTTGGGAACGGCGCGTTCTTACGGGCGATCCTCGGTCTCCAAAAACAGCCCTAGGGGGTAAATTTCAGGGCCTTCTGCCTGGCAAGTGCCTGCGGTTTCAGCGCGACCTGTGGTCCGACCCCAACACCGGGGGTCGCAAATGCGCGGTCGCTCGCAATCACGGCCTCCCACCGCGCGCGGCAGACGCCCAGCATGCGCGTGGCGATTTCCGAAAACTTCGCCTGCACGTCCTCGGTCTCGCCCGAATCGATCGAGAGGTCATAGAGCGCGGTCGCGCCGCCCGGAAATGCGTGCAGCTTGAAGCGCTCGCCGCGCAATGTCACATGGACATCTTCAAAACGGCGCCGCCTCACATCGGCCACTTCCCTCGGCGCGCCGGGCCCGGCGATGTCGATGCGGAATGCCTCCGGTGCCCCGGCGGAGGCCGATCTGCCGATGAGGACCGATTTCAGGCTCGCGCCCGTGAATGGCTGATGGGGAACGGCCCCCTCTCCAACGGAAGACAGATCCAGCAGCGTGGGCAAAATGTCCTCGGCACGCCCGAACGCCGCCCGCTCGCCCGGCGCAATGTGCCCGGGCCAGCGCACCAGGCACGGGACGCGGATGCCGTTCTCCCACACGACGGCCTTGTGTCCGCGGAGGCCGGCCGCGTTGCGCTTCTCCCAATCGGCGCCCGTAACGAAACCATCCTTTCCGGACTGTTTGACCTCAGGGCCTGTCGGTCCGTTGTCGCTGAGAAATACAACGATGGTGCGCTGATCCTGACCGCTCTCCCCCAGGCCATCGAGCAACCGGCCGATGCAGGCATCGAGGTGCGCGATGCAGCCGTAGCAGGCGGCCAGATCCTTCGAGCAGCCCGCCGCGAGAAATGGCGCGCTGTATTTCTCGTCGCACACCCATGGCAGATGCGGGATGATATAGGCTAGCGTGATGAGCCATGGCCCGTCGCCGTGCCCGCGGATGAAGTCCAGCGCGTACTCGGTCCAGATGTCGGCGGTCCAACCATGGCCGCGCGCGCTGTCTTTTGGTTTCCACATCATCGGGTCGCGATGCTCGTAGCCGCCGCCGCCAAGATAATCCTCCCAGCCAAAGGCCGTCGGATTCATCTTGCCCATCTTTGCGCAATCGAGCTTGCCGACATGCAGCGTGCGATATCCGGCGGCCTTGAAGAAAGCGGGCATCCGCCCTTCGTCGGCCCGCAGGTTGGCGCGCGGCGGCACGCCCCACACGCCGGTCAGCAGGTGATCGCGGCCCGTGAAGAGCGCCGCCCGCGTGGGCGAGCAGGCGGCGGCCACCACAAAATTCCAGAATACTGCCGACTCGCCCGCCAGACGATCCAGGCTCGGCGTTCTCACCAGCCTGTTGCCGTTGAATCCGAAATCACCGTAGCCCTGATCATCGCTGATGATGAGCAGGACATTGGGACGCGGGCCGGCGAGGCCGCTAGCAGTGGCCGAAACGACAAGCAGCAGGGCAAACAGACGCGACATGGCCGGGCTTTCTATCGGCGCATTATAAACCGAGAGTCTTCACCTCATTCCAATTTGTAGACCCTCACATCGTCATACCACGCCAGATCCTCCGCTGATGTCTGACCGGCAGCCCCGAGAAGCAGCACGAGCTTGCCCACGTCCTCCGGGATCTCGACGACCCCAAACAGATCCGACCATTGGCCGCGGGGGCCGTTCGGGGGGATGAGTTTGTCCTGAATTTCATGAGTCCAGTGACCATCGGCGGTCTGCCAGCGAACGCGGATGCGCCCATCGCCCTTGCCCTCCAGTTTCAAGGCGGCCCCCACGGCAAAGCGCTCGCCGGCTTTCACGTCGTAACTTTGAATGAGGCAACCCTCCGCCACGCCCGAGATGCGCGCGGAGCCCTTGCCCGCAGCGCCATGCTCGCGGTCCCATGTGAACGCGCCCTTTGATTCCGCCGCCTGCCAGACGTGCCAGCCTGCGGGGCATCCCCCCTGTTTCCAGCGCTCGACCGCGCCCTCCGGCGCCGGCGCCGGGCTCATGTCCGATGCGAAGTCGCCATTGCGCGCCAGGTTGACCAGTTGGCCGGCCCGGGTCTTCTCGGCGATGCATTGCCTCCCATAATCCAGCGGGTCTCGCGCGAATCGCAGCGCCTTCTCGCATCCGGGCAGTGCCTCCGGCCAGGTCTGCTCATTCACGCGCTTGTTCGGCGTCGGCCACCAGCGAAACTTTTCGCCATAGACCCACACGTACTCGTCGGCCGACCGCAATGCCGCCGACAGGTTCGCCCTCAGCTGATGCAGCCGCGACGGGAGATTGGTTTTCATGAAGTATTTGGATCCCTCGGGATTCGAATAGGCGTCGAGATATATTCCGAACCCCACCTGCACCTGCGACCGATATTTCGCGCGGTTCTCTGGCGAAACCAATTCCTGGCATGCCCCCTTGATCTTAAGCGCGGATTCAAGGTATTGCACGGCGCTGTTGTACATGTAGGCGTGCTCGCAACCATCCACCACGGTCATCGTCGGCGGCATGGCGTCAAGCCAGCCATCCACAAATGGCGGCAGCAGGCCGTAACCCAGCGCCGATAGCAGGGCCCGCGGATCCGCCTGACCCGTCGCCGTCGCGCACGAGATGTTCAGGAAATAACAGAAGAGCGTGATGTCCGGATACTCGGCCGCGATGGCGGCGATCACCTGTCGGCCGCGCTCGCGGGCCTTGGCGTGATGGGCATTGAAGTCGTGTGCCTCCTTCCCCGGCTGCGCCGAGTACGCGAATTGCATGTGCGGCTTCGAGTAGGGTTCCGGATCGAAAAGGATGCCCTTGAATCCCCCCTGTTTCGCCACCCATGCCGCAATCCGCCAATGCGCCACGATCTGCTTCCAGCCCTCGTCATCAAACCAATCCACGTTGCCCGGATTTGCGCCGACCGTGATGAAGTTGTCGGTGAACCGCCTGAACCGGCAGGCCCTCATCCGGTCCACGCATGCCTGGAACCATTCCCGCCGCCATTCGTCTTTCTTGAAGGCGGCCCGCATCGGGCATCGCTTTTCCGCGTCGATCCTTCCCTCGCAATCGATCACGACCCCGTCGAATGGCCTCTGCTCCATCTGGTCCAGATTCTGAAAAAGCCGTTCCGTGTCGGCCTTGTCCCAGCCGGTGGCGATCAGTTTCTTTTGGCGCCGCATGTCGGCGTCCACCGCGCCATGGATCGCGTGAGGCGCCGCACAAAACAGCGCGACCCAAGGCAGCAACATTCGCCACAACTTCATCTCGGCCTTTCTCTCCATGCTGTGGGTTGGCGCGCGGCCATTCATCCGTCCTTGGCGAGGTCGAGGAGCAGGACGAACGACGGATTTCCAACGGGCGCGTAATGGCCGGTGAACGCCAGTAGCCCGGTGCCGCGATCCACGCGGAACACCGTCACGTTATCGCCCCGCTGGTTGCAGCAGTAGAAAAATTGGCCGGCCGGATCCAAATTAAAGCTCCGCGGATAGTCGCCGCGCGTCCACTCCTCCCCAGCGAAGGTCAGTTCCCCCGTCTTGCCCACGGAGAATATCGCGATGCTGTCATGCAGGCGGTTGCCGGCGTAAATGAAGCGGCCGTCGCCGGAAATCAGGATCTCCGAGCAGAAGTTGCTGCCCGCGAAACCGGGCGGCAGGCTCGAGACGGTCTGCCTCGGGGTCAGTTGCCCCCTCACGGCATCAAAGTCGAAGAGGGCCACCGTGGACGCCTCCTCTTGAAGGCAATAGAACCAGCGCCCATTGGGGTGGAAGCAGAAGTGCCGAGGCCCATCACCGGGCGGCAGCGCGACCCAGGGCGGATCATTGGGCGCCAGAACGCCGCCGCGCCCGTCAAATTTCCAGACAAAGATTCGATCCAGCCCAAGGTCGGTGTGCAGCACGAAACGCCCCGAGGGATCGGCCGTGACCATGTGGGCATGGGTCCGATCATGCCCGCTGAAGGCAAAGCTGCCCGGTGGAGCGTTCGAGGGCCGGGCCGGTCCGATGGCGCCCTCGTCTTTCTTGATATCGGTGGCCGCCCCAAGCTGCCCATCGGGCAAAACCGGCAATACCGCCACGGAACCGCCAAAGTAATTGGCCACCAGCAGAAATCTGCCGGACGGATGAATGCTCACATGGGTCGGACCGGCGCCACCGGAGGCGACGGTATTGAGCAGAGTCAGATGACCATCGGCGCGGTCTATCGCGAGGGCGCTGACCGTGCCCTCGTTGGCCTCGCCCACGTGGTCGGTCTCATTGGTGCAGTAAAGGCGCGTGCCGCCGTCGTTCACCGCCAGACAATTCGGGCTGCTCCCGGCCTCATACACGCCGCGGGGCGTCAGGGCGCCCGTCAGGCGATCCGCTTCGAAGATATGGATCCCACGGCCATTTCCGGGAGGCCGATCGACCTGCGTGGGCAACACGTCGCGCAGCGGCGAACTGAACGTGCCCACGTAGGCCATCAGCGGAGCCTTCGCCCCGGCGGCCTTCGCCTTCATCGCCCCCGCCGCCAGCGGGGCACCGCCCGCGAGCGCGGCGGACGTCTTCAGAAAGGTGCGGCGGGAGACTCTCGGGTGCATGGCGTGAATGACTGATCGCATGGGTTTGCGCAATCTTCTCCAATGGCTGCCAGATGATGGGACCCCCGAGCGCGCCGCTCAAGGCCGAAGCGCCATGCGGGGTCGACCGGATCGAGAGCGCGCCGCATCATTCATGTGGAAACTTCCGCGACGTGGTGCGGGCAATCTTGTCTGCAATCACAAGACGTTGCCACATCGTGGGTTGGCGGACAGGATTGTCCGCCCCACGGT
>Ga0209717_1000768_pt1 | contig 37684 bp, 30 predicted proteins | sample AD_UKC048_MetaG_FD_184418 | JGI IMG/M metagenome (GOLD analysis project Ga0209717, IMG submission 184418) | Active sludge microbial communities of municipal wastewater-treating anaerobic digesters from USA - AD_UKC048_MetaG (SPAdes) (version 2) | ecosystem: Engineered > Bioreactor > Anaerobic >...
CTTCTGGACAAAATTTTTATCCCCGGCATTGACAAAAGCGGGTTCACCAAAGTTGTGTTCCCACATGCGCATCTGCTCTTCAATACCCGTCACTTCGTTTTTCATGGTTGGCCCCACGATGTTGGGATAAGCAGACCAAGTCTCTTTGATGTCTCCTAAATCCACTTCCACTATGCCCCGGTAAATGTGGTCTACATTGCTGTGGTAGCGGTCAAAAGACAATTCTTCTTTGACAAAAACCAGCAACAATAGCGCTACGGCAATACCCAGGGCTAAGCCCAATAAATTCAAGCCCGTAAAGAGCTTGTTCTTCATCAGGTTACGAATGGCTATTTTTAGGTAGTTCGAAAGCATAGAACGTGTGTTTTGAGCATTAAGAATAGATCATTCGTTGCGCAGTGACTTCACCGGGTCGCTCGTGGCAGCTCGGACACTTTGTACACTGATGGTCAAAAAAGCCAATAAGGCTGCGCCCAAACCGGCAATCAAAAACATCCACCACTGAGGGGTGATGCGGTAGCTGAAGTTTTGTAGCCATTGTTCGGAGATGTACCAGGCAATGGGCCCGGCAATCAAGGTGGCGATCAATACCAGACGGATGAACTCGCGTGAAAGCAAACTGGTAATGCTGCTGATGCTGGCGCCCATCACTTTGCGAATGCCAATTTCCTTGGTGCGGCGTTCTACGGCGTAAGTGGCCAAGCCAAACAAACCCAAACAGGCGATAAAGATGGCCAAGGCTGACCCCAATTGTGTCAGGCGATTCAAGCGACTTTCGGCGGCATAAACCATGGCAAACCGATCATCCATGAACTGGTAATTGAAAGGTTTGTCGGGGATGACTTTTTGCCATGCATTGGTAATGCTGCTCAGGTTTTTGGAAAGGTCATTGGTGGCTACTTTTACACTAATGGCTGTAGTCCAATTGCTGGCACGCATGCACAATGGCTCGATATTCTGGTAGAGGTTGTTGAAATGAAAATCTTTGACTACCCCTACAATTTGCCCCATATCGGCCATTTCAGCGTAGCGCATTTGTTTGCCAATGGCTTCTTGAGCCGTCCAACCCAGTTTTCGTGCCAGGGTTTCGTTGATCAGGTATTCGTTGCCTTTGGCTGGGCCTTCGGCGCTGATGCCTTTGCCTGCCACCAGTTTCATTTGGTAAAAATCCATAAAATTCTGGTCTACTGCGATGCGAGGTAGGGCGAGGTGCTCCAGTTTTCCTTTTTTATTGACGTATTTGATGCCATTTTGCATCAAACCAACGCCGAGGGTCTGATCGGATAGTGCGACCTCTTCAACGCCCGGAATTTTTTCCAACTCTTCCTTCAAAACCTGACTTTTAAAAATATTGGACATGCCCAGGTCGGCCACCAAAATTTGATCAGTCGCATAACCCATGTCGCTTTTGAGCACAAAATTAAGCTGACGTGAAGACACCAGCGTACAAACCACCAACACGATGGCCGCCGTGAATTGAAGCACCACCAAAGCGGGGATCAATTTGCTGCGCCGCATTTCCAACCCTTTGCTGCCACGGAATATTTTTACGGGCAAAAAACGAGACACGACAAAAGCTGGGTAAGCGCCAGAAATGATGCCCAATACGAAAATGGCCGCCAAAATGGCCAAACCAAAACCCGGAGTTGACAAGTAGTGCAAAGCAGACACCGGATAATCAACACCAGCAAGCAGCGGCCTCAGCATAAAAACAATCCCCACGGAAAGCGCGAGGGCAAGGCCCGTCATCAGGAAGGATTCATTTAAAAACTGGAAAACAATGGATTGTTGGGACGCTCCTATGGTTTTGCGCACCGCAATTTCGCGCCCTCTGCGGCCAGCTATGATGGTGGAAAGGTTGGAATAATTGATGCAAGCAATGAAGAGGATAAACAAACCTATGGCCCCAAAAATCAACAAATAAGCTTCGTCGAATTTGGCGTGGTTGGTGGATTCCCCATCTTGTAGTTTGCCCGAACGCATGTGCACGTCTTTGAGCGCTTGCAAACTGAGGGCAATGTTCTCGGATTGAGCCATCCGGGCTTTTAGTTTTTCAGGAATTTTTTTCTGCAATGCCGCAACGTTCACTTTGTCGTTGCGCATACATACATAGGTCAAGGTGGCCTGGGCATGCCAATTGTTGACCATGTTTGGGTCCCAGACGGCCCAAAATGGCAGACGTTTGATGTGGAACAACAAATCGAATTGCAAGTGAGATTGTGCCGGAATTTCGGCCAAAACCCCGCTGACCGTAAAATTTTCTACCGTATCCTGGTTGTTCTGGTAAGGGTTGGCGTAGGTTTTGGTCAATACCTTACCCACAACATCGGTATGCCCAAAAATTTCTTCGGCTTTTTGTTTGCTCAGTATAACGTTGCGCTCATCCGCTAATGCGGTACGTGGATTACCCACCAATAAAGGAAAATCGAACACACTAAAAAAAGAAGTATCCACCGCAAAAACCTGCCCGATGGTATTGGGAATGCCCTTGTAGCTCAGTACAAAATTTTGATCAATTGGTGCCAGGCGGGTATAATTTTCTACTTCTTTTTCAAAGGTATTGGCTAAAAATGGCCCCATGGGATAACTACTGAATGGCCCTGTGCTTTCCGCAGTACCCTCGTATCGTGACGTAGTATTGACTCGATAAATCCGCTCATAACGGGTGTGGAAACGATCAAAATCCCGTTCGTGTAGCACCATCAACAGAATCAAAGTACACACTGCAAACCCCAAAGCGAGGCCGAGAAGGTTAATTCCAGCCACAAGGCGGTTGCGTTGCAAGCTTTTGAAAGCCAGCTTTATAGGGTTGTTTGCCATGAGAATTAGGTTCTGAAGTTATAAAAGCTTTATTCAGACTTCAAGGACTGTACCGGATTGACCAAGGCCGCTCGAAGTGCTTGAATGCTCACCGTGAGCAGCGCAATGCCCATTGCCATCAACCCAGCAACCACGAAGAACCACCACTGCATATCAATGCGATAGGCAAAATTTTGCAGCCATTGTTGCATCACGTACCATGCTAGGGGAGAGGCAATAACAATGCCAATACAGACCATGATCACAAAATCTTTGGAGAGCAAGGCAATGATGCCAGACACCGAAGCGCCCAATACCTTGCGTACACCAATCTCTTTGGTGCGACGCTCAGCGGTAAATGCGGCCAGCGCAAACAATCCCAAGCAGGAAATCAAGATGGCAATTACCGAAAATATGTTAAACATCAAGGCCGTGCGCTGGTCTTTTTCGTATAACTTTTCAAATTCGTCATCGAGGAAATGGTATTCAAAAATGCGATTGGGAATATTGCTCTGCCAGAGGCCACCCGCCAAATCAACCACTTTACTGGCGTTGGCACCGCTGGTTTTGACGTATAAAGTTGTCCGCCAGCTTGGATCACCGTTGATCACTACGGGGGGGATTTTTTCGTGCATATCGCGCAGGTGGAAGTCTTTGACCACCCCAATGATTTGCCCTTTGATGCCATTGCCTTCAAAGCGTTGGCCAACTACCGGAGATTTTAAATTACAAATTTTAACCGCAGTTTCATTGAGCACAAAATTGCTTTCATCAGCTTTGTTGCTTTCTTCAAACCAGCGGCCTTCTACCAATTTTAAACCGAATATTTTTTGAAAATTGGCATCAGCCGAAAAAGGAGCAAAGGTTGGATTTTCATTTTCTTTACGGCCCTCCCATTCAAAGTTGCCACTGCTGCTGGAGCCATGATTGACAATGTCGGCGGAAGCCATGCTGATGCCACTCACGGCAGGATTATTTTCAATTTCGCGGGCCATACGTTCAACTGTTCCTTTACCTGCCAGATCTCTCATCATCTGCCAAGGGAAATTCAGCCGCATGACATATTCGCGATCAAAGCCCAGGTTTTTATTGCGCACAAACTGCAATTGCTGGTAAATGGTCAGTGTACTGACAATCAAACCCACCGAAATGGCAAATTGCAGCACTGCCAAACCCTTCCAGAACCCCGTTTTGTGTTTGCTCAAAAACCCACTGCCCTTCATGATGCTGATGGGTTGGAAAGAAGAGAGCAGTAGCGCCGGATAAACTCCGGTTAGCAGGATGACCAAGGTAAGTACAATCAGGATGATTTTCCACAAACTTCCATCCAACAGCTGGAGTTTGAATTGTTCGCCAGTGAGCTGATTGAACATGGGCATACTCAGGCGAGCCATCAGTAAAGTGCCGACCAGAGCCACTACACACATGGCTGCCGATTCCAGCATAAACTGGCTGAATACTTGTTTTTTACTTGCGCCCAAGATTTTTTGCATGCCAATTTCCTTGCTGCGTTTGCTGGTGCGCGCAATGGATAAATTGACGTAGTTGATGCAGGCGACAATCAGGATCAGCAAACCAATGATGAAAAAAATGCGGATGGTGCTGAAGTCGGTGGTGGCCTCATCACCAGACATAACAGACTGGTCGAAACGCATTTCTGTCAGCGGTTCGATGGTGGCGACAATGGTGCTGTCGTTTTTTTCTTTGCGTAGAATTCGGGTGATTTTCTGGCCCAGTTTTTTGGCATCGGTGTCAGGGCGCAGGCGGGCATAGGCGTTGAAGTTAAAATTGCCCCAGCTATTGGAGTTGGAGAAGTTGTTGGGATCGCCCAAATACAATTTCAGCGGCAGCAACAAGTTAAACTTAAAACTGGAGTTGAGTGGCGCGTCTTTGATGATGGCCTGAACTACACATTCATTGGTGTCAATGCGCAGGATTTGGCCAATTGGATCGGCATCACCAAAAAATTGACGGGCAGTGCTTTGGTTGAGGATGACACTTTTAGGGTGCTCAAAAAAGGCTTCCTGGCTGCCATCAATAAATTCGTATTTGAATAGTTTGAACCAACTGGAATCGACTGTTGCACAGTGTTCAACCTTGATCAGTTGGTTTTTGAGCTTTACAGTGGCCGACCCTGCTCCAGAGGTAGCTTGAGAAATCAGCTCTATTTCGGCCAATTGACTGCCCAAAATACCTGCAAATTTTAGGGGAACGGTATTCCAATGCCATGTTTCGGTATCGCTGATTTTGATGTGCGTCTTGAGGCGATAAATGCGCTCGGCGTGGTCGTGGTAACGGTCGTAGCTCAACTCGTTGCTGACCCACATGCCAATGAGCAATGCCCCGGTCATGCCCAAGGATAAACCAACAATATTGATCAAACCCGAAGTCCGATCCTTGAAGAATGCGCGTGACGCAATGCGTAGGAAGAGTTTGAACATGGCAGGAAAGGGTTATTGGGTTCGAGGGTTCGAAGGTTCGGGGGTTCGGGAGCTCGGGAGTTCTTGAGCTCGGAGCATTAACCCTCGAACTCCCGAACCTTCGAACCCTAACCCCCCCGAACCCTAAACGTGAAAATTCTCCGTCACCACCTTACCATCAAACAAATTGATGACCCGGTGGGCAAAGCCTGAATCGTGCGGTGAGTGCGTTACCATCACGATGGTGGTTCCTTCGTTATTGAGTTCGCGAAGCAGGTTCATTACCTGTTCGCCGTTGGAAGAATCGAGGTTACCCGTAGGTTCGTCCGCAAGGATCATCTTGGGAGTAGCGACCACGGCACGGGCAATAGCCGTACGTTGTTGCTGACCACCCGACAATTGTTGCGGAAAGTGATTGCGGCGGTGCATCATATTCATGCGCTCAAGAGATGCCTCAGCACGCTTTTTGCGGTCAGCGGCAGGAACTTTTAGGTACAACAGCGGAAGCTCCACGTTTTCGTACACCGTAAGCTCGTCGATGAGGTTGAAGCTCTGGAATACAAAACCAATGTTTCCTTTCCGCAATTGTGCCCGGCTGCGTTCGGGCATTTTGGCTACTTCAGTGCCATAGAAATGGTATTCTCCTAAAGACGGATTGTCCAACAAGCCCAGGATGTTGAGCAAGGTAGATTTACCGCAGCCAGAAGGCCCCATGATGGCAACAAATTCTCCGTCCTGGATTTCCAGGCTGATGCCGTTTAAGGCGGTGGTTTCTACTTCTTCGGTCGTGAAAACCTTTTGAAGGTTGACGGTCTTTATCATTACTTGATGAGTAAAAAGATGATGAGTGAAGAGCGAATAGCGAAAAGCGAATAACAGAGCAATCATCCTTGTTTTTCGCTTTTCGCTTTTAGTTTTTCGCTAAAATTCGAGTACTTCGTTTTCGCCAAATGTATCATAAGAAGACGTAATGACCCGTTCGCCGGGTTTTAGGCCTTCCAATACTTCAAAAAATTCGGGGTTTTTGCGGCCCAGAGAAATGCGTCGGCGCACGGCGCGTTTGTCTCCTTTTTCCAGCACATACACCCAATTGCCGCCCGTGGTAGAAAAGAATCCGCCAGTAGCCAACAATACTGCTTTGGTAGGCTGCCCCAACTGCAAGCGGACGGTTACCGACTGGCCGCGTTTGATGCCTTCGGGCGCACCGAGTAAAAATTTCATGTCTACTTCAAAGCGGCCGCTGCGTACTTCGGGGTAAATTTTGATGATTTCCAGTCCATAATTTTTACCGTTGAAATCAAAACTACCCGGCAAACCACTGAATACCCGGTTGATGTAGTATTCGTCGATGGCGGCGCGGATTTTAAAACCCCGCAAATCGTCAATTTGGCCGATATTTTGGCCCTGGCTGATGTTTGAGCCTACTTCCACATCCATCGAAGAAAGCAAACCGGGAACTGGGGCTTTTACTTCCAGATTTTCCAGGGTTTGACGCCAGAGTTCTACGTTTCTTTGCGTGCGCTCTAAGGTGCCTTCCAACTGTTTGATTTGAATGACGGCGTTTTCTTCCTGGTATTTTTGGGACTCAATTTCGATTTCGCGTTGTTTGGTCAAACGCTCAAAGTCGCGTTTTGCCCGCAGGTATTCTTGTTCAGAGACGACTTTATCGGCAAAGAGTTGCTTGTTGCGGTCGTATAAATCTTTGGCCTGTTCAATATTGAAGTCCAGTTCGTTCAAACTGCGGCGCAAGGCAAAGCGCTCTACTTTCAGGCGTTGGCGGGTGTTTTGCAGGTCGTTGACCAGGCGGCTGGCTTCGGTTTCAGACTGCAAAAAGTTGAGTTTGAGCTGTTGGTTTTCCAATTTCAAGAGGGTTTGCCCCTTGGTCACTTCGTTGCCGCCTTCTACCAGTTTCTGAGTGACATAACCACCCACTACGGCGTCAAGGCGGATGGTTTTGAGGGGCTGAACATTGCCCGTGATCGGAATGGTTTCATCAAAAGTACCATTGGTGACTTCTGAAATGGTGAGCTTGTCTTGCTCAACATTGAGCGTGGTTTTGTGGTCTTTGAGCAATTGCCAGCCGAAAAAACCGACAAATGCTGCACCGAGTACAAAAAGTACGATTCGTTGGGTGGTCCAAAATTTCTTTTCAATCTTCCTATCCATGGTAATGTTTTGGCTTGTTGTTCGCTGTGAATGGTTGTGCTTACACCATTCTTTATCCTGTCGATTGGAAGTTCAAGCCCTGTGCCAAAGTTTTAAAGAATTGAAAATCAATTTATTGAAAAGTATAAAATGGGATTTTCTTGTTCAGAAGCGGACAGGATGTGTTCGGAAACGGACACACCCTGTCCGCTATCTCACCCTTATACTGCCTTTACCGCCTCCATGACCCGCAGCTGCTCCACAATGTCCTGCATATCGATCAAGGGTGCCTGCCCGGCGCTGATCACCTCATGCATATTTTGGAAAAGCGGTGCCCAGTTGCCTGGTAGGGTTTCGATGCGCCCACGCAGGTGCAGCCCCCCCACTTCGGTGTTGATCGTAGCCCAGTTGGCTTCGGTTTCGATGCCAAAGCCGGGCATGCCAGGCATGATCCCTGCCTTGAGGTGATCTTCCTGCACGTCGATGCCATATTTGACAAAAGAACCCTTGGTGCCCTGGATGATGTAACGGGGCGTATCTTCCCGCACGAGCAGACTGCTTTTGAGGGTGACTTTGATTTTGCCGTAGTCCAGGCGCACGTCAAACGCATCATCTACTTCGGAGTGTTCGCGTTGGGTAAAGGTTTGTCCCCATACGGATTTGGGTTTACCAAACAGCACAATGGCCTGATCAAGGGTATGCGCACCCAGGTCGTACAAAATGCCATTACCTGGGGCAATGGTCTCTTTCCATTTTTTGGGGTTCAACACTGGTTTGTAGCGGTTGAAATGGGCTTCGTAGCTCAAGACTTCGCCGATCAAGCCTTCCGAAATGACTTTTTGCACGGTGAGAAAATCGCTGTCCCAGCGGCGGTTTTGGAATACAAACAAGTGTTTACCCACTTGTTTGGCCAGGGCAATCAGCTCTTCCGCTTCGGCAGCGGTCGGGGTGAACGGTTTTTCAGTCAACACGTGTTTTCCTGCCCGCAAACATTGCTGGGTGTAGGCAAAATGTGTTTCATTGGGCGAGGCTACACTCACCAAATCGATCTCCGGATCGGCCAGTACGGCTTCCAGACTGGTCGCCTTTTGCACACCGGGATAAATGTCCTGGGGGTTTTGGGTATTGCTGACAATGGTTTTGAGTCGAAAATTTGGATTGGCCAGAAAAAACGGCGCTTGCAAGTAACGTCCGGAAAGCCCAAATCCAAGGATTGCTACAGTAGTCATGCGTAGAGATGTTTTTTGTAAAAGTAATTTTTTGCGTCATACTAAGGAAGTGTAAAAGCTACATACTTGTCACCAGATTTGGTTTTGAGTTTTCCACCGCCACAGGCAATGACGAGGTATTGTTTATCATTTACCGCGTATACGCTGGGAGAGGCGTAGCCAGCGGCAGGCAATTTAGCCCGCCACAAGATTTTCCCGGTCTCCCGGTCAAAAGCCCGGATGTATTCGTCTTTGCTGGCAGCTATGAACAAGATGCCTCCTGCCGTTACGGCTGGCCCGCCGTAATTGTCCGTCCCCGTTGGAGCGATACCTTTGGCGATCAACTCGGGGTATTCACCCAAGGGAACCTGCCAAAGGCGCTTGCCCGAATTCAAGTCGATCGCCGTGAGCGTACCCCAGGGAGGCTGGCTCACCGGATAGCCATTGCGGTCGTACCAGCGGTTGTAGCCCGTATGTTTGTAGGGGACTGTTGACAATTTTTGATCTTTTGGTGCCTTGATGCTGGTGTTTTTTCCAAATAAAAATGCCACGATGGCTTTGGTTTCTGCTTCTTTCAACTGGCTCATCGCGGGCATCATGCCCCGGCCTTTGGCCAGGATTTGGCGAATGCCAGGCTCATCGTATTTGGCGGCAATGTTTTGCAAACCGGGATACGTACCATCGTGGTTACCTTCGCGGTTTTCGCCATGACAAGCCCCGCAATACGTGAGGTACAATTGTTTGCCCGATTTCAGGGCTTGCTTGTCCTCTATTTTGGGGACGGCTACCAAAGAACTGTACACCGGATTTTCTTTGGCGGGGATGTACATGATGCTGTTTTCATCAACGGCAGCACCACCCCACTGTGCCCCTCCGTCGGTACCAGGAAAAAAGAGCGTACGTTTATTCCCGAGCGGAATAAAGGGCTGCCCGGTATTGGCCTGGCGAACCTGGGCGATGATGTCGTCCCGATCTGCGGCAAAATCATTGACGTCTTTTTCGGTAAAACTCTGGCGGGTGAAGGGTTCGGGTCCCAGCGGAATAGGTTGGGTAAGGGATGCTTTCTCCCCCTCAATTTCTGAGGCGGGAAAAGGACGTTCTTCGATGGGAAACAAAGGTTTGCCACTTACCCGGTCGAAGACAAACATGAACCCCTGTTTGCTCAGAACGGATACGGCGTCTATTTTTTGGCCATTTTGGGTAAGCGTAAACAAATTGGGGGGCGCGGGGATGTCGCGATCCCAAATGTCGTGGTGTACGGTTTGAAAGTGCCAGAGTCTTTTGCCAGTATTGGCGTCCAGCGCAAGAAGGCAGTTGGCAAAGAGGTTATCCCCTTTGCGGTTTCCGCCATAAAAATCAAATGCCGCCGAGCCGGTGGGCGCATAGACAATGCCTTTTTCAGTGTCAAGGGCCATGCCCATCCAGTTGTTCGCGCCCCCGATGTTTTTGTAGTTTTGTTTTTCCCAGGTCTTGTAGCCGAATTCTCCTGGGCGTGGAATGGTGTGGAAAGTCCAGATTTTTCGACCCGTCCGCACGTCATAAGCCCGAATGTCGCCCAGTAATGCCGTGGCACTTTCCGAAACTCGGGTGCCAACAATCAGGATGTTTTTGTAAATGGAAGGGGGCGTGTTGGAGATGACGTATTCGTCAGCACCGGGGCGTTTGAGGCCATCGATGAGCTTGATTTTTCCGTTGCTGCCAAAGGATGGAATGGGTTGCCCGGTTTGGGCATCGAGGGCGTACAAAAACGCGCCGTATCCAAAAAATATGCGGGCCTCTTTGCCATCACTCCAGTAGGAAACCCCTCGGCTGGTCATGCTGAAGGTTTTGTCATTCAAGGTTGTTTTCCACAATTCCTTCCCACTTGCAGCATCCAGCGCAAATGCTTGCGAACCTGCTGAAACGCCGTACATCACGCCTTTGATGATGAGGGGATTGCATTGCATCTGGGTGGTGTTTTTGACCGTATCGGCTCCACCAGATTGATAGGTCCAGGCTACTTTGAGTTGGGCAACATTATGGGTGTTGATTTGTTTTAAAGCCGAAAAATGATTTTTGTTGGGGCCGCCATTGTATTCTGGCCAATCTGAGGTGTCGTCGAGGCCAAAACGAGTACTGCTCATCGTAAAAAAGAGTCCCAAAATGAGCAAATAGAACGCCCATTTTGAGCAAAGCTGAAATGTTGACAAACCCCTCGGAGAATCATTTTTTTTCATCACTTTATTTTTTAAATTTATTTCTTCATCGTGCCTAATTTAAAGACGCATAAATCAACTTTTACCATGAGTGGATTGGAAATTGTACAAAGGTACTACCAGTGTTTCAACGATCAAGACTGGCCGGGCATGTTGGCCTTGCTGCATCCCAATATTCGGCATGAAGCCAATCAGGGCGAGGCTCAAATTGGCATCGAAGCCTTTCGTGCTTTTTTGAACCATATGGATGAATGTTACGCTGAAAAACTCAGTGACTTTACTTATTTCACCGAACCCAGCGGTCGTCGTGTGGCGGTTGAATTTACGGTAACTGGGGTGTACAAAAAAACGGATGGCGATTTACCTGCGGCGCATGGACAAACTTACGTCTTGCCGGTTGGTGCCTTTTTGGAGCTTGCCGATGATAAAATTGTGCGGGTGACCAATTATTACAACTTGCCTTTGTGGATCAAAAAAGTTGAAAAGTTGAAGAGTTGAAAAGTTGAAGAGAAGTTGAAAAGTTGAAAAGTTGAAAAGACAGTCGCGGGAAGTCGAAGCGCCGTCTTTTCAACTCTTCAACCCTAAACTCTTCAACCCTAAACTCTTCAACCCTAAACTCTTCAACCCTAAACTCTTCAACTCTTCAAGGGCTGCGTGCCGTACATTTTCCCCTGCCGGGTCATTTTGATCAAATAGTCTATGCGCTTTTGTTTCTCAGCATTCCGGCTCTCACCCTTAATTTCATCGATCCAGTATACTTTCAGCCGTTTGTAATGGTGTGGGAAGGTTTGAAAGTTCTCCCACACCACAGGATCCTGCTGTAGCTGGGCGGCGATCCATTCGGGAACGATTAGAGGATCGTCGATGGAACCAATTTGCCCGGCAATGGGGGCAATCCCGGCTGGGGTCATTAGCCCCAGTTGCTGGAGTTTCCAAATGCGTTGGCGATTGAGTTCGGAAAGGAAGGTTTTTTTCTTGCGTGGGGTGATGCGTTGTACGGCACTTTCTTCGTCGTATTTTTTTACCACCCCATCAATCCAGCCAAAACAGAGGCATTCTTCTACCATGTCGTCGTAGGCGATGGAGGGTTTGCCGGTGGCCTTGCGGTAAGTTTGAAGCCAAACTTCAGTTTTGCCGCTGTTGTGGTGGGTTTGCAACCACGCTCGCCATTCCTGTCTATTTTGAGGGTAAACCACCTCGGTAATTTCCATGATTGGCATATGCTGAAAATTATTGATGGTTGAGGGTACTTTCCATTTCCAAAAAAGCCATTTCCACATCCGCTTCCTGAGTGCGCCAGTTGACCATGGCGGCCCGAATGGCGGATTGACCCAGGTAAACAGTTGGTGTCATGTACACATTGCCGTTGGCGACCAATTGGCTCAAAAATTGGCTCACTTCCGCTTGAGGCCGGTCTTTGAGGGTGAAACACACACAATTGAGCCGAACCGGAGCAAGTAATTTGAAGTTTGCTGAGTTTTCAATCAATTCGCCCAACAAACGGGCATTTGCTACATTGCGTTCCACAATGTCCTGATAACCCTCCCGGCCATAAGCCATTAGGGTCATCCAAGCGGGAAGTGCGCGCATGCGCCGTGAATTTTCTGGCAAAAAATTGAGAAAATTGAAATTGGCTTTGGGGTCACCCAAGTATGCCGCGTTGGCATTTTGGAAGGTATTGAGCTGCAAGCCGAGGTGTTTTTCATGCACCAGCGCTACCGCGCTGTCGTAGGGGACATTGAGCCATTTGTGGAGGTCTACCGCAATGCTATCGGCTTGTTCCCAACCCTGGATGAGGGGCGCAAACTGGGGCGAACAGGCCACAAAGCCGCCAAAAGCAGCATCGATGTGCCACCAAAAATTGTATTTCTTCTTCAGGGCAGCGATGGCCTGCATGTCGTCGAAGTCTACTGTATTGACTGTCCCTCCACTGGCGCAGACGATGCAGGGTTGGCCATTGAGGGCGATCAATTTGGCTTCAAGATCGGCGATGTCCATGGCTTCCCGATTGTCGGTCAACAAATTTACTTTGATCAGGCTATTGCGGCCTAGGCCCAGCATGGCCAGGTCTTTGTACACGCAGGAATGCGGTTGAGCGGCTAAAACTTTTAGATCTTTGAGGGCAAAAACACCTTCCTCGGCGATATCGACGCCCAATTGCTCTCCATACCACTGCCGTGCTACAGCCAGGCAAGTGAAATTGCTCATGGTTGCCCCAGTCACAAAACCGCCGAAAAAGGACTCGGGCAGACCAAAAAGTTCGCGCAGCAGTTTGATGGCTTCAAATTCCACCACGGCGGATACATCCCCGGTTTGGCTGGCACTTTGGGTGTTTTGATCGTACAGACTGGTCAACCAATCGCCTGCCAATGCCGCAGGGGTAGCGCCTCCGGTTACAAATCCCCAATACCGGGGGCCAGTGGAAGCCACCATCAAAGGGGCGAAACGTTGTTGGAAAACTTCAAGTACCGCCAGTGCGCCAGTACCCGCGGTAGGTAGGGTAGAGGGCTCCAACCGGGGCGGAGGCACAGCGGTTGGCAGTTCATCAATGTTTTGCAGGTAAACTTCCGCGCTGTGTTTTACCGCTTCCAATATTTGGGAATAGGAGTCGAGCTCCCGAGTGAGCCAATTGTTCATAAGGTGATAATAAGAAATAGAAAAGATCAACGTTTTTCGAGAACCATCGCGTCAATGCCCTTGCTTTTTAAGGCGCTGACCAACGTCTTGGCTTCGCTGGGGTTGTTAAAACGGTTGACGAGTACTGTGGCATAGGCTCCGCGATTGAATTTTTCAACCCGGGCGCTGCTGTACCCTAGTTTTTGAACCCGCTTCAGTTGTTTTTGGGCACTGCTGGTTTGTTCAAAAGAACCAGCAATGACCATGTACTTCCCACTGGATGAAGCCAAAGGGGCAGTTTCCACTTCCGCTGTTGCTGCGTTGTCTCTGCTTGGTGTAACTTGAGGCTTTACGGGAGTAGGTTTTGGCTTTACTTCTTCCACGACAGCGGTTTCAGCAATTTGGTTGTTTTCAACTACTGCTCCTTCAGCGGGTTGGTCGATGGTGTTGTCTTCTGCTGGATAACCAGCGGTATGATTAGCCGCAGTTTGGGTCGTATCCACATAGGGTTTTTCCGTAGTTGGCTTTGGAGTATTGGCTTCGTGGGGTAGGTTCACATAGCGGTAAACCAAATAAATCAGGGCCGCAATACAAACTGCGACGATGCCAATGGTAAGGTAATCAAGTCTGGACATGGAGGTGTTTGTTTTTGGTTTTCGCAAGAAAGATAAGCAACTATTTGAAACCACGAATTCATTCGTGGGCTGGTCAAGGTAACGGAATCCGGATTTGTAATCCGTCGTACCCCAATTCAACGCCAGCGGGTAAGGTTTTATTGATCTCGGCGTGTTTTCCCATGCGGTGGCTCATGTGGGTCAAATAGCTATGTTGGGGTTTTAGTTGATGAATCAGGTCTAGTGCCTCGTTCAGATTCAGGTGTGAATAATGTTCGGTATGGTGTAGGGCATTGATGACCAAGGTGTGCAGGTTTTGCAGCTTGTGTATTTCTGTTGCTTCAATGTGGTGAACGTCGGTTAAATAAGCAAAATCACCTACCCGAAACCCCAAAATAGGCAGTTTGCCATGCATCAATTCCACGGGTAAAAAAGACAAACCTTTGATGCTGAAAACGGTATTTTTATCAATCGTAATCAAACTCACCATGGGCGCACCCGGGTAGCGTTTGTCTCCTTCGGCAAAAACGTAGGCAAAGCGCGTTTTGAGCTCTTTTTGTACTTTTTCTGTAGCAAAAACGGGCATTTCCCCGCCTTGTTTGAAATTAAAGGGGCGCACATCATCCAGGCCTACCACATGGTCATTGTGTTCGTGTGTCATCAGGATGGCATCCAGGTGTTGGGTACCTGCGGCCAGCATTTGTTGCCTGAAATCAGGTCCACAATCAAAAGCCACGGTGGTATCCCCCCAACTCAGTAAGGCCGCAGTGCGCAGCCGTTTGTCGCGGAGATCGGTTGATTGGCATACTTCGCAGTCACAGCCTAAAACCGGAACCCCCTGAGAGGTGCCCGTGCCGGTGAGGGTTACAATCAGTTCGATGGCTCTTCTTCGTTTTCGTCGGTTAATGAATTGTTGCGGATACCTTTGAGTAACTTGATCGATTTTTCACTGAGTTTTTCCTCGGTGTAGTCAATTACCCCCAATACTTCCAGTAACACATTGATGCGCGATTCGGTGTCAAAAAATTTGTTGACCACCGCGACTTTTCGATTTTCGACAATACAATAACCCGATTGGAAGGAGCCTTTTTCATAACGTACGGTATAGTCCAATTCCGAGAAGAGGGTTTCTAATTTTTTCAAAAAATGCGTCGTGTATTTGACCATGTTGCGTGAAAAATAAATTATTATATGGCGAATTTAGTAACGTGTGCGTAATAAGTCCTTCATTTGGAACGCTTATTTTTGCACAAGTGTTTAAGCAGCTGTTTATGCGAAGAATATTCCTTTTGATTTTAATCGGCCTGATGCTGAGCTGTAGCGTTTTCCTTGCTGCGCAAAACCGCTTTAAGGCCAGTGCAGTTGCGGGCTTGAATTTATCCCAAATCGACGGCGATTTGTTGACCGGGTTTGATCAGCCGGGCCTGCATGCGGGGATGCACGTGAGTGCCATTTTGAGCGATCGTTGGGAATTGGGTGTAGAACTGCTGTACAACCAACAAGGAAGCCAGCGCAATTTGTACTCCAACTCCCAGTCCATTTACGAAAGTATCCGCCTCAATGTGGTAGAAGCGCCGGTACAAATTTTGTTCAACGAATGGAAATTCCAGTTGGGGGCAGGCCTTTCTTATGCCCGTATCATCAACGCCAAAGTGATTGATGTGAGCGGTGCCGACATCACCCTCCAACAAGGTTTTCGGGATGACCTGATCAATGTTGTACTTGGTGGTACCTTCAATTTCAGCGAACGCTGGGCGCTCAACGTGCGTTGGAGTCGCTCGCTGAACAACCTTCGAGCAAATAAAGCGGACGGGCTGTTCATCTCGCGCACGCTTGGCATCCGGGGGATCTATTATTTTTAATTGGGCGACGATTATTTTTTGAATGCTCGCAAGGGACGCCCGACGGATGCTCCCAACCCTAAAACATAAAACCCTAAAACATAAAACCCTAAAACATAAAACCCTAAAACATAAAACCCTAAAACATAAAACCCTAAAACATAAAACCCTAAAAAAATGACCCTTGCAATCATCGATCTCGGCACCAATATTTTTCACTTGCGCATCGTGGAGATGCAGGCAGATGGCTCTTTTCTGGAGTTATTCCGCCGCAGCCAGTTCATCAAATTGGCTGCGGATGGCATTGGTACCATTGGCCCGGAACCCTTTCAGCGTGGCTTGGCCTGTATCCAGGAATACGCCCAAATTCTGCTTCAGCATCGGGTAGACCAAACCAGGGCCATTGGCACCGCAGCGATGCGCACCGCCAGCAATGGACCAGCATTTATTCAAGCTGTAAAGGAAACAACTGGTTTGGACATCACCCTGATTGATGGCGATCAGGAAGCGCATTACATCCATCGGGGCGTTGAGCAGGCCGTGCAGTTTGGGGCGGATAAGCAACTGATCATGGACATTGGCGGCGGCAGTGTAGAGTTCATCATTGCTGATTTGGACGAGGTGTACTGGGCGCAAAGTTTTCCGGTAGGCATGGCCGTTTTGTACCGAAATTTTCACCAAAGTGATCCCATTCGTCCAGCGGAAATTGCAGAATTGAGGGCATTTCTTTCCAGACAATTGACTTCCCTTCAAGCAGCGTTAAAGCAATTTGAGGTTACGGACCTGGTAGGTACCAAAGGTACTTTTGATGTGTTGGTAGCCCAATTCAGCACGGCCAAACAAGGGCCCCATTGCTACATTTTACCCATTGAACAACTGCCCTCATTTTTTTCCAAAGTGACTCAGGCGAGTCAAGTAGAACGGAGCATGATGCCCGAAATCCCCGCCGACCGGATCGACATGATTGTTGTAGGCATGCTCCTGATTCAATTTGTGCTGGAGTTGACGGGGGTGCCACGCATTTTGGTTTCCGATTTTGATGTTAAGGAAGGTGTACTTGCTGAAATGGCACAACAAGCCTAAATGTTTTGAATGGTAATTCTTCGTTTTTCTTTTAAAGCTTTAAAATGGGAGGGGGTTAACCCGGTTGCCTTTTTGAACTGCGCAGATAAATGGGCAACGCTGCTGTAATGCAGCATGTAGGCAATTTCAGAAAAGGTGTGTTCTCCGAAGATGATCAACTCTTTGATCCGTTCAATTTTTAATGCGATAATGTATTGTTCGATGGTGGTGGCTTCAACCTCGGAAAAGAAATTAGCCAGGTAGGTATAGCTGTTGTTCAATTCTTCGCTTAGTAAAGCCGAAAACTTAATGTTGGGTTTTTCTTCTGAATTGTACACATAGTCTATCATGACTTTTCTGATTTTCTCAATCAATACACCTTGTTTTTTTTCCAGCAACTCTAATCCGACTTTTTTAATTTTGTTATTTAGCTCCCTTTTTTCATCATCAGAAACATCTTCCTTGGTTTCTATTTCACCTAATTCTAATTTTACAAGCGGTATGTCAAGTTCTTCTAGCGCTTCTCTAACAAAAACTTTGCAACTTTCGCAGGCCATATTTCTTATGTAAATTTTCATAAACTTTTTTTTTGAGGGATTAAAGCGCCTGCACTCAACGCTTGGATTTGGTAAGTTCCGAAAAATAATGGAGTGAAGTGAAGTTTATTTCAGCGCTTCGCAAAACTGGGCGGTTACAACCCCTCCTATAGCAATCTTGTCAGCACGATCATGTGCTTTGCACGAATGCCATTTTCATGAATTGGCTCAGGGTAGTTGTCGATAAAGAAGTCTTTTTTGATCTCATTCATTTCAAAGCCTAGTTTCTGATACAGATACAACTGACCTACGCTTGAATTTGCAGTCCCAATACAGATGGACTTGTATCCTTTTTGAATGGAAAATTGAATGGCATTTTCTATCAAATATTTCCCAACGCCTTGTCCTTGTAGTTCTGGTGTAACCGCAACATTTTTTATTTCCGTCATGATGTTGGTCAGCGGAGACAGCACAATTGCCCCGATGACTTTTTGGTCTTTTTCCGCGACAAAGACTTTGGATGCAGCCAGATAAGCTTCAATGATTGCTTTTGAAGGGTCGGCAAGCAACAATAAATCGTAGGGTACTTGTTCGTCCCCCCGGAGTTGTCTGAAAGTTAAATTTTGGATGTCCAAAGTCCTTTTGTCTTTTTATTTCTTCATCGTGCCTTATAACTTCAGCGGTACTTTTTTCCCTGTTTTGACGGCCAAAAAGATCGCATCAATAATTTTGAGGTCTTTCAAACCTTCTTCGCCGTCTACAGGTACGATAGGTTGTTTACCCTCTAAAATAATCCCGGCCATTTCATCCATTTGTACGGTCTGGTGCGTAACGTGAGGGTAGTTCAATTCCCCTTTATTGGTGCGCCCTTTGATGGGGCCATAACCGGTAGAAGGCAACAACTCTGCAAAACCTTTTTCGGCATTCAGGAAAAAGCGGTCGAGGTTGTTCATCGTGTAAGTCGACAGGCAGGAAGCCACTGCCCCACTGGGAAAACCAAGTTGGAACTGAATGGTCTCATCCACCCCTTTTTTGAATTTTTCGGGATTGGTTTTGGTTTCCTGGGCCGTCACCCAGATGGGTTCTTCGCCGATCATGTACCGAGCGCCATTGATCGCGTAAATGCCAATGTCCATCATGGCACCGCCACCAGCCAGTTCTTTGTTGAGCCGCCATTGGGTGGGATTGCCGATGGTAAAGCCGCAAAGTCCCTGGAAAAATAGCACTTTACCCAGTTCCCCATCTTTTCTCATCCTGATGATTTCCAGGGTTTTGGGCTCAAAATGCATCCGGTAGCCTACCAGTAATTTCACATTGTTTTTTTTGCAGGCATCGATCATGGCCTGCCCATCTTTGGCATTGATCGACATGGGTTTTTCGCAGATGACATGTTTGCCGGCATTGGCCACCCGGATCGCCTGGTCTTTGTGCAGGGCATTGGGCGTAATGATGTACACTGCATCAATGTCGGGATTATCCTTGATCGCATCAAAAGTCTCGTAGTTGTAGCAATTTTTTTCCGGGATGTTGTATTTGCTCTGCCAGTCTTTTAGTTTGGAAGGGGTACCGCTGATGGCGGCTACCAATTTGGCTTTTTTGGAGGCTTGCATGGCGTCCGCAACCCGAGTGCCGTAACTGCCCAAGCCCATAATCGCTACGCGTAAAATGGGGCCTTCATAGGGTTGCTGATCGGCTTCATGAGTGCTTGCCAAAATCAAATCTGGCAATTGGAAGGCAATTGCAGTTGCAGTGATTTTTTGTAAAAAGTTGCGACGTGAGTTCATGACAAAGAATTGTGTTGTGATTAAGCTGCTTGTTGAGTGGCATGAATGGATGCGACTGGATCAACAAATTCGGTAGGTGTAATATCCTGCATTTTATTTAGACGGCCAAAAATAAAAGGACAAAAGTCATCTAGTCATCCCGTGCGGGTACAACTAGGGGCGACTTGGTGGCGTTCTGAAAAAATGGAGCAAAGCGAGGATTTTTTTTATCCACTCTTAATTTCTTTGACTAATTGATAAAAGTTGCCATGCTGCTCAATTGGTTTTTTTTAGATACTTAATGATTTTACTATACAATAATTTTTCGTCAACAGGTTTGGATAAATAATCATTCATTCCAACAGCTTTGCATTTTTCAACATCAACTGTTGTGACATCAGCTGTAAGGGCAATGATGGGGATTTGAGAATTCATTTTGCTGCGAATATGGTCCGTGGCTTCAAAGCCATTCAGCTCAGGCATTAGCAGATCCATCAGAATAATATCATACGCTCTGGTGAACGGAGTCGAACCATTATTTTCTTGCAGCTTTTCGATAGCCATTTTTCCATTGCCTGCAATATCCACATGAAAGCCAAAATCTTCTAAAATTATTTTTATTAAAAGTTGATTCAATGGCATGTCCTCCGCAACCAATACCCTTATGTTTTCAATTGTCTCGGCTAATTCCACTCCATTATCAGTTCCTGTTATTTCTGCCATTTCTTTTGTTTCTGCCATGGCTTTCTTGAAATTCAAAATAAAACCAAAGGTTGACCCTTTTCCTGGTTTACTATTTACAATAAGGGTTCCACCCTGCAGCTCTACAAATTGCTTAACGATAGAAAGTCCTAAGCCTGTCCCTCCGTGTAATCTGGAGGTTTCGTTGGTTGCTTGTTGAAAGTCGTCAAAAATATGTCCCAGTTTATTTTCAGGAATCCCGATCCCTGTATCTGTTACTGAAAATTCTATGGCTATACTGTCTGCCTCTTCTTTCAGCATGCGAATACTTACGGTTATTTTTCCTTCATCTGTAAACTTTACGGCATTACTCAGTAGGTTTAACATTATTTGACGCAAACGTACCGAGTCGCCTAGTAAAATTTCAGGAATAGCAGCATCATAATTTTCAATCAATTCCAGGTTTTTTTCCTGGATTTTTGGTTCAAATAAATGCAGCGTTGCAGCAATGGAAGCGGATAATGCAAATGGGGTTTGTTCAAAGGTCATTTTTCCTGCGTCCACCTTAGCAATGTCAAGTATATCATTGATTAAAACGATCAAAGCATCTCCCGATACTTTAATGGCATTTATGTATTCTTTTTGTTTTTCACTTAACTCTGTTTTTAATATCACATTGGTAAAGCCAATGACCGCATTCATAGGTGTCCGTATTTCATGGCTCATATTAGACAAAAATAGCTGCTTCGCCTTCATGGCTGTTTCTGCATTACTTTTGGCTTCTAATAGCTCATGAATGTCGGTAGTACTGCCTACCCACATCTTAATTTGCCCATTTTCATCTTTTATGGGCGAAGCAAGATTCAAGTGCCATCGGTAGTCACCTCCTTTATTCATAAACCGCATTTCCATTTCTAAAACCGCACCGGTTTCTCCTGCTTTTTGAAAGCGCCTTTGAAATTCGTCCAGTTCATCAGGATGCATGATTTTGTGATAACCAAAATCCCTCAATTCTTCGAAGCTATATCCTGTATAGTCCAGCCAGTGTTTATTAAAATAGGTCACATTGCCAGCAGGATCGGAATTACTTATTTTTGCGGGCATCAGATCTGCCAAGTGACGGAAATTCACTTCACTTTCCTCTATTTTTTTGCGAGCAAGTACCATTTCTGTTACATCATAAGCAATAGTTGTGACACCCGAAATGGAGTTATCTGCTTCGTAATGCGGTTGGTAAACAATATTGAAATACTTGTCTTCGAGTTTGTCGTTATATTGAAGCTGGGCTAATATTTCATTGGCATATACTGGCTTGCCTGTTGTAAAAACATGATCAATCATTTCAGGAAATGGTTGGTCTTTAAGTTCGGGTAATACCTGCAATAATGTTTTGCCTTCCACATCTATACCTTTGCCCCAAAACGCTTTCATCAAATCGTTGGCAAGCGTAACTACCATGTCTTTCCCCTTCATAATAGAAAAAGCGAATGGCGATTGCATTAGCATGGTGTGATAGCGTGTATTGCTTTCTTCTATTTTCTTCAATGCTTTTTGTTCTGCCTCACGCTGCGCTTCCAATGCTTTTTTTACAATTACCTGAGCTGTAACTTCGTAAGCAATCACTGTAACACCCGAAATAGTCTCGTCTGCTTCCAGATAGGGCTGGTAGACAAAATTAAAATACACCTCTTCCTGTTTTCCATTGCGCAAAATCGAAGCAAGCAACTCATCTCCGTAAAAGGGTATACCGCTGGTGTAAACGTTATCAAGCAAATCGGGGAATGCAGAATCGTTAAGTTCAGGTATCACATCAAACAATGGCTTTCCTTCCAAGTCCTTGCCTTTCCCCCAAAATGTTTTAATGCTATCATTGGCAAGTGTAATCACCATATTTCTACCTTTTAAAACGGCAAAACCAAAAGGCGATTTCATGAGCATCATGTTGTATCGCTTTTCGCTGTCTTCAACCAGTTTTAAGGCTTTTTGCTCCGCCTCATGCTGTGTTATCAATGTCTTATTTTCTGTGACATCCTCAGCCCGCTGAACAATATACTTCACATTATTTTTCTCATCCAGTATAGGCGAGTTAGTCGCTTGCCAATATTTTACATCAAACCCACCACCTTCCGATTCTGGTTTTGGAATATCGTATTTTACAACCGGCAATGCATCCTTGGTTTTATTTTTAATTACCCAGTTAAAAGAAGCCCGTATAATACTCTCTCCATTTGCGGTTTTATCATCAGGATTATCAGGAAACACCTCAAAAATATCGCGCCCCACAATATTTTCTCTTACAGTCGTTGTAGCTTTTAAAAATGAGTCGGATGCAGCCATTATAGCAAAGTGGGTATCGATCACCACCAACAATTCCGAAGTCTGTTCGAATATCTTTATATAATCCTTTGTATCCATGAGTTCGTAAATATCCGATAAAGAATCTGATTAGGTTGCGAAAAAAAAATTCAAAACTTGAAAACTCCCGCAACAATTTATGGAAAATATCAGCGTACAGGAAGTGATTGTGGAAGAAACTGAAAGACTAATGGACTTATCGGAAGGATACAATCCAAAATACGCAGTCACCCATGCCCATTATTCCTCCAACACCATCACCCAGCCCCCGCCCGGTGCCAATTTAATCGGCAGGGCATCACCTGCTTTTACCGTAGTCTCCCGCAACGTATAATCTGATCCGTAGCGATGCGCATTCACACCATCCGCGCAGATCGTAGCCCGATAACTTTTCCCTTTGGGCAAAAAATCCAAATTCACTACGGTTTCCAACGGCGTCCAATCGTTGATCGCGGCCAGATACCAGCGTTTTTCGTGGCGGCGCGCCAACACCAGATGATCGCCAAGGCGGGCTTGCAAAACCCGGGTTTCGTGCCAGGTACTTGGGAAACTGCCCAGTAACTCCATGTATTTCGGTTCCAGCCAGGCCGCCGAGGGGTTACCGCTGAACATCTGTAAGGGGCTTTCGTACACCAAAAACAACGCCAGTTGGTGCGCCCGAGTCCCTTGAGTCATCACTTTTTCGGCAATCGGTCGAAAGGTTTTTTTGGAAGCATTGTCCAGTCCTCCCGGCTCGTAGTCCATCGGCCCACTAGGTTGGCGGATGAAGGGCAACAGCAAGTCGTGGTCCGGCGTCACACTTTCACTCCAGATGTTGAACTCCGACCCTAGGGCGCCTTCACGGGTAATCAAATGCGGATAAGTGCGTTGCATGCCCGCCGGTTTGTACGCCCCGTGAAACATGACCATAATTTTGTATCGCGCCGTAGCCTCCGCGATGCGTTCATAAAAATTGACCATAAACTGATCGTCCCGATCCATAAAATCGGTCATGATGCAACGTACACCCCAGCGTTGAAACTGCATCATAGCACTGTCTAGTTGCCGATCAAGGGTCATAGACAGCGTCCACAAAATCAGGCTCACGTTTTTTTTGCGGGCATACTCGGCAATGGTGTCAAGGTTCATGCCCGGGGTGATCTTGAACAAGTCTTTCACATCGCTCCAACCCGCGTCGAGCATCACGTATTCGAGGCCAAAGCGGGCCGCAAAATCGATGTAGTACTTGTAAGTAGCGGTATTGATACCCGCTTCAAAAGGCACGTTGTACAAATTGCTGCCAATGATCCATTCTTCGGTACTGGTACCGGGTTTGATCCAGTTGGTTTCCTGCAAACGATTGGGGCTGGCCAGGCGGTAAACGAGGTCGTTTTGTACCAAATCGGCATCGGTAGGCGCAACGATCATGACCCGCCAGGGATAAGTTCGGGTTCCGGCACAGCGGGCTATCCAGGATTCGCGTTCGGTCACGATTTGTTGGGGGAATTCGCCCTCCGTGACCATGATTTTTTTGGGATAAGGCGCAAATACACCTTGCAGGCGATTTCCGGAACCTTTTTGTAAAAACATACCCGGGTAGCCCAATAAATCCGATTCTGTGAGCAAAATTTTGGGTCCGACTTCAGGACTGAGCAAAACGGGCGAAAAAGCCAAATCAACTCCAGGCAGGGTGTCTAAGCGAGCAATCTTGTAGGGTGCTTCAAAACTGGTGTGAAAAATATCGGCATCCTCGCGCTTCACTACGCTGGGATAATACAAAGTTGATTTACCAGAAAAACCAAATTGTGCCGTTTCAGCAGCAATGGTGATGCTGTCTTTAAAAGCGGTGGAAAAACGATAGGCTACCCCATCGTTGTAAGCTCGAAAAGTGAGGGCGAAGTTTTGCCTGAACCTTAAGGTAAGTTCGTTGAAGTGGTCGGGGATTTGAGCGCGTTTTTCGGGTATGATGGGGTAAAGTGTATCGTTTACACTGCGGCGTTCTTCTTTTTGTACACTGGCCCGCAGACCCAATTGCGTTCCATTTCCCAAAAGTAGCCCTATGTGGCAGGAATCAATAATGGTCTGGTTTTGATATTTGACCTGAACATCCAGATTCGCTCCCACCTTGACAATCAGCTCAATTTGGCGGTTGGGAGAAAATAACTGGTAGGTTTGGGAATGCAGCAGGCTGCAATAGAACAGGGTAATGCAGAGTAGAACAAAGCGCATAATTTCTGATTTTGCAGCTTCGCTGCTGCTTTCAAGGAACTTTTACCAGCAGCGACGCAGAATACAATTCCTCCACCAAATGCACGGTAAGTTTACCCTTCTGCTCGTTGTGCAGCTGTTTTTTTACCACATACAATTCGGCATTGCCTTTGACGGGATTGCCGAACAAAACCATCGACAGGGTGTATGCTCCACTCGTGGAAGGGCCTTCAATGGTTACTGTGGAGGCTTGTCCATTCCGGTCGGTCAGTACCAACACCAGGTTTTCTTCGGGTTTGAGCACCCCTCCGCTGCTGATGTTCAGGTTCATTTGACCATCGGGCTCGGAGGGCATCGTCACTTCAATATCGCCCAAAGGCTCCATCCGCAAAGGAATGGTATAGGCCTTGCCACTTTTGTCGCGAAAAACAAAACTGGCTTGCGGGGCATATTCTCCACCGAATTGGGTGGAATAGCGCAGCAGGTTTTCGGTCACCTGGGTTTCGTTCATCTCTTTGTCTATAAAACGAATTCCGTTTGAAAAACGAATCGATTTGGCCAGAGGCAAAGAGTCTCCTTCCAACAGAATGGCTTCCGCTTTGTACTCTTTTTCGGGTTGCAGGTAACGGACAAACAGGTCTACCGTTTGTTTGGGCAGTGCTTCTTTGGTTTCGGAAAGCCGGCAAGCGTTCAAAACCAGCAGTGTTACGAAGCCAGCGCAGTAAAGTATTTTGTGCATATCAAATGGGCGTGGTGATTAAAAGAACATCAATCCAAAGACTGGTTGAGGAACTTGATCAAGGGGTACATGGTCTTAAAGACCTCAATGGAAAAAGCATTAAATCCGGGTTCGCCGGTTTTTTCTTCTGGAAAATAATGGGAAACCGTAAAACTTTTCAGCTTGAGGTATTCAATCGCAGGATTGTCTTCTTTGTAGCCTTGCGGGGCCTTTTTGAGCTTCAATTCGGTATCAAAGGATTTGGCAAAAAGGGCCTGGAAGTTTTTTTCTTCCAAAATGGCCTGCAAATCTTTAAAGTTGTAATGAATCTCCTGGCGTATTTTTTTCAATGCATCGGCTTCGGGCATGTAGATTCCGCCTGCCAAAAAACACCCGCCGTCCTCCAGGTGCAGGTAGTAGCCCCCCCGTTGCAATCCTTTGGCCCCAGCGCTAAACCAGGCGCCCATATTGGTTTTGTACGGCGATTTATCCGTAGAAAAACGGGTATCGCGGTTGATGCGGAAGATGCATTTTTTAGGGTCAAGTTTGGCAAGTGCAATTTCAGGGTCAAAACCTTCCAAACCATTGATTAGCACCTGAACCTGGGCCAGAAAATCGTCTTTGGCGCGCTGATAGACTTTGCGGTTGGCATCGAACCATTCTCTGGTGTTGTTGGCTTTTAGATCCTTAATGAACTGGAACGTGGAGGTTTGCAGCATGGTGATGGGTTTTGCGTCAAAATTAAACACATTTTTTTGAATCATAAACTTTAAAAAACATAAATCAAATTATTCCTGTTATCCCCTCGTCGAGGATTTCAAATTTGAGGAATTATGAATAACTTGCCTCAAAACTACACCGTGATGTTTAGATTCGCTGCCTCCATTGGTTTACTTGCCCTGCTCATTGGTCTTGGCTGTCAACGCCAGACCCCCACCGCCCCGGTCACGCCCACTGAAGTTGTGGCCAATTTTCCGAATATCCGCATCGACAGCTCGGCGGGTTTATTTGCTACAGGCCCTTGTGAACCCAGCATCGCCATTTCCCCGGTGGATTCCAATATCGTGGTAGCTGGAGCCATTCTGGACCGCGTTTATTATTCCAGCAATGGCGGCATCACCTGGAAAAAGAAAACCCTCACTTCACCTTTCGGCGTGTACGGCGACCCCGTACTTTTAGCTGACGCAAAAGGAGATTTTTACTATGCCCACCTTTCTGACCCCAGTGGCAGGAGTGGTGGTGACCCTACCTGGCTGGATCGCATCGTGGTTCAAAAATCGACCGACAATGGCGTGAACTGGTCACCGGGGACTTACGCCGGTTTGCACCATCCCAAAGACCAGGACAAACACTGGTTGGCCGTGGATCCGCGCGACAACAGCATCGTCATGACCTGGACCGAATTCGACAAATACGATAGCCGCGAACCCAAGGATAAATCACGCATCCTCTTTGCCCGTTCCAGCGACGGCGGCAAAACCTGGGGTGACGAAGCTAGCCTCAGTCAATTGGAAGGAGACTGCCTCGACGACGACAATACCACCGAAGGAGCGGTGCCCGCCATTGGCCCCCACGGCGAAATTTATGTGGCCTGGGCCTACGCCAACAAGATTTATTTTGATCGCTCGCTGGATGCGGGCAAAACCTGGTTGGCTACGGACAAAATAGTGGCCGATCAGCCGGGCGGTTGGACTTTCGATATTCCCGGCATTTACCGCGCCAATGGCCTGCCCATCACTGCTACCGACCTCAGCCAAGGCCCCAATCGCGGCACCATCTACGTCAATTGGTGCGACCAACGCCACGGCACCAACGATACCGACGTTTGGCTGGCCAAATCTACCGACGGCGGCAACACCTGGAGTGCCCCCTTGCGGGTGAACAACGATGGCGCGGGCAATCACCAATTTTTTACCTGGCTGGCCGTAGACCCCGTTACAGGCTACCTCTACGTGGTATTTTACGACCGCCGCAACCACGAGGACGATAAAACCGATGTTTACCTTGCGTATTCCAAGGATGGTGGCAAAACTTTTGTCAACGCCAAAATTAGCCAGTCGCCGTTTTTACCCACCAAAGACGTATTTTTTGGCGACTACAACCACCTCAGTGTGCACAATGGCCGGGTGCGTCCGATCTGGACAAGGTTGCAGGATGGGAAATTGAGCGTGTGGACGGCGCTGGTAAGGTTGAAGTAGGAAATGCCATTAATAGATTTTTAGTAACGCACATTACGTATTTTTTACCGCAGAGTAACGGAGTTTACGCGGAGTTTCGCGGAGTTTTTTAGTTTTAAGGAGGTTGCCACCTGCGGTGGCTGGAGTTCCGGCTACAGAAAAATCTTGCCTAAATCAAGTATAATGCTGGGACTTGATTTAGGGTAACGAACCAAGCTTCAACGTTGGCGACCTCCGAGGCCTCTCTGCACCGCAGGTGCCCCTGAAAAACTCCGCGAAACTCCGCGTAAACTCCGTTACTCTGCGGTAAAAAACTACGGCTCAATTGAAATCGCTTTATGCGTCGGTGATGCTTACCCCTACTTGCACCTGATGAAGACTAAGAATAGAACAGCATAATCGTGAGTAAGTAAGTTCCCCGCCACAACTCACCCATTCAATCCAACAATTCATCCCTTCCAAAACACACTTGAGCCTAAATCGCTGGTTTCATGTGTCGGTAAACCTCACTTTTGCAACATGGATAGCCACGGCCATTACACCAACCTTGTCTATTCCTACAATTTTCACCGACACCACTCAAACACAAAACCTAGCGATTATGAAGGCTCTTCAACACCTGACTGTTCTTTTTTTCCTGAGTTTACTGGGGATTCAACTCTCCGCACAAAACAGCCAAACCGTAAAAGGAACGGTTTTGGACAAACAATCCGAACAAGCCCTGCTGGGCGTAACCATCGAATTGTTGAACATTACGCCAGCCAAAGGCGCGGTAACTGATCTCGACGGCAAATTTGTCCTCGAAGAAGTCCCCCTTGGCCGCCAGGCATTCCGCATCAGCTACCTGGGCTACAACAGCATCACGGTGCCCAACGTACTCGTCTCGGCGGGCAAAGAAGTAGTGCTGGACCTGAGTTTGGAAGAAGCCGTAGTCAAAATGGACGAAGTGGTCATTTCTGCGGCGGTCAACAAAGACAAAGCCAACAACGACATGGCCAGCGTGAGCGCCCGTTCCTTCAACGTTGAAGAAGTCAACCGTTTTTCAGGTGGCCGCAACGACGTAGCGCGTCTGGCCGGAAGCTTCGCCGGGGTAGCTGCAGCCAATGATTCCCGCAACGACATTGTGATTCGGGGCAACTCGCCTACGGGGCTGTTGTGGCGGCTGGAAGGCATCCCTATTCCCAACCCCAACCACTTTTCGACCCTGGGTACTACGGGAGGGCCGGTCAGTGCCATCAACCCGAACCTCCTGCGCAGTTCTGATTTTTTTACTTCAGCATTTCCCGCTGAATATGGCAACGCGATGTCGGGGGTATTTGACCTGGGCTTCCGCAGCGGCAACACCGACAAGGCCGAATACACCTTCCAATTGGCTGCTTTTAGTGGCCTGGAAGCCATGGCCGAAGGGCCTTTGAGCAAAAAACACAACTCCTCTTACGTAGTGAGCGTGCGCAACTCTTTTGTACAATTGGCCGACGTGGTAGGCATCCCTGTAGGCACGGCAGCCATTCCCAACTACCGCGATGTTTCGTTCAAATTTGATTTCGCCAATAGCAAACTGGGTAAGTTTTCCATCTTTGGGATTGGCGCCAGCAGCAACATCGACTTTTTGGGCAAAGATTTGGATGAAGACGATCTTTTTGCGGAAAGCGACAAAGATTCTTATGTCAAATCCCGCCTGGGGATCTTGGGGCTGCGCCACAACATCGTTTTGGGCAAAAACGCCTATGTACGCACGGTGGCGTCCTGGTCTACTTCGGGCAATTTGTACAATGAGTACGAGCTTCCGAGTGCCGAAAACCCCGAGCGCCGCCACATCACCGACGTCAACGACCGTACCGATACCTGGTCTTTGTCTTCGTACTACAATCAGAAGTTCAACGCTCGTTTTACTTTGCGCGCTGGGATTTTGGGCCAGGTGTACGATGTGGACACCCGTGTACTCGACCGCGAGGATACCCCCAATTGGAATACCATCCGCGATTTTGACGGCAATATTGGGCTTTGGCAGGCTTTTGCCCAGGGCTTGTACAAGCTGAGTGAAAAATTGACCTTGAACCTTGGTCTCCACAGCCAAGTGCTGGCCATCAACAACACCTCGGCCATAGAGCCAAGGGCAGCGCTGAGTTGGCAACTCGCCCCTTCTAGAACCCTTACGCTCGGTTATGGCTTGCACAACCAGATGCAGCCCCTGCCCGTATTTTTCTTCCGCGAAGAGGTGAGTCCTGGAGTGTTTGAACCTTCTAATCAAGAACTGGATTTCACCCGTGCCAACCATTTTGTACTGGCTTACGATCAAAAGATTGGCACCGATTGGCGGGTGAAAGCGGAGACTTATTTCCAAACTTTGGACAAAGTACCGGTTGAAATGGAATCCAGCAGCTTCTCCTTGTTGAACGCTGGAGCAGATTTTGTATTCCCCGAGGCCAGTTTTTTGGTCAACGAAGGCACTGGCCGCAACTACGGGGTGGAAATCACCGTAGAGAAATTTTTCAGCAAAGGGTATTATACCCTCGTTACGGGCTCACTTTTTGATTCCAAATACAAAGGCAGCGATGGCATCGAACGCAATACGGCCTTCAACAATGGCTACATTTTGAATGTTTTGGCGGGAAAAGAGTTCCGTTTTGGCAAAGGTGGCAAAAATGCCTTTACCTTCGACACCAAGTTTACCACCGCCGGAGGCCGCAACTTCACCCCGATCAACCTGGAAGTTTCGCGTGTGGTGGGGGAGGAGGTGCTCTACGAGGATCGTGCTTTCAGCGAGCGTTACGAGCCTTACCTGCGCTGGGATGTGAAGTTTGGTTACCGTGTAAACAGCAAGAAGAAAAACCTCTCGCAGCAGTTTTTTATGGACTTCCAGAACGTTACGGGTAAACAAAACATCTTTAGCCGCCGTTTCAATACCCGCACCAACGACATCAACGACGTGTACCAATCGGGATTTTTCCCGGACATTATGTACCGTGTGCAATTTTGATTAACTTAACCACGGTGTAAATGATTATTCACCACAGATGACACAGGTTTACACAGATTTTTTCTGGAAATGGAATGAATATTTGTGTAAATCCGTGTTCATCAGTGGTGAACATAAACTCAGCCTTAACTACGACAAAAAAACATGAAGCAAAAAAAAGGGGAACGACCAAGCACCCGTGAAATCATCGGGTTCGACGACCGATTGGCCATCGCCATTGCCGTACCCATCCTGGGCATGATCATCCCCTTTTTGTTGTTTGAGCACTTTGCCTATACCAATTTTGCGAATTTTTTCCCGATGTGGGCCATGTCCTGCGTCTATACCATCAGTTACTGGCTGGCCGTGCGCACCGTGATCATTCGCAAGCGGATCAGTTACCCACATCCCAATCAAATCGGCAAAAGAATAGGTTTTTCGATCCTGATGATCGTTCCGGCTTATTTGATATTGAATTTTCTCCTCGACTACCTCCATGAGTTTGTTTTACAGTATGCGGATCATCCCCAGCCCTCCGAAGTGACCACCAACCTGATATCGATTTTCCTGATTGCCCTCTTTTGGTCCATCTACGAGAGCATCTACATGTACCACGGTTGGAAAAATTCGCTCAATGAAGCCGAGCGCCTTAAACGGGAGTTTGTACAGGCACAGTTGGATGGGCTCAAAAGCCAGGTCAACCCGCATTTTTTGTTCAATAGCCTGAATACCCTCGTTTACATCATCCCCGAAGACCCCGATAAGGCCGTAGAGTTTGTGCAAAAACTGGCCAAAGTGTATCGCTACATCCTCGAAATCCAGGAGCGGCGGCTGATTCCGCTCTGGGAAGAAATGGAGTTTTTGGAGTCCTTTATTTTTTTGCACAAAGAACGTTTTTGTGAGAACCTGCGCCTGAGCATCGATGTACCCAAATCCGAGCGCAACCACCTGATTGTGCCCCTTTCCTTACAGCTCTTGTTCGAAAACGCCATCAAACACAACATCATTTCGCGAGAAAAACCCCTAAGTATTTCCCTGAAAGTTGAAGAAGGCAAGCGGCTCGTGATCCGCAATACCTTACAACTGCGCTCCAATCCCGAGCCCGGCACCAAAACCGGTTTGGCCAATATCCAAAGCAGATACGAGTACTTTTCTGATCAGCCCGTGGTGATTGAAGATACCGGGAAAGAGTTTGTGGTGAGTTTGCCGCTGATTCAGGAGGCGATTATTGCGGTGGCTTAGGTGAGCTTGCTGCGTAGAAAAACCATTTTCCTTTTTTTTTCGTTATCTCTCCTGATTGAATAGTACCAAACAGGATGATGAATTTATTATTAATTCTACTTTTTCCACTTTTTCAGACCGAACAAAATGGTCTGTTGCTGGTCAAAGTCACGAATGTGCAAGAACACAAAGGCAGCATTCGCATGGCCGTGTACAACCATGAAAAGTCATTTCCCAGTGAATCCCATAGCTTTCGCGGCGGGGTGCTACCCCTTGCCCCCGGCATAGCGCATACCCTCTCTTGCAACAACCTGCCCTTCGGCCAATACGCCGTAGCCGTCTACCAGGATCTGAACAACAATGGCAAAATGGACAAAAATGGCTTGGGTATCCCGACCGAGCCTTACGCGTTTTCAAATAATGTGCGCGTGAAGTGGCGGAGTCCACGATTTGGAGAAGCAGCGTTTGTTTTTAGTCAGTCGAGGCAGGAGTTGGTGTTGAGTTTGAAGCGGTGGTCGGAGCATTGATATTTTTTTGTATCTATTGATTAGCACCCGCCTGCTGCGGATGCATTCTGATGTTTTCCACCCGCAGATTTCCGCAGATTTTTTCAAAAAGGCACATTATCTGCGGAAATCTGCGCGATCTGCGGGCGAAAAAAACAAAATATAAACCCGACAAAGTCGGGGTGCAGAATAGATACATTTTTTCTGCCAGTTCCGTGCAACCTTTCCCTTTCAAAAGTGGTCATTTTTATCAATCTACGAAATTCTTCGTAATAAAACTTGCAATTACGAAAGCCTTCGTATATATTTGTCTACGAAAACTTTCGTAACCTGAAACGACATGAAACAACAAGAGATACCGCAACCCACTGAAGCCGAACTAGAGATCCTCACTGTGTTGTGGTCACTAGGCTCCGCTACAGTCAGGGAAGTCAACGATAAGCTCAATGAGCGGCGTACGGATAGCAAAGAAATCGGGTACACCACCTCGCTGAAGCTCTTGCAAATCATGGTAGAGAAGGGCCTGGCTCAGCGGAATACCGACAACCGCACCCACGTCTACGAGGCTGCCTACGCTCAGGATGAAGTGCAACGCAACCTGCTCCAGCGCCTGGCCGACAGTGCTTTTGAAGGCTCGGCCATGCAAATGGTGATGCAGGTGCTGGGCAACCACGACGCCTCGACGGAAGAATTAGATGAAGTTAAAGCTCTAATTGAAAAAGTTGAGGAGTTGAGGAAGTTGAGGAGTTGAGGCTGCCGCGAACGACACAGCTACCACCAGTGACAGGATAAAAGTCATTGTCAAAATCGCGCTCGATGTCGCTCGCGGCAGCCTCAACCTTCTCAACCTTCTCAACTCCTCAACCATAAACTTTTCAACCATATGGAAAGCACCCACACAGACGCACTGATTTACGCCACGGGTTGGACGGTCATCCACTCCCTGTGGCAAGCCCTGGTCATTGCTTTGGTATTGTCCATTGTACTGATCAGTACTCCGCGACGGCTGGCGCATTGGCGATATAGCTGTGCGGGCATTGCGCTCCTGCTGGTTTTGCTGGCAGGCGGTGCCACCTTTTACCACTACTTCAACCAGGCGCTGAGCAACATTGGGGAAGAGGAGGCTTATCCGCTGATGCAATTTTCGACCAGCGCGGGTACTACAAATGAAAATTTTTGGGCCTTGTGGCAAGCACGGTTCACCGCCTATTTCAATCAACACCTGCCCCTGATCGTTACGGTTTGGTTGTGTGGCCTGAGCTTTTTCATCCTGCGCATGTTGGGTGGCCTTGCGTACATCCGGCAACTGCGCCACCAAGGCACTCGACCTGTACAGGAAGAATGGGAGGAAGTGCTGTGTGAACTTGCCCACAAGCTCGGGATCAAACGATCGGTAGGCCTGTTGGAATCCCTACGTGTGCAAGCCCCGGTGGTGATTGGGCATTTCAAACCCTTAATTTTGTTGCCCATTGGCCTTCTGGCGGGCTTGAACGTCAACCAGGTGGAAGCCATTTTAGCGCATGAATTGGCGCACATTCACCGCCGCGATTACCTGTTGAACATTATACAAACCTTGATCGAAGCCCTCTTTTATTTCAACCCGGGCGTATGGTGGATTTCCACTTGTATTCGGACAGAACGCGAGCATTGCTGCGACGACATTGCGGTCAATCTTTGCCAAAACAACCTCGAATACGCCAAAGCATTGGTCAGCATCAAAGAACTTCATCGGGGTGCTACCCCCCAAATGGCCATGGCCGCATTGGGTAAAAAGAAATTGCTGCTTACCCGCATTCAACGCATTTTACATCAACCAGTAAATACATCCGACATGAGTGAAAAAATAATGGTAACCGGCATGCTGGCTTTTATGTTGGTTTGCCTGAACCTGAAAGCGGAGCGCAAAGCACCCGTCACAAATTGGGAACGAGTCTCCGCATCTACAAGCGCTGCTATCGTGACGCCACCTATCCACCCTGTAGCTGATACGCTACCCGAAGGCAAAATCACGATCCGTACCAATCGCGACGGCAAAAGAATTGAGGCCAAGTTACTCGATCGAAAAATTCAGGAATTGATAGTCGATGGCAAGGAAGTGCCCGCCGCAGAGTACAAAGGTTACGAAGAAACCCTCAATGAAATTGTGGCTTCAGTACCGCCACCGCCACCACCGCCTCATTTCCCTGGTGTTGCACCAAGAGTGCCCGGTGAAGTGCCCCATCCAAACATCCCTAGTCCTCCCAAAGTACCGCTCCCTCCCAAAGGCGAAGGCTATTATTACTACAACAAAGGGGATGAACAAATCATCATTGAAATGCCTAAAAACCGCATGGGATTCAACTATGATTTCAAATTTAAGGACGGGCGCAATTTTGATTTCAAATTTAAGGATGACGGGCCTCCTTTTGGTTCGGACCGCACCATTGTCATTGATGGCATGGACTCTACCGAAGTAGCTTTTTTTAGAGAACCGTTCAAATTCAAAAGTTTTGAACGCTTCAACATCAAGATGGATTCCATGCGCATCAAGATGGATACTGCTCAATTGCGGCGCTTAAAGCTGGAGTTGGGGCAAATGGGGCACCTCAAAGAAGAGTTACGGGAAAAATTTGAAAAATTTGGGTATAAAATGGATGAGCGACAGTTTTATGGCGACGCTCCCCACATCAAGATCGACCCAAAATTCCGTTTTGACATGCGCCCACCCGGCCCGCCCAACATGAAGCGTTTCGGCAGCACCAAAGACCGCATCGAACAAACCTTGATCAATGATGAACTCATCAAAGCAGAGGGTCGGTATACTTTTGAGTTGACCGACAAGTACCTGAAAATTGACGGCAAAAAAATGCCAGATACGCTTTTTGAAAAATACCGTAAAATCTACGAGGAAAGTACTGGCATAAAATTGGAAACCGAGAGCAAGGTTTTGCTCAGTAATTAAGCGTAATAGCTCAGCAATTTTATTTCAGGAAGCCATCAATTGAACCAATTGGTGGCTTCCTTTATTGATCTATCCAGTTTTTAAAATCTTGTACCCTTTCCCGGCTTACCAATATGTCAAACCCTGGAATGGGCTGCAATTCCAGCTTAAGTCGATTGTTGAAGTAAGGATGGATTTTTTCTACCGCATCAATGTGTAACACGATCTTGCGGTTGATCCTAAAGAAGTGGCTGGGATTCAACAATTGCTCCAATTGTTCGAGGGTGTGGTCAAGCGCATATTTCTTACCGTCCATCACCCGTGCAAACACCAGGCTATCTTCAGCAAAACAATACCGGATATCTTGTGCCTGGATGTAGGTAAATGCATTGCCGTATTTGACCAAAAACCTTTCCCGGAAATTGCGGTTTTTGAGGTTGTCAAACAGGTCATTGATGATCGAATAGTCAAATTTCTGGGTATTGCTCCGCATCTGGTCGTATTTGTCCAGCGCATTTTTCAGTTCTTGTGCATCGATGGGCTTCAGCAAATAATCAATACTATTCACTTTAAAAGCACGAATGGCATATTGGTCATAGGCGGTTGTAAAAATGACCATGGAATGAATCTGAATGGCATGGAAAATGTCGAAACTCAAGCCATCGGCCAAATGGATGTCCATTAAAATGAGCTCGGGGGCTTCGTTTTGGGCAAACCATTTGATGGCTTCCGAAATCGAATCAATCACTGCCACTACCTCTACATTGGAGCGTTGTTGCCGGATCAATTGTTCAATCCTGCGGGCTGCGGGTAATTCATCTTCAATGATTAAAACCTTCATCTATAATATTTGAGTGTATAGTTGAAGGCAAATTTAATGACTTATTTATTTGCCGCAGAAAAAACCAATCATGAGTTGAATTGCGTACTAAAAAAAAAGCAGAGACCAAAAGGAAGGAGTCTCTGCTGCTACAATGTGCTTGTTATGGAAAAACTTTGATTTCAACTTTGAGCTGAAAAAAAAGTTCATTTTCAGTGCACAAAAATAGGCAACAGTGTCTCCCATTGGTCAAATCAATGGGAGAAGGTATGGATACAAGTCATTAAGCCCTTTCGCGCTGCATCGATTTGACTTGTTGTACCAATGCGGTATTGATTTCAGGAGCAAACATGTTCCCAGCCAAACGATCGTCAAATATCTCCAACTCCAGTTGTTGAGCCAGGTTTTTGGCCAAATCCCCCATCGCTCTGGCAAATGGGGCCATTTTGCCCAGGGCCATAAAATGATCGATTATGGCCGTACGAATCGTTTCCAAAGGATCGAGATACTGCAACATTTGACGCTGGGTTTTTCCCTTACTGCCCATCCCTTTGTTTTCCATCCGGGTGCGCAAGTCTTCGGCAGAGTACCCCAATAAACTGGCGCGGTAGTTCCACCAATTGCCCGATGAGTTGCCATTGCGGTTGGTATAGACCTCCAGGTGACGTTGTTCAGCGGCCTCCTGGCAAGAGCGCATGCTCATCGCCTTCACCAACTCAATCATGTTCATGACTTCCTCGCGATTGAGGGGCATTTGGTTGCCTTCGGTATGTTCAATTTCCTGGAGGTAACGGGCGAGTTTGAGTTTGGCTTTACTTTTGGATTGCAAGGCAATCAATTTAGCCAACTCTACCGACAGGTAGTAATCCTCTACTACACTGAGGTCTTTTTGTTTGCGTAACGCGTAATCTTTCATCACCACTGGCCGACGAATGCCATCCTGAAACTGGTATACGTCCTTTAGCCAGCGCCGTACATTTACGCCGTAATGGTGATTGCCTAGCTCCAGCATCTGGTGAAGATCCATAGCCGTCACTACTTTCGTTCCTTTTTGGCTGGTGAAAACTGCGATTTCCATGCGCAAATGATTGATTTTCAATTAAACTTTATTCTCACACTTCAAAAATACATAAATAGTTTGAAATGTCAAAATTTTTGAAACTTTTTTTTGTTTTTTTATTCTGGGATTTTCCCTGCCTTTGCCGTATATTGCATTGTTTTTAGTGCTTGTTTAAATTTTTAAACAAGTTTTTACCTCATCAAGGATCCAGATCTCGCTGGCAATTTATAATCCACGTCTCAAACAAGCTTTGGATAGGCTTGTGACAAACCTGATTTTTTAAAGTCAAAACACTGAACCAAGTGCAGGTGCAGCGCGCATTTCTGACTATTTTAATCATGAACATTATCCATTGACGCATGAGAAAACTTTTACTCTTCCTGCTGTGCATCACGCTGTGCGCTATGGCAGCCATTCAAGCCCAAAACAATTGCTGCATTGGTGAAAACCTGGGAGGCATCTGCCTCGGGGAAGACAATTGTGAAAGCTTCGTTCCCCGCAATTGTGATACCCTGAACAACCGTTGTTTCCAAAAATGGTGGACCTGGCCGGGAACGGCCATTACAGCAGAAGACTATGTACCGTCTAATCTGGTTTCCTCGCGCCGTTATGAAGGGAGCCGGGCTTTGCACATGAAACCCGATGCCAATGGTGCAACCCCGGATGTGGTCAAGGATTTGTTTGATCTTTCGAGTGGCATCCACCGTTTGTCCTGGAAAATGTACGTACCCACGGGCAAAACAGGCTACTTCAATATCCAGCACGATTTTCGTCGTTTGATGCGGGGCCAGCCCAATTGGGCTTATCAGGTCTTTTTTACGCCTGATGGGTCAGTGCAGGTACGTGTTGGGGCCGAAGGTACGTTTAGGGTAGCCTCCTTC
>Ga0209717_1000771_pt1 | contig 37657 bp, 67 predicted proteins | sample AD_UKC048_MetaG_FD_184418 | JGI IMG/M metagenome (GOLD analysis project Ga0209717, IMG submission 184418) | Active sludge microbial communities of municipal wastewater-treating anaerobic digesters from USA - AD_UKC048_MetaG (SPAdes) (version 2) | ecosystem: Engineered > Bioreactor > Anaerobic >...
AAAACTTTTTTAATGTATATATATTGTTTTTAAGAAACCAAAAATAAAAAAATCACATTTTTTGCTAATATTATTAACAAAAAATGCGATTTTCAAAAGATTGAAGAAAGTTTATGGACAAACAGAGTATGCGTATATACTCATTTCACCTGTAACAGGGCCATCGTATTCGTATGCTACATATACGTCGTTTGTTACGAGTTCAGTAGTTCCGGGTACGGTTTGGTCGTCGATATTTCTAATACCTGTTATTTTAAAGCCGGGATATGTAAGATAATCGGTATTATCTTCATGTCCAAGGTATCCTACGCTCCAAGGTCCAGCGGTAAATTCTGGTACAACACTTTTAAACACACCAGCAATTAATTTAGATCTTTTCATAATTTTATTTTATTTTTTAGTTATTAACTTGTTTTATATATTAAAATCAAAAAATGATTTTTTGTAATTTCTTTCTAAAAATTAAATTAGTTTCGTTTTTTTATATATATTAAAATAAATTTATAATTTTTAATGATATACTTAAAAACATATGAAATATTTAAATGGGTTGAAAATAAAACTTTAAAAAAAGGTGATGTTATTTCTTTTTTTAATTTGAACTGGGGTGATAATAACATTCATATCGGAGAAATTATAAAAATTAAACATATACCTGCTTCCAGGCTGGTGCCTGAATATATAGAATATTATGTTATAGATGAAAAAGATAGAGAACATAAAATTGTTAAAGCTGAAATTGAAAGAAAATTAACACCTGAGCAAGCAGAAGAATTTAAAATACTAAAAATATCAAATAAATACAATTTATAATAAAAAAACGAAAATGAGATATTTAAAAACATACGAGCAGAAAAAAGGAATAACATTTAAAGAATGGTTAAAAAAGAATATCCTTGAATTTGGAACGCAAAAAAATATAATATGTAATGAGATATTTGATGAAATCAAAATTTTTTACTGAAAGTAAAAAATATTTAAAAACATATGAATCAGTATGTAGTTTACCGAAAATAGGTCAATATGCAATAATTGATTATGAGGATACTAAAAAATTTGGAAAAATAGTATTTATTTCAGATCATACTTATATTATAAGTACTAATATTAATGATCAATCTAATACTTTTGATAACACTTTTATTGTTGATATTAATAAAATATTATATTGGTCTGATAATAAAGATGATATAGAAATATATATTGATAAAGATAAATATAATTTATAAAAATAACGCATTTAAATTAAAAATTTATGATAACAAAATTTAAAATATTTGAGCAAAATTATTCCGATGAAGTTTATGGAATGCTTTTAAGTTATAATTATCTTAAACGGGTTAAAAAATATTTCGATCAAGAAACTGAACCTATTGCGAATATTGATCTAATTCTTAACTTTTTAAAAAATCATAAAATTCGTTATGAAACATATGCGTTTAAAGATGGTGACGCTTTTTTAATTGCTTTATTAAATTCTGAAGATTTACCTAAAAATTATAATGGAAAATATATGGTACCTGATAATATAGATATGCATTCATATCTTATAAATCCTAAATATTTTTTTAAAGTATATATTGATAATATAGAAGACTTGAATTCAGTTGTAACGTCAATAAAATATAATTTATGAAATATATACAAATATGATTATTAAATTTAAAATATATGAACAAAGTTCATATTCTCTTAAAAGAGTATTTGAAAATAATAAAAATCCAGAAATTGGAGATTGGGCTATTTTTAATATTGATATTGATGATATGGAGTATATTGAATGTAAAGAATTTATATTAAATAATATTGGTCAAATAATAAAAAGAGGTGGTAAAGATGATCTTCCACAATTTCCTGATGTTAAACAATATAATTTTGATTTTACTGTAAAGTTTAATAATGTCCCGAATAATTATCCTTTTGGTGAATATTTTAACAAGAATGGTGAAATTGGTGTTTATTTAGATGAATTATTATTTTATTCAAGTAATAAAGAAGAAGTCGAAGCATATTTAAATTCATTAAAATATAATTTATAAAATGAAACATATAAAATATTTTGAAAATTTTAATGTATCGAATATTAAAAAATATTCAGTATGGAAATCGTCTGTAACAAACGAAATATTAAAAATTTGTGAAATTACAGATAACTATAAACCATATGGAATTATTTTTAAATTAATTAATTATTATAACACTAATTTAAAACAAGTTGTAAAATACCATGATAATAAACAACAAATATTTACTAACGAAGATATTGAAAAATTAGTTCTTTATACATCAGATAATTTAGAAGAATGCTTAGATGTAAATTTATTAGATTCTTTATATATATCAAATAAATATAATTTATGATAAAAAATTTTAAAATATATGAAGAAAGTTCACATTCTCTTAAAAGAGTATACGAAAATGTAAATAAAAAACAAACATTTATAATACCATTAGAAATGCCTTGTTTTAAAATTTGCTTAGAAAAACTTGGTATGTCAAAAAAGGAAATTGAGCATTGGATGAATAATTATAAAAATAAAGTGTTTACAGATTATGGTCAATATCCACTTAGAAAAACCATAACAATTTCAAGAGAAAAATATATTTCTAGAATTGATTATTCGTATACTTGGTATTGGTATCCTGGCGGTCAAAATAATGAATATGAAGAATTTATGGGTAAATTGGATTGTACTCCAGAAGAAATAGAAGAATATTTAGATAATATTGAACGTGAAGAAAATATAAAAAAATATAACCTATGAAATATTTAATATCATACAAAAATTTATTAGAAAAATATACACACACCGATCAAGATAAAATTGATGATATGATATATATCAATGAGTTTGTCAAAAAATTTGAAGAAAAATTCGAATATAGATTAAATCTTGAATATGACTCTGAAGCAAAATTTCGTGATTATTTAGGTTTTGGTGCAGGTAAGTATTATCATGGTGAAGTTGAAATATTAAATAAATATATGATACAATATTTTATCAATATATTCACAGATATAAATCCAAATGGTATAGAAAATGAAAACAATATAGGTAGAACTTTTAATATTGATTTTGATATTAGAACACGTATAAGAAAAAATACAAGAAATGCTAGAATAAATAATAATATAATAGATTTTTACGGTTATTCAAGAAACATGGAAGAGTTAATCGATAGATTTGATGAATATTTATTAAAATTAGATATAAAACATTTAACTGAAGAAGAAAAGAAGGAAAAGGAAATTGAAAGGAAAATGAAAAAATATAACTTATAATTAGAAAAATATAACTTATGAAATATATTAAAAAATTTGAATATGTAAGTGACGAACCAAAAATTAGTGATTATGTAAAAATAGATGGTGATTATTTTATTGATGAAATGTCAGATTTTTTTAAAATTCACATTGGTAAAATAATAAATATAATTGATAGTGAATTTGCATATAATGTTGAATTTGAAGATATAATACCAGATTATATTGACGGGAATGCCCTACCGTGTTCTAAATCTAATGAAATGAGATTTACCAGAGATGAAATTATAGAATTTTCATCGGATAAAGAAACATTAGAAGCAATATTAATAGGAAAAAAATATAACTTATGATTATAAAATTTAAAATATTTGAGCAAATTAAAACTAGAAATATCGGAGAAACACCACAAATTGGAGATTATGCAATAATTGACCACGAATGGTTTAATTTTCTTCATACAGGTAAAGAACCTAATATTGTTAAGATAGTTAATATTACACCTTATAATTGTTCTATAATTTTTGAAAATGGAATAATGAAAAATTATGGAATTCTAAAAATTAAGTATTGGTCAAGATATAAAGATGATTTGGAAGATTTAATAATGTCAAAAAAATATAACTTATAATGAAAATAGGAAAATTTAATGAATCTGCAACTGAACAACAAAAGGAATTAAATGATTTTGTAAAGTTTTTTATTGATAAGTATGATATTAATATAAATGTTAATAATTATAATTGTTATCTTAGCAATCATAAAATAATAATGGGGTTTTACTTTAATATTATTGATCAAACTGATATAGAAACATTGCAAGAAATAAATAATTATATAAAAAAATTTGATAAAAACGTTAAATGGTTCATTTCTATTAATCATGAAATGATCTATTGTTATTATAATATAAGTTTAATAGCATATAAAGATATTTATGATGATATGGAATTGTTTCAGTTCCTGGTGACAAAATGTATGAAAATTCATTCATTAAGCTTATAATATACTTTAGCGAATGATATCTCATACATGTAATATAACAAATTATAACATATGATAACAAATTTTAAAATATTTGAGCAAAGTTCATCCTCTCTTAAAAGAATATATAAGTCAGATTTATATTTATTTTCTAATTTAAATGTTGGAGATTATGTTATTGCAAAAGAAACATCAGCAAAAGATGAAGATTTGAACGAATTTTTATCAACACATGTTGGTATATTAGGTATATTAGAAAATGAAAGTAGACTAGCTAAAATATATAAAGTTCGGCTGCTTGGTCGTAATAATTTAATGACTTTTTGTTATTAAGGTATTCCGTTTTTCTTTGGTTTAGAAAGTAATTATAAGTCCATCTAACAGAACCAAAATGCTTGTTTAGTAATGTTTGTTGTTCTTGATTAGGATCAAGTCTAAATTTATATGTATATTTAATTACTTTCACTTATGATAATTATAATGTTTTAGTATAAGTATATATAATTAAAAAAATATGGTTTTTGCTAAAAATTATTTATATATAATGTTATGATAATGGTGTTTGAGAACTATAATACAAAAAATCATTCCAAGTATTTATTGAAATATCATATGATTTTCGTGGTTAAATACAGAAAAAGGTTATTAAAAACTCCTATCAGTGATGACATGAAATTAATTTTAACTAACATATCAAAAAGGTATGATTTCGAGATTGATTTGATGGAATGTGGTGATGAGGATCATATACATATTTTGGTTTCAACCCAGCCATCCGTATCACCACTACAGATAGGTTAAAGCAAATGTCTACCATTGAAATCTGGAAATTATATGGTGTTTATTTACGAAATCAGTTTTGGAATGAAAGAACATTTTGGTCGGATGGTTATTTTGTATCGTCAATCGGAAATGTAAGTGAAAAAACAATTAAAGAGTATATTGAAAAACAAGGTTAGAAATTGGAAAGTCAAATTCATCAACGACACTAAAGATGTAGTTGTTTTCTTTGACGAAGAACTTTATAAATTATAAATAAAAAAGAGCCTTAACGGCTCTTTTTTATTTTATAGTAATTTTCAAACTATCCTTTTTCTTTTCCTCTTTTAATTTAGGAATACTTACAGATAAAATTCCATTCTCCATACTTGCAGAAATATTTTCTTTATCTACAATCTTAGGTAACGTAAAGCTTCTTTCAAAACTTGACCTACAAAATTCTCTCCTGTAATAACCATCATTTTTTTCTTCTTTTTGATCTTCAAAATCTGATGAAATTTTTAAAATATCATTCTCTAACTCAATTTTAATATCTTCCTTTTTAAGCCCAGGCGCAGAAATTTCAACTACATATTCATTATCAGTTTCTGAAATGTTAGATAATCCACTATTTCTTCGTGTCTCAAAAGAAGGATAAAAATCAAAATCGTCATTATTAAAAAACTTTTTCGCCAAATCAAAAAATGGACTTTCAAATCTTGTTAAACCTCTATTATTCATAATTACTCCTTTCTTTTTATTTTTTATTTTTAGGATTTCTCCTTATATTAAACAATATATCAACTTATATACCATTCTATATTTAATACATAAAATGTCATATTATATGATACTTATGTGTCATTTTGTCTTATTAATTTTTTTCTATATTGAAAAGTTCTGAAAAAACGTTCTCAAATGTTGATTTTGGTAATGCGCCATTTGCCATTTGTGGTTGTCCATCAAGAGGTACAAATAATAATGATGGTATACTTTGAATTCCAAACATCATTGATAATTCTTGTTCGTCCTCCGTATTAACTTTATAAATGTCTAATTTACCATCATAATCTTTTTGAAGTTGCTCTAATACAGGTGCTATCATTTTACAAGGACCGCACCAATCTGCATAAAAATCAATAAGACAAGGTTTTTCACCTTTGTATTTCCAGTCCTTATTATTTTCCCAGTCAAATACTTTTTCTTTAAATGTTTCAATTGTTAAATGTTCCATAAATTAATAATTTTTTTTATTCATATAAATATGAGTTGAACTATATATCAAAACTAATGCCACCATTTTAAATAATTATAAAATAAACTTTTTGTCATATCAAAATATAAATAGTATGACAAATTTAGAATTTATTAAATCAAAAATTTATAATAATCTGACAGATATTGAAGAAAAAATTAATATTTGGAAAAAAGAAAATAAAAAAATAATTTTCACCAATGGTTGCTTTGATATCCTACATTTAGGTCATGTTGAATATTTAGCAAAAACTAAAGATTTAGGTGATAAATTAATTATAGGACTAAATAGTTCCGTGAAATAATGAAATTTAATGAAATTTCTTGATTTTCACATTTTCTTTCACCGTTCCACGATGGCCTAGTGGTTTAATCTCTTTTCAAGTTGATTGCTTTGATGGATTTGTAAGTAATGATAAATCTTATATGGAGCTGTGGTTAAATAAACATAATAGAATAATTAAAGAATAAAATTATTCACCTTTCCCATGGTTTTTTGTTATAATTAGTTAATTCAAATGTTTTAACATATTTCATAAATTATATCTTTTTGCATTTATTTTAAATAAAATATCATCTTTATATTTTTTAATTATCTGTGGATGAAGATCGGTATAAGGAAATTGTTGTTCATCTTCAAAGTCATTAGATTCAGACATTTCATCTTCAATAAATAATTTAAAAAGTGAATCAAAATCTTTTTCTAATAATTCTTCTTGATATTTATATAAAAGTTCATTCGAAGCTTCAATTTCTAATTTTTCCTTACTTTCTTCTAATTTTTCAATCTGTTTAGTTAATCTAGAAATCTTAGAATCAATAGAAAGATATTCTTCTAATTTTTTTAAATCTCTTATTTTAGCAAAACTTAATTTATTAGAACCTTTATATTCTTTGAGTTTAGTTTGTGAAGATATAAAAGAAATCCAATCTGGAACGTCATTATCAACACTTCCTATAAAATCCTGAACATATTCTTTAATATCAGGACTTAATGATTCATTAAATTTTTGTATCTTCATTATAAATTAAATTTTTTTATATCAACTATTGCATTGGATCCTATATTACGTAATAAATTCAACCATTTTTCTAATTCTTCTTCCTCTTCGTTCATAAATCGCCATTGTCCATCTGTTTGACCATGATAATAATCTATTTCATCATCCCAACTAATATTAAAATCAGTCTCCTTTAATTCATCAAATTCATCTTGTGTAACACTTATAATATTACCTTCTGGATAACCTACAAGATCAATCATGGGTTGTTTAATCATCTTTTTTCGTTCAAATTTTTTAATATATTTCATATATTATATTTTTTTTCTGTTCTATATTCTTCTAACCATTCCTTTAAATCATCTTCTTGATCATCTGAATATTCCCAATTATCTCCATTCCAAATAATAGAAAATGAATAATCACCATCATCATTTATAACATCTTGTAATTTATCAAACTCATCTCTAGTTACTAAGATAGTATCACAATTATCTAAATTACTCACAAGTTCAATTTCCTTTTGTTTTATTTCAAATTTTTTAATATATTTCATAAATTGTATTTATTGCTTATTAAATTTAAATCTATTTTTTCTTTATATTTATCAAAATATTTTGGATTAAGAAACTCTGGATGCTCTATAAATGAGACACCATCAAAACCTATAATTAAACCATATTCATCAATCATTAATCCCATACTTCTTGCTAATTCATCTGCTTCAGTGTCACTGTTAAGTAACAAATCGTCATAATGCTGTATTTGCCAAAAACATCTTCCATATAGACTACTATCATTGCTTATATATTCCTTTTCAGGCGTTTCAGTATCAGAGCTAAAAATACCCCAACCTTGTTCTTCAGCAATTTTATAATAATTCTTATTAAACCAATTAATAAAAGATTTCATTTCATCATAAGGATAAATAATTTTATTTGAATTATTTTCATTTAAAACATTTATTCTTTTATTACCATTCTCAAAATATTTATTCCAAACTAATCTTGTTTTATTATCTTTAAAATCATCAAAATATATCCAACCACCCTTATCTTTTATATAACCTTTAGCTTTTATTTCAGATTTACTATTTTCAACTTTAATAACTTTAAAATCAGTTATAAGTGTAACAGGATTATCTTTTATATCTTTTAAAATTATTTTATAATCTATAACTTTAAATTTCTCATTAATGTATTCTTCATATTTTTTAATCATAAATTATATTTATTTATATTTATTTCTAAATCACTTAAATAAGGTGTTATATCATTTTCTAGTTCGTCTATATTTTTGACTTTCAATTTAAATAGAAGATAATCTCTGAAAATTTCTCTATCAATAGTATCACCGCACCATTTACCTTCCAATTTTCTTTTTTCAATAAATTTATCCAAATATTTGTTAATTGTTTTTGTAGTTAATGGTTCTGGAAATGTACCAAAAAGTCCATCCTTACCATAAAAACTTAACATATATGCACCAAAATTTCTTTTAGATAATACACGACCAGAAGAAAGTTCAAATAATTTAATATATTTCATTTTTTAATGCTAATTTTATTATTTTAAATATTTAATCCAAGAATATAATTTCTATAATTTAAATAATCTAAATTATTTTCATTTTTATAAGCCTCTTTTTCAAAAGAAATTGACATATATACATATCTTCGAAGTTCAGAAAAAGAATCATAAGTGTTTTCTGAGTTATTCTTAATCATAAATATCCAAACAACGAAATTAATTATAAGCCTTATAATAAACTCTATTATATACCATATATAAAAAAATACTATCAACATTTCCATTTGTTGTCTCCAATGAATTATTTCATGTTTAACTATAATATTATTATTCAAATATATATCTTTAATGTATATTCCAAAGGGTGCCAAAGTAATAGCAATAACATTATTAAAAGTAAAAAAACTTATAAATTTATTCATTTTAAATAATTTCATATTAATTATATATTATTTTTTTATTTAAAAAAAATTTTTAAATTTGATAATTATAATATTTTTAAAATGATCAAGCAAATTGTTAATAATAAAGAAGAATTTAAATCATTAATAATAAATGAATTAAAAAATAAAGAAGTAAAGCATATAAACACAGAGAAAGAACTTCAATATCTTGTTGAAAACATCATGAATAATGATAGTCCTACAGAATATCCTATCTTTTTATTCGCAGACTTAGAGTATATTTATAAAGAAAGTAATATATCTTTATTTTCTTCTATTCTCTTTCTAACAAAAGAAGAATTAGCAAAACTATTAAAAGAATTATGAAAAAATATTTATTATTTTTATTGACATTTTTATCTTCTTGTAATGTTACAGACACATTATGGAAAAATAATATTATGTTACTGATTATTGTATTTATAATACTTATTATAATTGGTGGACTTGATTTTTGGATATGGCTTGATTGTAAAATAAAAAATATTAAAGAAAAATATCGTAAAAATAAAACTTAATTTTTTTTCTGTATATAGTTTCAGCCAGTCTAACACCTCAGCAACAAATGGAATTACAAATCAAAATTGCTGAAGTTACTTCCGCTAATATCACTAAAGCATCTACATCACAAGTTGTATTTATGTCTGGAGGAGGTTCAGGTGACACTGGAGCAGATGAAGTTATAAAAATCTTTGGTGCTGAAAGATCATTGGAGATTATTAAAAAGTTTTCAACACCAAAATAACTTCAAAAATTAAAATAAAAAAAGCCATTGAAAAATGGCTTTTTTTATTTTTTTATATAAAATATAATCATAAATTTGAATAAAACTTTTAAAAAAATTAATAATATAAAAAATATGTCAGTAAAAATTTTCTCAACTTCAAAATCAATTTATTTAGCAGAAAAAATTGCAACATCTTACGGTTTGCCGGAATTAAATAAAAGTGAATTAAAAGTTTTTTCTGATGGTGAGTTTTGCCCAATCTATAAAGAAAATTTAAGAGGAGATAAAGTTTTTATTGTATCATCATTATTTTCATCTTGTCATGAAATTGAAAAACTTATTAATTTTGTTCCAGATGATAAAAAGATAGAATTTTATAATATTATTAAAAAAGTTATATCATCATCTGATAGTATAATGGAACTTCTACAAATGATAGATGCCGCAAAAAGAGCATCAGCATCAGATATTGTAGCAGTTATACCTTATTTTGGATGGGCTAGACAAGATAGAAAAGATAGGCCCAGGGTACCAATTACTGCTAAACTTTTAGCAAATCTTATCACAAATGCTGGAGCAACAAGAATCATAACAATAGATTTACATGCAGATCAAATTCAAGGTTTTTTTGATATACCTGTTGACGCTCTACAAAGTTCTTATATTTTTATACCTTATATTGAATCACTAAAACTAAAAAATTTAGTAATGGGATCACCAGACGAAGGCGGTGGTAAAAGATTGAAAGTATATAAAAAATACTTTAAGAGTAGAATGATCTTTATGTATAAAGATAGAGACGAAGCAAATTCTATAGGTGAAATGGAACTTATTGGTGATGTGAATGGTTGTGATGTAGTTTTTATTGACGATATTATAGACACAGCAGGAACAATAACAACAGCCGCAGATATTCTAATAAATAAAAAGGGTGCAAAAAGTGTAAGAGCTTGTATTGCACATCCTGTTTTATCTGGAAACGCTATTGAAAAAATTGAAAAATCTAAATTAACAGAATTAATTATTACTGATACAATACCTGTTTGTATTAAATCAGAAAAGATTAAAGTTTTAAGTGTTTCTGATTTAATTTCTAAAGCAATTTACAGAATGAATAATAACGAATCAATCTCAAATTTATTTAAATAAATAAAAAATCCTCTATTTAGAGGATTTTTTATTTATAAGAAAATTGAAAATATTCATTATAATCTAGCTTGATTGAAATAGTATTTTTTGATTTATCAATATAAACCTTCATAAGATCATAATCATAAAACTTTTTCATTTCTCCAACAGGTGATATTTCTATTTTATAATCAAAAGTATAATGAAACTCTCTAATTTCAGAAAGAATCTCATTATAAATTTCAGCACTTACTTTAGATTTTATATAATCAATAATATTTTTATTTTCTATAAGATTATTTATCATTTCTATGAAATTTAGTATATGTAGGTACTGATGGTAAGTAATCAGTACCCCATAAATCTGATGTCACCATCAAATCTGCTGAATGTCTATTACAAGCTACTGGTATATTATGTATTCTACACTGCCTTAGTAACATTAAAATATCAGCTTCATGTGGATTAGCTGATAAATCATCTATTAAAAATATGCACAAATCTATTTTTCCTTCCACCACTAATGATGCTATTTGAGCATCGCCTCCTAAGGGACCTGAATTCATTTTTGTTATTTCAGGTTCAATATCTTTATTTTTTAAAGTTTTTTCAATCAAAGAACCAGTAGTTCCTGTGCATATTAATTTATTTTTTGCTAAAGTTTCTGAATTATATTCTACCCATTCTATCATATCCGCCTTTCTCGCGTCATGAGCTATTAATGCTATTGTTTTATCTACTATCATTTTTATAAATTTTTTTAAAAATTATTATCAAATTCTACTCTAAGTTTTTCGTACCTTATATATAAATCAATAAATCTCCTTGTATCATCAATAGACAAAATACTACAACTAAAAAATGTTGGATAGCCATTTACTGATAATGGTCCAGCTTTGCTATAATCTTCATATAACATACCAATATTTTTTATATAGTCTTCCCTTATTTCAGTTTCTTCTTCATAAATCTGACAATTATTCATATATTCAAGTTTATTTTTTCGGTTTTTTCTAATATTATCAGAATCATCTGGTGCTAATGGGGGATTACCAATAAACATCATTATCATAAAAACACTACTTTCATTTCCCTTACATTGCAAAGATGTAAAAGTTTTACAATCGTACACATTGCGAACAATTTCCTTAAGTTGTTCATCTGTATGAACTGTATGCGTCCATGTATTATTTTTTTTCATAATTGTTAAAAATTCTAATGTTTTATTATACATTTCATTATTCACAGTCGAATAACTAAATGGCTTATAAATAGACTCAAAATAAGCACAATTCAAAAGTGAACGATCAATTTCAAATGATTCATTTTTTATATAATTGTTATTTTCCAAATAATTTTTTAACATTTTTACCTCTAATTATAATTCTTAATATTACATTACCTGGATTATTATAAGATCCCACAATCTTCATATCATCATTCTTAATCTTAAATTTTTTAGCCAAAATTTTACTTTTTTTGGTAAGTTTTTTAAAATGTTTAAGATTCAATGTATGAAAATGAAAAGCTACATAATAAATATCTTTACCACAATATTCAACAGTTTTGGTTTCTATTTCCTTACCAAAATTATGTTTATACATTTCTTGCTGATTAATACCAATATACTTATAAGGTACATATTTAAAAGAACCATCAGTTGATTTGTTTTCTTCTACTAAAAAAGGCTCGTTCAAATCAGAAAAAAACTTATCAAATAAGTATTTACTAATACTAAACTTTTTCATATATTTTATTTTTTATTATCAAATATAACTAATTTATTTAAATAAAAAACCTCCGAAGAGGTTTTTTATTTAAATTGTGATAGGTTTATATCTATCGCTCATAACAGTTCTCAACATTAAACTTTCTGGAGTATCAATCTTACCTTGTAAAATTGATTTTAATATTGATGGACTAAATCCAGAAACTAATCCTACACCCTTTGCTTCAAAGTCTGCGGGAACATTTCCTACTCTACCCTTAACATTCCAGAAAATTGTTTCTGGCATTTTATATCCAGCCTCAGAATACATCCTTTGAATCATTTTCAAAGCAGATTCGGAAATATTCGAACATTCATTAAATTCCATATCAGAAATAATCAAAATTTTAGTTGGCATTTCATCCTCTGAAATTTTATTCTGATTTGCTTTACTCAAAATCAAAGAATAAACTGCTTCCAAATTAGTACTCATACCCCATTCAGCAGAATGTAATTGTCCAAATCTTTCATACAATGAACCAGTTAAGTATTGCATAGTTGGATGCGATGAAAAAGTTACAAAAGCATTTTGAAAAATACTCTTATTTCTTTCAGAAATATATACACCCAACGATACCGAAACTCTCATTGGAAGTCCACCATACATATCCATAGATCCAGAAACATCACAAATAGGAAGAATTCTTTCGTTAGAATCGCCCATATAATTAGGAAGATTATTCCATTGTGCTTCTACTGCGTTTTTATCTTCATGTCTCAAATATGCTTCATACAATTGATGTGGAAACAAAACACCAGCCTTAATTTCTTCTTTACCGTCATTAACCAATGAAATATAGTCATTAAAACGATTTGTATCATTTCTCAAAAATGCTTTTCTATATTTATTCATAGCAACAGAAGGTACTTGTGGATAAGTGATAGAATCCCATTCATTTGCACACATTTTTTGTTCAACAGTGTTTGATAAACCTACAATAAGTTTACGATATTCTTTAGGTGTTAAACCTAAATATTTACGAACTTTATTAGCAAACTCATCCTGTCTAGGTAACCATTTACCGAGCAACCCATTCTGATTATCAAGACCTTCTTTAATTAAAGGAAGAATAATCTTTTCATCTAATTCAAAAACATCATCCCAACGACCATATTCTGGAATATATTTAATATTCTTTCTAAGATAATCTGAATAATTCTTACTTAAAAATTTAGAACATATTCTAAAAAATCTTCTTTCACCTGCACCACCTCGTACATCTCTTGACCAAAATAAAACTTTGAGAGCTACTAATGGATTCTCAACTAATGCTTTTTGAAAAAGTACTTCAATCTCTCTTTCTGACATATTCCTTGAAGCACCAGCTAAAAAGAACATATCAACATTTGAATTCAAACTTGTTGAATTTGTTACCATCATGTTTTCAGTCAAACTATCTTCCTGTCTCGCCATATTGACTAATCTTGAATTAGATTTCATAATAAACCTCCTTTTTTTTTTTATTTAAAAAAAATCCCAACTAAAAACTTCTAGTTGGGATTTTACCATATATCCACAATTACTTGTGGATTAAAAACGTCAATCTCTATCATTGATAGAAATCGAGCTAAAATCTCAACAGAATACAAAAGGTTTTTCTCAAAAGCCTTAAAAAATTTCTTTTCGATCCTTTTTTAATTTGTCTAAACCTTTATGTGATATGCCGACCAAATGAAAGAACAAAAAAGTTCAAAAAACATTTTACATATCACGGCTTCTACTTTAGTTAATTGTTTATAACAATTTGCAGTATGTATTCTTTTATGAGTAAAAATTAAATTAGCAATTTTGCTAATCTTCAAAGAACGATTGAAATAAATTGTATTTATATTTTTTAATAAAGTTTAAAAAAATTATATATTCTTTAAAAAATATCATTTTTTTCTATTTCTATTGAAGTATTTTTAAAAGAACAGAAAGCAGAAATTAAAATTATAAAAGATTACTCTCCTTATTGGGATAATTTTTTTTACATTTCATTAAAAACATTGAGAAAATTTAAAATATTAAGTTTAATTGATAACGATATTAAAAGTAAATTGTCTAAACTTGAAACAATACTAAACAATAAAGAAATAATAAATAATTTTGGAGATAATTTAATTTTCTTTGAAACTACCCAGACTTGTCCAACTAGTACTACAACACCTCAAAAAATAAAACTTCACAAATCCCAAAAAAATAATTTTCCAAATTTTGATATTCACAAAATTAATAAAAAATTAAAACCATTTAATAATGTAAAAAATTTTAATTATAAAAAATACTAAATTATAATAGAATTTAAAAGTTTAATAGAATCATCATAAAGAACTTCTCTTTTTTTACTTAAAATTTCTATAGTTTTATAATCATTATCATCAATTTCTCTCAAATTTAAATTTTTAATATTCTCTATAGTTACATCACAATCATGCCACAATCCTATTGTTTCTTGTATATCAAGAAATTTTTTAATATCTACTTTATCTCCTAGCATTAATTTAATATAATAAATCCTCTTAATTTTCTTTCTTATATCATGTAAATTATCTGGTGATATATTTTTTACCATATCTAAAATTTCATTATAAATTATTTTAATATGAGTTTTAATATTGTTTATTATTTGTTCATCAATATGATAATTTTCTACCATTGATAATTTATCTTCTAAATATTGTATCTCTAAATCAAAATTATCTTTTATTTTAAATTTTGAAATTTTATCTTGACAAGAATAAATCAAATAAGACTTATACTTACTATCAATATCTTTTAATACATTTTGCTGAATTTGTATGTCTCTAATCTCACCAGTCAATTTAAAAACTTCTTTAAATCCTTGGGGAAAATCTTTATATCTAAATAATAAGCCATCTAATAAAGTATTAAATGTCCGCAATTTTTTAATACTAGTTCTTAACCTATGTATATCATTTTCTGTTGTTTGAAAAAGTAAATTAGTATGATAAATATTAAAATCTTTAATCTTTTCTGTAAAATAATCTCTAAATATAGTCATATATTTTAATTTTTTAATAAATTATATATGATATATATGAAATATTTAAAAGTGTTGTTCAATAATTTTTAAAATTTATAAAAAATTGATAAATGGTGTACCATAATTTGTGATCCTGACGGGAATCGAACCCATAACCTACAGATTAGAAATCTGTTGCTCTATCCTATTGAGCTACAGGACCTTATAAAGAATATTCTTTAATTTATTTGTGATTAAATTAAATTTTTATGTTTAATCTTTCTATAATAAGATTTCATATTGCGATGTATCTTATGCTTAGACTTCCATCCACATTCAAAGGAAAGTTCAGCCTCTCGACTTCCTTTTCTATTCGCTTTTATGTAATCTATTATATTCATTTTTTTATTATTTTTAACAAAGATATTAAATATTTTTATAATTAAAAAATTATATACTTTTTAAATTATCAATTAAATTCTTTGTATATATTTCAATTATAAATTATACTTTATGGTTTTTTTCAAAAGTTTATATTGCTTTATTTCCTCATCATTTAACAATCTTAAAACATCTTCGGTAAATATTAGTACATCTACTATCCTATTATTTTTTATAACTTCCACAGTAACTGTATCTGTAGTATCATAATTCAAATATGGAATTTCTTTAATTCTAGCGAAAGGAACATCTATCTTAAATAGACCTGTATCAATAAGAACATAATCTTTTTCTTCAAATTCAAAATTTAGTGACTTATGAAAACTTTCTAAGTGATTCATTTTATTTTTATTTTTATATATTTATTTAACCTAACCATTCTTTACCACATTTAGAGCAAAATAATCTCGCATCATCTATGATAATCCGAATATAAACTTTTAAATGTATCATTACCACAATGATCACAAATCACTTTATCTTTATCTTTACCTTCTTTATTCTTTTTACTTAAATGTTTCATATTTTTTATTTTATATATTTATATTTATTTTCAATCTTCAATAACTTAGATTTTCTAATTTCAGATAAAGTATAAAAATAAAAACTAAAAATATAATTAGTATTATCAAAACTTAATACCTTCGATATTTCTTTATCATAAAATTTAAAACCATGTATCCAATATACACCATCTTCAAAATCACAATGATATTCAAATCCTTTTTTAAAATAAGGTATACTTACTAAACCCAAATTAACATTATACCAATCTTCTTTACAAAAAATTTTAATTTCCATTATCATAAATTTTTTAAAAAAATGAGCCGTTGACAAGATTCGAACTTGTGATTAAAAACATATAGTATCCTGATTACGAGTCAGGTGGAGTAGACCACTGTCCCACAACGGCAAAATAAACTAAAAATGATACAACAGAATAAACTAAAAATGATACAACAGAATAAACTAAAAATGATACAACAGAATAAACTAAAAATGATAATTAAATAATTTCATATTTAATCAATTCTTCGTAATTTTCATTTTCTAAGAAATTTAAGTAATCTATATAATCTTGTTCTTTAAATTCATTAATTGAATCACATCTTTTTAATAATATTTCAATTCTAATTAATTGATCTAAACAATTGTCTACCTCTTTATGTAACCGTTCCTGAATAGTAGCTTCAGATTAAACTACAAAAGCATATTGAAAATGAGCCGTTTGTGGGATTCGAACCCACGTTCCCGATAACCTCGAGAATCCTGCTTACAAGGCAGGCGCAATATGACCACTATGCGAAAACGGCATTTGTTGTCAGAGTGAGAGTCGAACTCACGATCCTCCGGATGTCATCCGAAACCAGGCATTCTACCAACTGAACTACACCCCGTTTTTTTATTTGTATATAAAAAATTAAAAGATAGTCACTCTGACTTTAACTAATTCTTAAATCTATCATAATTTTAAATAGAATAAAAATTAAAGAAAGTTTTTAATAAGATTTATTTTTTCAGAGTATGTTTAACAACATAATTAGAGGCTAAACCCAGAATCGAACTGAGAACTCAATATTACAAGTATTGCGTTTTACCATTAAACTATAAAGCCAATTTTTTGTTGTCAGAGTGGGAATCGAGCCCACGACCCCTTGCGTGTCACACAAGCGTTCTAAACCAACTGAACTATCTGACAATATGTAGGACCACCTGGACTCGAACCAGGATTAACTTCTCGTTTTCACCGTGTAAAGATGAGGTGTTGATCCAATTACACTATGGTCCCTTTTTAATATATTATTTCTTTCGCATTTTTAAAAAAATTCTTATTTCCTTCTCCAATCAATAATCTAACATTATAACCTAATCTCTTATATGCTTTAACTTTATCATTCATATTAACTTCATCTAATGTCCATTTACTTTTTATTTCTATTATTTCATTTACATCTTTAATAAAAATATCTGGTATTGCTATCCTCATTTTCTTTTTTTGAGTATCATAATAAACTATCTTTAAACTTTCAACTTCATAATTAACTTTCTTTTCATCCAATATTGAATAATATTCTTTTTCATAATTACTTCTATAATGAATTTGTTTTCCTTGCCAATCTATATGATATCCTGATTTATAAGGAAAAGAAACAAAATTATCATAATTAATTTTACCATTCTTAATAGCCACATGTAATGACTCTGATACTGATCTTGCTATTATTCCTAAACTTTTAAATATCATAAAAACCGTTTGATAATTCATTTTATACTTTTTTCCAATTTCTGTTAATGATAATTCATTATCAAAATAATCTTCTTTTAATTTACTCACAACTCTATCAAATTCATTATAAAAATTACTTGTTCCTTTTTTATTACTATTAAATCCTAAATACTTTTCATAAACATTATTCTTTTGTCTAAATCTTTTACAAACATCGGGTCTCCTACAAATTTCCTGACCACAATATTTACAAATAATTTTATCATTTTTTACATATCTACATTTTATCCATTTATCTGTTTTTAATTTTATTTTACATTTTTTACACTTTGATATTCCTATTTTTGTTCTATTTTTGACAAAAATTTCTTTTCCGCATTCTTTACAAAAATCAGTTTTTAATTTATTATCATCATAATCTTTTAATGAATAATTATTTGCACATTTCTTACTACAACATTTTTTGTATCTTCCTTTTTTATAATAACTTTCAATTACGTCAATTTCAAATTCATTATTACAATATAAACAATTCAATTTTATTTTTAATATCGGATTTTTAAGTCTCTTATTTATCACTCTGGTTTTTATCATCTTTTCTTTTGTAAATTCAATATTAGGATTCAATTTACAATGCGAAATATGATGTCCTTTTTGAGTTGGTTTTAATTCTATTAAATCTAAACCACAATATTTACACTTCTCCACCATTTTATTTTTATTATTATATATAAAAAATTATTGAGCATAAAATCGTTTTTAAACAATTATTTTTACATTTTAATAAAAATAAATTATAAATTAGTAGAGCAGACGACCTTATCGAAAAGGCACCTGAGACCTGGCAAGCCCCTATACTACCATTATACTACGTCTGCAAAAAAATGAGCACCAAAACGGTTCTGCCCCGTTGACCTGACATTGGAAGTGTCAAATTTTACTATTAAACTACTGGTGCAAATAACAGATTACTTTTTTTCAGAATTTCAAATTACAAGTTTGGTCCTTTTAAATTTTGCTGTAAGTAATCTTTATATTTTTATTTTTAAGAACAGAATACGATTTTTAATTCTTGGAAGGAATGTTTTTATTTGCTGTTTGTATTCTTTTATTCTTTGAGCAAAAGGTGGGAATCGAGCCCACGACCTCTTCCTTACCAAGGAAGTGTTCTTCCGACTGAACTACAATTGCATGGAGTGGGCACTGCGATTCAACAGTGGATCATCCCGCATATAGCTTTTTTAATTCATTTAATTCGATGTAAATTTTTAAATCAAAATCATAATATTTTCCATATTTTTGAACCCTAATAAAAATAATGTGGAGGCTACGATATTCGAAATCGTCTGTTTTTCGCATTGCAAGTGCGACGACCAGCCCTAGCAGTCCCAGCCCCCATATTGATGCTGATTACTTTCAGCACCTTATTTCATTTTTCCCAATATGTCAAAGAACTTTGGTAGTTTATTACTCTACCAACTCTTTATTTCAATATCGTGGTATTTACCACATTCACATTTAATCCAAAATTTAATAGAACCGTGAGAGCCACATAATTCACATTCTTGTTCTGATGCTGAAAGATCATTAATATCGTTTGATACTATTTCTTTTTTCAACACATCACAGAAATAAACTATTCCTACTACTTTTGATTCATCTTTAACTTTTGTTTTCATTCAAAAATTTTTTATATTTTTTATATGCTTTAATTAGTGCTTTATTTGGTTTTTTATCACTAAATATTGCTTCAAAAAATATCTTTTTATCGTTATCACTTAAATTCATTTTTTACTTTTTTGTTTTTAGTGACCCAGATGAGATTCGAACTCACATTTCTCATTATCCATTATGCACATAAAGTTTAGGAAACTTCGCCAATACAGGACCAAATTTTTGTAGGGAAGAGACGATTCGAACATCTGACACGCGGCTTTCAATGCTTACTATATCTTTTTGCTGTGTATAACTTTTACAAGTTACATTTTTTCGTATTTAACGCTGCTCTACCAACTGAGCTACTTCCCTATTTCAAAGAACTAAATTGTCTGGGTGACAGGATTCGAACCTGCGAACCGATGGCTCCGGACCACCGTTGTGTGCCAATCTGCATAACACCCAGATATTGTCGAGTGAGTGGGATTCGAACCCACGAACCGATGTCTCCAGAACATCGTTGTATAACCAACTGCATAACCACTCGATATGAATTTTCTACGCAGGTACTTTCCCGTGTGGACTCCTATGAAATTCTAACAGGTCTCATCGCGTATGGTAGGTGGGATTCGAACCCACGTTCGGACTTTCGTCGCCTCTTGATCCCAAATCAAGCGAGGTAAACCTGACTCCTCCACTACCATATTTATTCAAAGAACTTCTAAAAAGAAAAACCCGAAGTCGCTTAGCGTCCTCGGGTTTATTTTACCTTTTATAAATCTGAAATATATATTTAGATTAGGTACAATACACCCGAGATCACGACTGGTCTGCCTCCTGTTACGGGGGCGGTTGCTGTCGTTGCGACCACTGCTGTATTTGTCCTAAAGTTTTTCATCTTTGTTTAATTTTTATTAATTTATAATTATACTACAAAAGTAAATAAAAGTTTAAATAAAAAAAATAATAATGTATATATTATATAAAAAAAGTCGTTTTTTTCTAAAAAAATTCTAATCAAAAGTTTCTATTTCATCTTCTGGTAAATCATCTTTTCCAAAATAGCCACAAATATAACCCATAACATCACCAGCAGAAACTTTTGATTCATCATACTCATCAAGAAAATCTACCAATTTGTTTATTCTATCAAGTAATCCATCAGTCTCCTGAATTTTACTATTTATAACACCAGATATATTCAAATTTTCATTGAATTGACTGAATCTTTTTATTTTCTGATTATCTTTCATAGTATTTATTATTTTTATTGTATATATTAAAAATGAAAATCTAAATATATCTGTAGCCAATCAATCCACCACAAAATATTCATTTTTAACATTTTTCTAAAAAAAGTTTTTGTAATTTCATTCTTCTCATATCTCGATTAGATAACTTCTGAAAATAGCCACGTATCAAAACGTCGTCCATACGAAACATATCATTATTCTTATTTATAATACTAAAAGGATACCATATAACAAAATCTCCTTTAATACTATTAAAGAGACATAAATGACCATTAAAAACATCTTTTACGATAAAAATTTCACCATCTTCTAAATTAATTACTTTTTTATTTGTATCACAACTAAAAACTTGCTTGGTTTTATATTTATTCTTTCTCCTATTGAGTATTTTCCAAAGCCAAACAGGTATTAGTTTATATTCACACATATCTAAAGCATAACAATGATACCAAGATTTGTGATCAAATTTAATTATATCTCCTTTTTCTAACCTTTCCATCATTAATTTCAAAAAACGTAATCAACTATTGAACAATGAAACATTAAATTGAACAGCCATTATAAAACATTTTACCAGTTGTTCAGCGCAATAATCAATAAGTTTTTGTAATTCCATCGCTCGTATTATTAAAGTTAATTTCTCGTATTAAAGTCGGTGCGTACTCGAACAGCGTTCAGTTCATGTACTTACCGTTATGTGTAAGTGTTCCGTTCAGTGCATTTCGGTTGAAAATTTTAAAAGAAAAATCCCACACACTATTTTTTTAACAATTCTCTAAACAATTCTGGTCTTTTTGATAAATAATCACCAACACTATCAATATTATCTATTGTTTCAACGTTATTTCTAACTATGTGATTGGTATCATATAATTCTAAAAATTTGTTATAAACATCAATATCATTGTTTAGTTTCTCTAATTTAAGATACTTGTTAATTTCTTTATTATGTAATTTCACATCATCAAAAAACCCACGTTCTACAATTAAAAAGTTGTGTAAAACTATAAAATATGAAATCGCTAAATTATAGTTTTCTTTTGAGTTTTTAAGTATGTAAATATAACTTTTTAATATTGAAAGTTTATCATCAATATCATACCAAGTATCTTTATTCTCATTTAAAAATTGTTTCCAGTTCTTAACTTTATTTATTTGTTCTCTCATTTCTTTACTCATAATATTTTAGTTTATATATAAATATTAAGAATTAAAATTCCCGCCAATCTTTTTCTTTTAAAATTTTTATTCTATTCTACGATTAAACATTCTACTTTAATAATCCACACCTACACATAACAAGGTGTATATGTAATGTGAGGTTCAGTGGTTTATTTAAATCCATCTTTCTAATCAACATTCGTGGTTAAGTTAAAATTGTCAATAATTCGTTGACTTATTTTTTTATTACCAAATTCCTTAAACACTCTATTCTCATCTAAAAGTTCTTCCCAATTTTTCATGATTATCGCTTAAATACTATTTGGTCTTCTTCAACTAATTCTACACCAATTGTTTTATTATTAGAAAAAAATTCCACCTCGTACCAATCGTTCTTATATTTATGAACAACTACACCTTTTGTACCATTTGGAATATTTTCAACATTCTTAGACAATACAACGTCAAATTCTTTAAATTTTCTTTCCATATTATAAAATTTTAAAATTGTTATACAAATATACACAAAAAATGTAAATAAAAAAACATTTTATATTTTTACCACCACAAGGACATGAAAATTTTAGGAAATACATTCAAGCCATTTTCAACTATTTTTTCTTCATCAATAGTCCATATACAAGAGCCTTTATCTCTTGCTATCAATTTCATTGCATTTAAAAAAGCATCAATATCATCAACTAACTCAGGTTCTCTTTCTAAAAAAGATTTTGCTATTTCTTCATATCTCTCTAATCTTGGAATTATAAAATTAGCAATAGTATCTCTAAGTGACCAAGTTTCACTATCATCAAATCCTTTTTCTAGTCTTTGATTTTTAAAATCTAATTCTCTTTCATCATCTTTAGATGTAAGAGAAAAACAAACATTTGGAATTCCTAAATATTTAATATCAATTTTTTCCATAATTATTAATTTTTAATCAAATATAAATTAAAAAAATTTAAAATAAAAATTCTTTAATAAGTTTTATATTTTCAGGTTTTATATTATTCATTGTATAAAATCCACCTTCCCTAAAATTAACATCTGAATATAACTTAGTTATATACCTACCTTCTATTAAATATATACAATATCCGTTTTTATACCATTGATTATCTTCTTCATTTCTAAGATAATTTCCAAAAGAGATAGCATTAATCATATTATCTGTTAAATAAATTCTTTCGGGATGATTAGATAATTTATTACCTGATAATCCATTTTTTAATATTTTATCTTTAAATCTAATAGGTGAAGCATGATATAGTTTATCCGGTATAGACACCTCATAATCATATTTAGCTTCTAATATAAAGGCTATTGGTTTGATTTCATTATTATAATTTTTTAACCATTCTTGACCATCAATTGTATATTTAGATACAAAATAACCAATATTGGTTATAAATGGTAAATATTTTTCTAATTTAGATGCTGATTGATTTTCAATATATATTTCACCATCATTCTCTATAGTTATCTTTAATTCAGGAAATCTTTTTTTCAATATATTAACAGATTTATCTATTGGATATGTATAAATTAAACCTTCTACAAGAGCCAATCTATTAAATTTGGTTCTTCTCAATATCTCATTATATATGTAATTATCTTTATTTGAATTTTCTATATTATCAATATATTCTTGATATTCAAATAAAAATTTAAAAATATTTCCCATTATTTTATTTAACTTTACCTTTTTTTATTTCTTTAACTTCTTTCATTAATTCAGTCAACGTATTTTTAATCTCTAAAATATCAACATCGTCTTCATCGTCTTCCTGATCTTCAAGAATTTGTTTTTTAATATATTTAACCTCTTTAATAAGTCTGTTTATAGTTTTTTGAATTTCTAATAATTTCTCATCATCCTCATCTTCATCTTCATCTTGAACGTTTTCATGAATTTCTTCAACATCTTCTTGAATTTCTTCAACATCTTCTTGAATTTCTTCCATATCTTCTTGAATTTCTCCTACATCTTTTTGAAGTCCTTCAACATCATCTGCTACTGATTCCAATTTTTTAGAATGAAGATTTACTCCCATTTGTATAAAAATAGATAAATAAATCGCCTCAAATGATACCATAGCAGTAACAAAAATCAATATAGTATTATCTTTAGTTATAATATACCAAATATACGCAGCTAAAAATAATAATGTATGTACAATAAGAGAATTAACAGAGCCAAGCCACAACATTGCTTTTAATACAAGTTTTTCAACGACTACATTTTTATTCTTACTTTTTTTTATTCGTTGCAATCTTCTTTTTGTTAAATATTTTCTTAAATTTTTTAACATATTAATATTCCCAACCTTTATATTTAATATTAGGCACTTCACTTTTATTAAACCTTCTAATCTTACGGTTTCGTTGGTTTTTCATCCATTTTCTTGAGTGTGATTTACGTCCAAGATAACGTTCAAAATGCTCTATTTGTTCAATTAAAAGTGACATGATTATATTTTGATAAAAATTAATATAATAAAAATATATAAAAGTTTTTTATTAAATATTAAATTTATCAATTTGTTCTGAAAATTCAGGTATTTGAAAGTATTCAAAAAATGAATATTCAAATCCTGTTGTTACGTATTTATTTTTAATATTCACCACAAATTGTTCTCTATTATTATTCTCATCAATTAATACAACTCTACCAATAAATTCTACTGGTAAATAATCATTTATACCAATTTCTAAAGCTCCTTGTGGATCACCATAAACCCCGTCAACTTTATAATAACTATCCTTCTTAAAAATAGTATTTTTTTTATAATCTTTAATACAAAGAACCACCGGCCCAATTTTTCTTAAATCCGGATCTTTATATGTCTCAAATTTTTTAATTTTCATATATTATAAGTTTTAGCTTTATTTAGCATATCTTTATTTTCAATATAATCAACATATTCTTCAGGTGACATCCATTTAGGAGCATAATTCATTTCACCACAATTTTCACACTTCCATTCAGGTGGTTGAAAACCACCTTTATATATAGGAACTAATTTATAACTATCACATTTAGAGCATATATAATATCTATCACCAAATCCATTATCATATATATATGTTTTAGAAGTTAATGTATTATCTGAAGTTCTTTGAAAAATATCTTTGAATTTTTTAATTTTCATATTTTATTTTTTATATTTTACCAATTTCTTCTTCTTTTAAACCCAATGAATTTGCCAAAATTTGTAATTCTTCTTTACTCATATTCATAATTTTATTAAGAATCATTTTTTTAGCATTATCATTATTCGTTCCTTTCATCTGTTTTGATAACTGATCAACAGTATTACTTTTATTGGCACTTAATTGATTTAATAATTGAATTTTAGGTTTAATTAAATCAAATAATGAGGTATTTATCCAATTGATAGATTCTTTTTTATATGCTACTATATCTTCTTCTGTAGTAGCATTATCAGCTTCCAAAATTTTATAAATATTATATTTAATTCTCTCTGTTGTTTCTTCAGGTGGCGCAGCAGTTGCTTTTGGTTTATTTAAGCCGGATTCTTCTTTTATTGTTGGTATAACAGCATCACTTACATATTGCTGAACAGCATTAGAAAATTGATCTTCTGGATAACTCATCAATATTTGAAGTCGTTTATCTCTAGAACGACTAAATATCTCTTGCATTGTAAATTCTTTATTCTGTAATTTATTAACAACTGGTTTAAGAGAAAAGTAAAAAAATTTAATTTGATCAGATACAATTTTATTGATTTCATCAATAGTTTCTGCTTTATTAATTTCATTTTGAACTGTAGTTTGACTATTTCTTATATATCTTTGATATAAATTAGAAACATTTCTTTCTGTATCAATTCTCTTTGTAAAATCTGTAAATAAGTTACTCAAATTTTGATTTGGCTCTTTAAAAATATTATTATATTGCTGCTTTAAAAAACTTGATACAGAAGATATTATACCTTCTGATAGAAAATCATTATATAAAATCATATTATTCATAATTTATTTATTAGATTCTTCTTTTTTATTCATTAATGCACCAAACCGAACTTTAAACGGAGCACCTTTGTCAGCATTTTCCACATTAACAACTTCTGCCCAACCATCGTTATTCACTTTACGTACTTGAACTGTGATTTTTTCTTTATTTGTTTCACTAAAATAAATATATTTTCCACCTTGCTCAGGTTTAAAATTAACATCAATATTTGAAATTTGAAAATTTTGTTTATTTCCAGCATTATCACCGTGAGTATAAAAAGCTTCAACATAATCAGGCTTGTCTGAACTTTTAGAAATTTCTATTGTTCGTATTGTCCCTTCATCATTATATCTATACGGCACACCAAGTTTAAATTTCTTACCTTTAACTTTAATTTCCGCTACCGTAGTATTAGGTAGGCTTTTGACTTCGTTGTTAATATTTTTGTTCCTAATATTTATATCATTTTCTAATTTTTTAGCAAGTGTCAATGTTTGCTTATCTTTTTGATATTCTTTCATTTTAGCTGTCAAAAACTTTATATCTAATTCATCTTTTTTAATTTCAATGTATTTTGATAATTTAGGATTTTTAACAGCGCCACCAAGTTTATCCAAAATCACTTGCATTTTTTTAGACATTATATTTTTATATTTATTATAAATTTGTTCTATATTATTTGCTTTTATTTTTAACATTTTAGCTGTTGATTTTACTGAATCGGCCTGCTGTTGCTGATTACCTTTCTGCTCAGTACCAACTTTTGCACCAGCATTTACTTCACCTTGTTGCTCTTCATTTAATTTATATTTTGATTTATAACTATAACTCGAGCTTACATCAGTATCAGTATTTGGCTTGCTTATGTTAGTATTTTTACCTTGACTTGGCTCGGTTATATTAGTATTTTTATCTTGACCTTCAGCATTTTTACCTTGTTCTTCAGCCTGTTGATTTAATTTCAAATTAATACCAGCATTAATGAATCCTTTTTCAATCTCTACTACATACATATTTAAAATATTATCTATCTCTTTTGTGCCTTTAATATTTCTAGCATAAGCAGCAATATTTTTAATAATTTTACCAAAAAAATCAAACAATCCTTCATTTATCATTTCATCTTCACGAAGATTTAAAAATTCATTTTTCGTATATAAATTCCTCATTATTCAAAATATTTTTCTTTATATATTAAAATTAAAAAATCATTTTGAATATTCATTTTTTAATATATAAAAATAAAAAATAAATGGTAGCTAAATTTAATAGTCCAGATGTTCAAGATGCTTTACAAAAAGTAGAAGACTTACAAGAAAAAATTGAAAAATTACAAGAAATAGGACTACCAGCCGTTAAAGATATTCCTAAAATGTTATGGGAAAAATTAATATTACCAAAACTTTTAACTAAAAGACAAATCGCTAAAAAAATATTAATAATACAAGGACAATTATTTATGCCTCCAATGACAGAAGAAAGAGCACAAATGATCGTTTATGGAAAACTTTATTATAAAAATGGAAAATTATATGACAATGATGAAAAAGACCCTAATTGTATAGCAGTACCAGGGGAAAGAGACAATAGAGAAGCATTTTTTTATTTCATTCCTCCAATAGACCTAAATCACCCTTTAATAGATAAAATAAAAAACATGATAAAAGAATTAAAAGACAAACTAATTCAATTAGGCATGAAATTAGGCGAGTTTATGGTTGCTTTACCACAAGCTATTATTACAATAGCCACATCTTTAGTAGCATTAGTATCATCGGCAATAATTTTGCCTTTCGGTGCAGGATTACCAACCGCCATAACCTCCGTAATGACAATGATCCAAACAATCAAAGATTTACAAGCAAAAACCGCAGATATTTTACCATTATTAGGTATTGTAGATATTATAGGATTAGTGTTACCAAAAGAAGCTCAAGCAGTTATAGCTACGTTTAATGTTATAATTGGGGTATTATTAACTATTTTAACATTATTAAACACTATAGTTGGATTAATAGATAAAGTTACAAGTTTATTATCAAGTAAAAGTAAGAAAATGAAAGAACAAAAATTCAAAGTAAAAAGTAGTGCTGAAGAGAAAAAAATAGAAAAAGGTGAAAGTACAACTTTAAATGCTGGCGCATCTGGGGGAGATTGGGATTATACCTATCAGTGGTATGATGAAGATGGAAATGTAATTTCTAACGAGGCTGATGTAGAAGTAACACCCAAAAAAACCACAACATATTATTGTAAAGTTACAAGCGCATCGGGAGAAGTAAAAACAGACAAGGTCAAAATTAAGGTAGATTAACGATTAAAATCTTCAAATTTTACAGTTAATTTATTATCTATAACTTTTATAGGAAATTTAACAGGTGATAATAATTTTATTATTGTAGTTTCAAAAGGATTTAATTCATTGTTGGTTACCAAATTATTAACCAATATTACCATATTATTTTTTAATCTATTATTTATAAATTCTATGCATTCATCATCACTATTTCTAACTAAAAAATCAAAATATTCTTGTAAATTATTAGAATTTAATATATTAGATTTAACATCATCATAAAAATAAACCTTATTATATGCTTCTTTTTTAATTGGTAAGAATTTATTATTTTCAATAGTCAATCCTATCAAATGTTCCAATAAAACCTTATTCTTATCATAAACTACTTTATCAAAATGACCAATAGCTCTAATTGATTCCGATACAAAATAAATTTTATTTATTTCTAATCCATACTCTTTTAATTTAATTCTTAACTTATTTAACAAATTTGCATGCTTCTTACGATCACTTCTCGCTGTTAAAACACCAATTTCTACATCCTTACCAATTAAATGCTTAATATTATTAAGTAATAATTGAACATCTTTTTTATTTAAAATATCATCATCAAAAAATTCAACATATGATATACCTATATTACCTAATCTTATATTTTTAGATTTCCGCTGAATTCTTTCCATCATATCACGAGAAATAAAAAATTTCTCATTATTATACTCAACTAATATATCATCCTTAACATAAACACCATTTTTAATTAAAGCAAATTCTATAGGTGATATTTTTAAAATAGGATCAGATGGTTTATTTTTATCAATAACCCACACATCACTTCGAATATACCAAAGAGTATTATCCAAATCAAAAAATGCTAACTCTTTATTTGTCATATACTTATATATTTATAATATTAATCTAAATATTTTAATAAAGGTAATTGATGCTTCTCAATATGTTTCTCTGCATCATTCTTTGAAAAAAATCCAGCTTCTTCTATTTCATTTTTTAAAAAATATCTAAGTATCATATCATTAACTAAAGGTACCTTTAGTTCTTCCTTAGAAATTTTAACAATATAACAGGTTAATATCTTTTTAAATCCTGCCTTTTCATAATCAATAGTAATTTTATCGCTATCTTTTAAATGTTTTTTCTTCAATTTTATTCTAGATTCTTCTTCTAATTCGTGTAGTGCGGTTTTTATTTTACTAACTTTAGCTTCTATATGACCCTTTGGTATTGAAAATTTTCTTATTTTTCTTCTAAATTTTTTAGGTCGAACCAATAAAATCTTATTATCCACAATAAGAACAACTCCTGATAAAAAATGACTTTTAGATTCAAACACATAATCCTCAAAATTCAACATACGACTTATTATTACTTTTTAAATCATTTTTATTATCATCATTTTCTATATGTATGGGTATATTTTTTATACCGTTAAAATCAACAAATGCGATCCTACTATTATCCTTCCATTCTAACTTATCAACGATATCTCTAATAATATTTAATTGCTCAGACTTTATTATAAAACACATTTTTTTGATTTTTTTAAGACTAAAATGATATATGTATATATATAATTTAAAAATCAAAAAAGTCCATTTTTTTTTAATGGACTTTTTTTGATTTTTAAGGCTTAAATTTACCTAAATTATTCATCATAGAATTCATGTTTGGAACTTTATTGGAGTAATCTGGTACATTTGGTTGATTTTTGTGAGATTCTTTTTGTTGTTTATTTTCCCTTTCTATTCTATCATTCAACCTTTTTACGTATTCTTCAAATTCCCACCAAGGCAATATATCCATAAAATAAGGTGGAATATGATCCAAATCCATAAATCCAAATTTATTATCCAAAATATTCGTCAAAGGCATCTGGAATAACGAAAATATTTGATGCTCCTGAGGGAAAGCTCATGTCTGTGTGGACCTCCTGACCACACGAAGGACAAATATTTTTTAATTCTTTAATACCAAATAACATCTGCCCAACAGCTTGATTCAAAATTTGAAAAGTTTTCATATCCATTCTCTTAAATTCTTGCTCCTTAGCTTTTATACCATCTTCAGATATTTTATTTCTATCATGTAACATGAAAGAAGCTAATTTTAAAAATGCAACATTTGGATTTTTTTCACCTTGAATCTTGTTTTTAATATCACCAAAAAATATCTCCTGAATACCTATAGTAGGAGGTGCTAACCGATATTCAACATTATCAATATTAAATAAAAATACTCTCTCCTGAGGATCAAAAAACTTAACCAATTTTTCAGGCATTTCATAATTAACAAAAGATTTCTGAACCTTATCCGAACTAGTAGACCTTAATTCAATCTTAAATTCATGTCCACAACTACTACAAGTAACATCTTTTGATAAATTCTTACCGCCAGGAAAAGTTAATTCCCTAATCATAAACACCAAAAATAAACGATCACCATCCCTAATATCTTTATATGATCCTGATGTACCATTAGGATATGTTAATTTTATACAAGAACTTAGCATCTGATTCATTTTTTCTGTTATATCAAGATAATTATTATCGTCAACAACTGAATATGCTTGCACTTCTTGTACTTTAGCTGCTCTTATACTAATTTTAGTTCCAATTTTATAAAACAATCCACAAGGCAATAAATCTAATGGAATAGCCATATATTCATTACTAGGTGTTTTTTCTAAATAAGATAAATCTGCTTTCTTTATTGTTTCCAAACTTTCATCTTCACTCACAAAATTTTGTTCCAAAAATTTTAAAGCATCATCTTCTTTTTTATCTTTAAATTCTTTAGCCATACTCTTTATTATTTTTTTGAAATTATATATTAAAAGAATACTGGCCCCTATTTTAAAATATTAAACTTTTTTAATTAATCATATCTTTTCTATATTTTAATACTGCCAACTCTTTCATCTTACTCTCAATAGTAACATAAACATCCTTATCACATGTGTTAATCTTATCAAAAATATAATCAGCATGTGTTTTAATAGTCTTACTACTATCTTCCCATAATTTTTTACTCGATGCATGATGCATTTCAGGTATAGAATCATTCCAAGTACTATATGCTAAATTAAAACTATCTTCATAATTCATATCACCAGGATTACAGTAATAATGTAAAGTATCAAAAACAATAGGAATTCCAGTTTTATCATAAATATAATACAAATCCTTAACCGTATAACCGTTCTTTGAATCATCATTCTCTAATGTCAAACGACTTTTAACAGACTCTGATAATTTATTAAAATTTATAATAAACCTATTCATAGTCTCTTGTTTATTACCATAAACTCCACCAATATGTATATTTATATTATATAAATGTGATCTATCTAACTCTAATAAATCAAATAACTTAGAATGTTGCTCTAATTCAAAAATAGTATTTTCAACAACATTTTCATTTGGTGAAGCTAAACAATTAAACGGACCAGGATGACAAGACAACTTATGACCATATTTCTTAATTAACATTCCTGCATCTTTCATAAAATTTTTAATTATTGAATAATTTGGTAAATCTTCTAAATTATAATTGGAAAACCAAGGAAACATATCTGAACTCATTCTGTAATTCTTGATAAAATTATCTTCATTCCAATTTATTATAGTTATAAAGTCTTTAATATTCAATACTACTAAATCCGAAACATAACTTAACCCCTTCTTCTCAAATGTTTTTTTCGTCATTCCTCTATTAACTGTTATCTTCTTTTCAGCTAACGTCATATTAATACAAGCATATCCTAATTTATCCATATTTATAAAATTTATACAAATATACAAAATTTCTACCAAATAAAAAAAGCCATACTTAATCAGCATGGCTAAATTTATTTATTTCAAAAAACTTTATTTATTTTTACTTTCTTGATATTTTTTAAATTTTTCATCACAATAACCTTCAAAATTCCTATGCTTTCTAAATTTATTTACTAGTACAGTTGTTCATTTCAAATTTACCGTCAAACCTTTTACCTTCAAAATTTCTACCTTCAAACCTTTTACCTTCAAATTTTCTACCTTCAAACCTTTTACCAACCTTTTACCTTCAAACCTTTTACCTTCAAACCTTTTACCTTCAAACCTTTTACCTTCAAACCTTTTACCTTCAAATCTTTTACCTTCAAATCTTTTACCTTCAAACCTTTTACCTTCAAACCTACCTTCAAATTTTTCATAATTTAAATTTGAATCATTTAAAGACCAGTAATAAGGATTTAACATCCAATTTTCGATTTTTAATACTGGTTCTACTGCCCAATAATCATCTTCAATCATCCACTTCTCCAATTTCAAAGGAGTCTCTAAATTTTCAGCATTACTCAAAAAAGACATAAATAATGCTACTACCACTGTTAAAAAAATTTTTCTTTTCATATTATTTATTTATTTTATTTGTTTAATTCAACATATAACTCATAATCAGATACTGTTAAACTTAAATAATCAAAAATCTCTTCTTCACTCAATTCTTCTTCTACAGGCTCAAATAATGAATATAAACTATAGTCATCCATACCTAAAAAATAATCCTCTATACTATAATCATTTGTTCTTTTAATATCAGTAGGTTGAACTAACATCAAAATAAATAAAAATATCGTAGCCGCTACTGCAACAGACCGCTTAAAATTTAAATAAAAAACTTTCTGCTTTTTAATCGGCTCAAAAGAATCTTCATCAAGTTTTGATTTGAGATTTGTATAAAAATTATCAAAATAGCCTTCAGGTACACTAAACGGGAGCTCTTTACCCACTTCCGATAATTTCATTCTACTATTTTTCATTTCTATACATCCTTTTTAATTATTATAATAGTTTGACTATATAAATGTGTAAAGGTTTAAAATTAAAAATAAATTATTCTGAAAATTTAGATCGGTTCAAGTTTCCTTCATATATAACACCGTCTACTTCCCTGGTTGTTGCCCATAACGGTCGTAAATTTTCTAAAGCACACACAATTTTAACATCTGTATTTGAATCAAAATTAATAACACCTTTTATATGATCAATGTGCCATTCACCATAATTTTCCCAACTCATACCTGGTAAAAATTGATCTTCAATATGATGTTTTAATTCTAACGCTGAATAACCTAACATATCTATTGTATGACCCTGTTTATGTGTACCTAATCTATCAAGAGTTGAATATAATATTGATCGCCAAGCTATTATGTGGGGGTATCTTTTTCTATATCTTGCCTGTCCTTCTGCAAATTTATTTAAATTATTAATTCTCCAATTTTTAATTTCATCTTTATGCTCCTGCCTGTATTCTTTTTTATAAGATAAAATTTTTTGTTGATTTTCAATATGATACTCTTTTTTCCTTTTTAAAATTTTATCACGATTTTCCTCATACCGAATCTTATCATACTCTGCTCGTTTTTCTTTAAATCCTGGTGCTTCCTTATATTTATTTAGAATATCCTTAACACACTCTTTACATTCATTTCTGTGACCGTCAGACGTGTTTTTCTTTTTATGAAAATCATCTATGCTTTTAATTTTGCCACATATTCTACATTTTTTGTGCATAAAAAAAGGATTTTTATAATATATATAAAAATCCTTTAAATTTAATAATTTTTCAAAAATTTTAATAGTAGAAATCTTCCCAATAATCTGCAACAAAAGTACAAGTAAAATCGTGAATATCTGATGCTGATTCCCAGTTTACTTCGTCAAATCCTGCGATTTGTTTTAATTGTGCATTATGATAAGTTACTCTACGGATAACTTTACCTTCTTTATCATGACCATGAATTATAATATCACCACAAAGAGTTTTCTTATAATGCAAAGTACCAGTTTCATTATTCCAACCAAGGTCAAACCAATCTTTCAAGATTTTAAAACAGAAGATTTGATAATCATCGTTTTGGTTTAAGTTAAACCCAAGAGCCAAGTCTTCAATATGTGTTTGTTGTGGTGAACTAAGGAAGACTCTGGTTGAAAATTTAAATCTTTGCGTTTGTGATTCAATTGCAGGATAAGTTGGAAATTTTGCTGTTTTACAATTTTCCATCAAAAGATGTGTTGCGTTAGGATGTATTGTTTGAAGTACTTGAGGTAAAATAATAGTTACTTCGTACAAATTTTTGTAAATAGGTTCCCATAATTCATGATGGGAATCAACTGCTGTAAAATGTGCTAATGGCATAGTTTAAAGATTATTTTTTATATTTTTATGTTATATATTAAAAAACACCCTTCATACTTAATAAAAAATTAATTTTGATAAAAAATCTTGAAAATTAACATATTAATTAATATTTTACACTAAAAAATAAAAAACCACAAAAAAATATTTATATATATAATAAGTAAAATAATTGTAACCTAACTATGAACATAGAAGATCTATTAAAATTAAATGATAATTCTGGAAAAATGTTTAAGGAATCATATATAAAAATTCATTATAAATCTTTTCATTTAAAGGTATTAAAGTATTGTTCGATGAACAATTTAATAGATTTAAAATTTATACAAAAAGAATATCATTATCTTCATGATATACCATATATTAAAAAATGTTATTGTGGAAATCCAGTTAAATTCATAAATTTTTCGAAAGGATATTCTAATCATTGTTCTCATAAATGCGCACATAATAACGAAAAAGTTATGAACAAGACTAAAAATACTTTATTAAAAAAATATGGTGTTGATAATCTTCAAAAATCTAAAATTATAAAAGAAAAAACTTATAAAACCAATTTAAAAAAATATGGAGTAAAGCATGCAGCACAATCTATAGAAATTCAAGAAAAAATGAAAAACACAAACTTTAAAAAGTTAGGTGTGTATTATCCAAGTCAAAATAAAAATGTTCGAGAAAAATATTATAAATCAATAATGGAAAAAAATTTATCAAAATATGAAAATATAACAAATATAAATTATATTAATAAAAAAATGTCATTTAGTTGTGATTGTGGTAAAAATCATATTTTTGATATATCATTTGACCTTTTCCAAAATAGAAAACGTACCAATATTAAATTATGTACTATTTGTAACACTAAATATACGTCTATGCTAGAAAAAGAATTTTATGATTTTTTAAAAAATATAAAAATTCAAGTAGAATCAAATAAAAGAAACATTATACCACCATTAGAATTAGATATTTATTTACCCGAATTTAAATTAGCTTTTGAATTTAATGGATTATTTTGGCATAATGAATTAAATAAAGAAAATAATTATCACTTAAATAAAACAGAAGAATGTGAAAAACAAGGTATACAACTAATTCATATTTACGAAGATGATTGGTTAAATAAAAAAGAAATAATCAAGTCTATGATATTAAATAAATTAAACAAAATAGAAAATGAGATACATGCTGTAAAATGTGAAATTAAAGAAATTAATGATAATATAATAGTTAGAAATTTTCTAGAAAAAAATCATATTCAAGGATATATTGGTTCACAAGTTAAAATTGGGTTGTTTTATAATGATGAATTAGTTAGTTTGATGATTTTTGGTGACTGTAGAGTAGCAACAAATAAAAAAGGAACTAACGAATATGATTTACTTCGATTTTGCAATAAATTAAACACTAACGTTGTTGATGGATCTTTAAAATTATTCAAATATTTTATCGATAATTATGATCCAAAAGAAATTACTACGTATGCTGATAGAAGTTATAGTCAAGGAAAAATATATGAAAAATTAGGGTTCAAACTTATAAATAAAACTGATCCAAATTATTATTATATTATTGATGGAATTAGGCAACAAAGATTTAATTTTCGTAAAGATAAATTAGTTAAAAAAGGATTTGATTCAAGTAAGACTGAGCATGAAATAATGTTAGAAAGAAAAATTTATAGAATTTATGATTCTGGAAATCTAAGATTTAAATATAAATAAAAAAGAGAAATTTAATTTCTCTTTTTTCCTTGTTCTGGGTCACTTTCATATATTTTATATATAAAAAAAAATCACAAATTTTTATTTTTCCAAATAAATTTTAATTGTCCAGAATCATAAATTCTATAAATTTTTCTTTCTAACATTATTTCATGTTCTGTCTTTTTAGGATCAAAACCTTTTCTAATTAAAAAATTTTTTCTAAATGAGAACCTATGCTTCCGTATTTTATCAACAACATAATAATAATTTGGTTTTGTTTTATGTATATATTCAAATCCTAATTTATAATATAACTTTCCAATAGAATAACTTCTGTTAGCATAAGTTATTATTTCAATTGGATTATAATTTTCAATAAAATATTTAAATAATTTTGAAGCACCACCAATAATATTAGTATTAACCTTATTACAAAATCTATTTAATTCCCATTCATTATTCACATTTTTATGACTCATTACTATTCGTTTTTTACCAAATGTCATTAAACTAACCAAATCATTATTATAATAAAGTCCAATATTTATTTTAGACGTAGTATAACCTTGTATATGATTATTATTTAGAAAATCTCTAATTAATTTAGGATTCTTAATCTGTTTTATTTCACATTTTCTAGCATAAATTTTATTTTGTATTTTACCTAATCTATTTAATATCATAGACTTGACTATTTCTTTTTTATATAACCAATCATCTTCCCAAATATGAAAAAGTTGAACATTCTTATTATGACATAATTCTGTTTTCTCTAAATGAAAATTCTCAGTCTTATTTAACTCATTATGCCACCATAAACCATTAAATTCGAAAGCTATATTAAGTTGTGGTAGATAAATATCTAATTCTTTATCTATCAAACTTTTATCTTTAATTA